>Ga0209648_10000043_pt1 | contig 73302 bp, 94 predicted proteins | sample GraSoi2013_115cm_FD_185830 | JGI IMG/M metagenome (GOLD analysis project Ga0209648, IMG submission 185830) | Grasslands soil microbial communities from the Angelo Coastal Reserve, California, USA - Sample 9_17_2013_115cm (SPAdes) (version 2) | ecosystem: Environmental > Terrestrial > Soil >... | reverse complement strand
AAAACTAACTTCTAAGTTCGAAATGAACTGTAACTTCCATTTCGACAGCCACGGGCGTGCCATTAAGTAGCGTTGGCTCATACTTCCACTGCAACACGGCCTTCAATGCCGCGGGTATCAGCGACGGGTGCCCGCTCAAGGCGCGCGCTCCCACCACGTTTCCGTGCTCATCGATCACCGCGTTGACCACCACGGTGCCCGAGACGTGCGCTTGCCTCGCGAGTACGGGATACTCCGGTTGGACCGAATAGATCTGCCGCGGTGCTTTGGTGTTGGAGCCAACGCGAACAATTCGCTTCGCTGCGGGCTGCTGCGGAGGCGGTATCGGTACGGAGGTCCCCGTCCCACCAACAACTCCGCCGAGTGAGCCTCCAAGTTGTCCCCCAGCCACCCCACCAGGAACGCCTCCCTCTACGCCTCCCAAATCCGGCGCGCCGGCTACATTATCCAGAGAGACCGTCTTCGGAATCGAGGTCGGCGCAGTTACTTTGCCTAGCGTGTAGGTGAGATTCGGGCGCTTAGAATTTATGTGCGGAGTCACCGCCCGTCCTGCCGATGGTGGAGGCGGGGGCGGCGCAGCAGGAGGTGCCGCCAAGGGAGTGTCTACGTAGCTCCGCAGTTGGATTGTCTCAGTTGTGTACAACGGGACGATGATCAACGTCGCTAGAATCGCAATGTGCAAACCGGTCGCGGCGGCCCACTCGAGAGGCCTCCTTCGCACTGTCTTTGTGGTGCCGGCCTCAAGTAACGCGTTCAGAAAAACATCGTTCTGTGTTGTTGGGGCCAGACGAACAGGTCGCACTGGCTCCCCTGAGAAACCTTTTAGGCTTGGATCGAAAAGATGCATGGGCTGCGTAGTCATTGGTCCTCCGCTCTTGCCGTTCGGTCCGCGGAAAAGCTTGTCGCATTCACTCCGCCGATCTTCACTTGTTCAAGCACATGCTTGACGTACAGACCCCTGGCGATAAGCTGCGCGCCTTTCTTGGACATAGCCCGCAGCAGTCGTTCCCCGCTTTTGTCGATGAACGTGACGTCATTGAGGTCGATAATGCAGGCTCGCTTGTCCTGGCTCTTGTGCGCCCTCTTCCAAGTTGTTCTCAGCTCGCTGACCCACGGCCCGACCAAGCGTCCCTGCACGATCCATCTCCGATCTGTTGCCGTCTCCATGATGGTGATCTTCAGCACGTCTACCTCTCAGGCCCGCCAAAAAGAGACCTCACGCTCAGCTCCGTGCCAGCCACAGCCCATAGCGCACGGACTCAAACAATCCAAATCCTTTGCCGTAGCGCAGGACGCGGTACCACGTGTTCCACTTACCGGTGAAAATCAAAATCGTTCGCATAGCGCCTCTCCGTTCACCTGCGTTCCATTCGGCCGATAATGGGGACAGCAACACGGATGCCAGAGCTCAACCTGATTGGGCCACAACGGAACTCCTTGATTTGTTTGAGATAACCGCAAAGCGAGAGATTTGTGAGATCTGGGTGCCAGCGTGCCAATGCCAGGTATCTAGCAGACTGCTAACTTCTTCGCACATCATCGCACATATGCAAAGTGCACCTGCGATGCCAATCTCCTTGTGCCGATAGACACAATCAAATACTTGATTTCCGAGAGGATGCTCGGAGGAAAGGAATCTGGAGCCCGTCAATTCCGCAGCGGCCTGTTTTCATACCGACACGGCTTTTGACACTTCTAGTCGTCGCGTTGACAGCACCGAACGGAACCACGAGCATTTCACACTCGAATTAAAGGGCTCTGCTCTCGGCTCCACCGTCGACGACTAAGCATTGGCCGGTGATGTAGGAAGAAGTAGGAAGACATAAGATCATAAGGGCGGTGTCAGAAGTGAGAGCTTTTCAGAGAAGGAGCTGAGGTAAGGAATGAAAACGTGCGATTTATGCAGTACTGCGTGAGATTCCGAGTTTGCGTATTCTTACTTGGAGGGTCGATCGATTCATTCCAAGACGTGCCGCCGCACCGTTGGGACCTGCAACGACCCAATTACTCTGCCTGAGCGCTTGAAGTATCTGTTGACGTTCCGTTTCCTCCAAAACACCGTACAGCTTGCCAGTTGTTTTGGAAGGCGGAGGAGCGCCCCCTTCCTCCGGGTGACCGGCTTTGGGAAATTTCAGATCAGCCACATCGACACTCAGGGCCGGCCCAGCCGAAACAATTACGGCACGCTCGATTACATTCTGAAGTTCTCGTATGTTCCCCGGCCAATGATATCGGCACAGCGCGTCCATTGCCGCTGAGGGAATCCTTTCCATGACCTTTTTCATCCGTCTGGAAAACTGCTGCGTGAAGTGCCGTACCAGGAGCGGAATATCCCCCTGGCGTTCCCGCAACGGCGGAACATGCACAGGGAAAACATTCAAGCGAAAGAAGAGATCGGATCGGAACTTCTGCTCGCTCACCATCGCTTCTAAATCGCGGTTCGTCGCGGCAATCAAGCGCGCATCTGTTCGAAGCGTTCGCGAGCTTCCCAGCCGCTCGAACTCCCTTTCTTGCAACACGCGAAGCAGCTTGGTCTGCAATTCGAGAGGAATTTCTCCTATCTCGTCCAGAAAAATGGTGCCGCCGTCGGCGACTTCGAAGCGCCCAATTCGTTGCGCGATCGCTCCGGTGAATGCCCCTTTCTCGTGTCCGAATAGCTCGCTTTCGAGCAAGCCCGTTGGAATGGCCGCACAATTGAGCTTGACGAACGGCTTCGAGCTACGGGGGCTCAAATCATGAATGGCCCGCGCAATCAGTTCTTTTCCCGTGCCCGTCTCTCCATAAATCAGCACTGTCGAATCCGTCGGCGCTACGGTTCCCACTCCTTTGAGTACTCTGCGCAGAGAAGCACTATTCCCGATGATCTGCGCAAAATTCATTTCCGTGCGGATTTCATCTTCTAAATAGAGTTTTTCCTTTGAGAGTTGCTCTTTCAGTTCCCGGATCTCGCGGTAGGCCAGCGCATTCTCGACCGCGAGAGCAAACTGGTTTGCAACCTGGCTAAGGAACTCGATATCGGCCTGACTGAACGCATCGTCTCGGAGTCGGCCGAGAACCAAGACGCCAATCGCGCGATTCCGGCTGATCAACGGTAAACAGCAGACGGACTTCAAACCTTCCCGCACCGCGATCTGGACGATTGGGTAATTGAGCCAACCAGTGAAGGGGCTCTGGAGCGTCAGAGGCTTCATAGTTCGAAATGCCGTACCGGAGGGCGTGCCCTCCATCGAATAGACCAACTCTTCCTGGAGGAACCCTTTGCCCGCTGGAAAGTCAAGAGCGTAGAGTCGCAGCTGCTTGTTTTCCGCATCCGGGAGCGATAAGCCGGCATAGTCGCACTGCATCACGCGCCGGACGTCGTGCGAAATGGCACGCAGCAGATCGCGGAGCTCCAAATTCGAGACAACCTGATTCGTGACGTCAAGGAGCAGCCGGAGCCGGTCGTTCTTACTCTGCAGCTCCTCAGACGCCCGTCGCAACGCCGCAAAATTCAACGCGTCGTCGAACGCCAGAGCAATGTAATCCACCACTTGGGACACGAACTGGATTTCGCTTGGCAAGTAGGTATCCGCCTGCTTGCTACCGAAGGTGATTGCCCCCAGTTTACGGTGCGCAGTCGTCAATGGGAGCGCGCAAATCGAGCGAATATTCAGCCTTTTCAAGATCGCCTGCAGCCGGCCATAGCACGGCTCCATTTCCTCCGTCGACCTCAGTAGAGGTTCTTGCCGCTCGTAAACCCATAACGTAAGAGTCTCCTCGGGCATTAGCTGCTCTTCGGGAAGCAACTCTGATCGACTCGCCATGTCGATGAAATAATTTCGAAACGTATCGGAGTCTTGGTCACGAAGAGACACACCGATGAAGTCAAACTGCACTACCCCATGCAGCTCGTCCATCAGTATGCCAAAGAGTTCTTTAAGGTCGCGGTGCGCTCCGATAGCTCGGGACATGCGCACGAGCGTTTCGTACCGCATGGCAAGGGCCGGTGCTGCGAGGACCTCCAAGTCGGTGTTCACAGTGGGCACCACCAGATCAGGTAGATTCCTGTCCATCTGATGCCCGTCGGGGCACAAGTGATACACGTCGTCAAAAGCGAAAAAGATGCCTTTGTCGTGTAATCGACCTTTGCAGAGCTTCGCGCGGAGTACCGAGCTAACGGCGCAGCCGAACTCCACAGTAGTTACTCGTGTTTAGTATTGATTCGGCGATGGTTGCCGGATTGCTGTTACGCAGGAGCTCGCGGGTTCGAGTCCCGTCGCTTCCGCCAATTCTAAACCTGCGGCCATGGGGGAATGAGTGGCCTCTCAGCTCAATAGAGGCCAAACTGATGGGTGCTAGCCACGCGACTGATGCAGGTGCAAGGGCTCGACCCAATGAGGCCCAACAGGTCAACATGAGAAAAGCCGTCCGACCGCTCCGCGACAGCGACCCAAACGCTTCGATCGCGCGCGAGCGTTTGCGAAGAGGTTATCGCCCTGACCGAGTGCGAATCCTATTCGTTGGAGAAGGGCCACCTGCTTCTGGGCGGTTCTTCTATCAGGCAGATTCAGGACTCTATCGGGCTGTCAAAGACACGTTCATTTCCACATTTCCCACTCTGCGAAAAGCGCACTTCCTCGAATCGTTTCGAGCCCTGAGTTGTTATCTGGTTGATTTATGTGGACAGCCAGTGGACCGCATGGACAGAAGGGCACGCCAGCGAGTTTGTTTTGCAGCGGAAGCTGGTCTCAAGCGAACACTGCGGCAACTTCGTCCAAAGATTGTTGTGACTGTGGTTCGATCAATCAGCCGCAATGTGAGAAGAGCTGAGGACCAAGCAGGGTGGTCCGGTCTGCACGTCGAGCTTCCGTATCCGGGACGGTGGCTCCACCATCGTACCGAGTTTCGTCGGAAGCTCGCACTCCTGCTACGCAAAAGCGTATCTTCAATTCCGGAAGTATAGGGCCGGGATGAGGTAAACGAACATAATCACGCAGAAGGTTACAAAGGCCGCGATGCTGCAAAGCCATGGGAGCACAAACGTGCGGTCGCTAGTGCTGGGCCGAGGGAGGGAAATCCCAATGATGTAATGAAATTCTCGGAAGAACTCGGCTAAAAACTTAATCATGGTGGCTCCCTGATAGCTTCACGTTAGGCCGAGAGTTCCGGATCCAACACGCCGCCGGCCAGCGCACCGTTGAACTGCAGATAGCCCCGCAGGACTGCGGGCGAATTGGCCATGATCTTGGTCGTGTTAGGGATAAGCTTGAGCTTGGCTTCGACTCCGTCCAGAAGCTCCTTAGCTTTGCCGGTTGCTTTCTCCGGCTGAATTGGGGCTAATCTCGACGTGGTATCGCTCCTTTGCATTTGGCTTTTTTGAACTACGCATCATTAGATTCAAAGGCTCGCCGGAAGGCGACTCATACCAAAGTATCGACGATACCATCGTCCAATTGTTTTGCCTCCACGCTTCTGGTGTGATCGCTTCGTCGCAACCGATTCAATCGGATATGCGCAACAAAAGGTCTTTCAGAAAGGAATCCACTATGGCGCACCGACGACGGTCGGACCAACGAAAAAGAAGTAAAGGATGTCAGCGACCTCAGCGCTTTCGCTAACGCCAATCTGACGCGACGCGACGTTTTGGTTGGAGGCGCCGCCCTAGTTGCAACCATCGGACTCAGATCCACAGGGATTGCCACTTGACCAAATAGCGCGGAGATTTCTGCTTCACACGAATTCGATTCAGGAGAAAAACAAATGAGCACAATTACAGTGAAAGATGGTACGACGATCTACTACAAAGACTGGGGCAAGGGACCAGCCGTAACATTCTCGCACGGTTGGCCGCTGAACTCCGATGCTTGGGACGGTCAGATGCTGTTTCTGGCCCAACACAGGTATCGCTGTATTGGAGTTAACCGGCGCGGGCATGGTCGATCCAGTCAGCCGTCCACAGGAAACGACATGGACGGATACGCAGATGACCTCGCGTAATCGAGGCGCTGGATCTCAAGAGCGTAACACTCGTTGGACATTTGACGGGAGGTGGCGAAGTGCCATTGGGGAATGTCCACAACATCACCGTGAAGCCGCTGGTGGATAAGATGAAAAGGTCGCTATCGGCACGCACGATCAACAAATATGTGGAATACGTCGAACAAATTGTGGCTTCGCCTAAGGATGGCAGAACTGGAGAGCCTATCCATCCACGAAAGTGGGACACTTCAGTGATGGACCTTCCTGTAGTCAACCCGAAAAGGCAGCGCCGACCTGCACTCAGGCTGGACGCAATCAACACACTTGTGTTGAACAGTGAGGGCGACGAACAGGCGCTGTATGTCTTGCTCGCTGCCACCGGAATGCGAATCTCCGAGACATTGGCCTTGGAGACTAAGCATTTTGTGAACGATGGCCGAACGATTCAAGTGTGCCAACAAGTTGATCGGGATAGACCCCGTATCGTTCCGTATGTAAAGACAGATGCGGGATTCCGTGAAGTTGATCTCCGCCCGGTAGTCGGAGAGTACCTCCGAGCATTTAAAAGTGGCAAGGACGGTCTGCTGTTCCAGACCCGAAATGGCACGCCTTACTTGCACAACAACCTGGAGCAACGTTGGTTGACGCCTCGGCTTGAGGCCATGCAGATTGACGAAAAAGGGATGGGATTCCACGCGCTTCGTCGCTTCCGAAAGACATGGCTTAGAGGAGAAAGGTGTCAGGAAGACATCAATAATTTCTGGATGGGACACCAACCCGAGACGATGTCCGAACTCTACTCCCGCATGGAGTTCGAGTTGGACCGTCGCCTTGAAGAAGCAGAGAAAATCGGTGTCGGTTTCACCGTTCAATCAGTTGAAATCTCTTCAATTGCTCGAAGTGCTCCAAGAAATAGCCAAGAACTGGAGCTCGAATTAGTTGGGTAAGAGCAGTAGAATCAAAAGAGTAACCAAGGATGCGCCCGTAGCTCAGTTGGATAGAGCGTCTGCCTTCTAACAAGGCGATGCAAACTAACTAAGTGCCGCCTCTGGTGTCGCTTACGGAGAAAACGCACGGTGCAATCACCCCTTGAATTGCACCGAAGTTGCACCGAAAATCTCTCCCGACAAAAAGTGCGACACGCATTCAAGTTGGAACCAATTCTTGTGGGTGTGGGTTCAGCGCCGAATCCCACTTCAAACCAAGAGTCATCTACCGGCCAAATTCCGGCCAAAAATCCAGCCGCCTTCTTGCCCTTCCCGCCATGTGAAGTCACAATCCTTTGGGGGGCAGTTAAACGCATGGATACAGGATCAATTGTTGGAATCGTGGGGACAATCGTAACCGTCGCCATAGCCATCTATGCCATCTTGGATGTCAGAGGACAAGTGCGGCAGCTTATCCTCATAGAGCGCAATATCTCCTTCTCCAAGGTCATCCAGGATTTTGCTTGGCTATTTGTGGAACCCACCGGGACCGGGCACACCCGCGAAATAGCAAAGGGACTGGAAGAGTTTTCCATGTTGGCCCAGGTGTTAGACGCAGCAAAAACTCCTGCCGTCTCAAAGAGCACTGTAGAGAATGAGTCCCTGGCTATGGCGAAGGACCTGGTGGAATCAGGCTACGCTAGGTGGAAGGACGATTGGGACGCGGGAAGCTGTGGAGAAGGCATTGCGTGATTGGCAAAACGAGAAGAACAGTGTTCGCCTTGCGAAGATGTTCGGCCAGAAAAAGAAGTTCCCCTTTTCGCTGTAGCCGTAGTCCGGTCAGTCGTGCGCGGCACCACCAAGGAAACCCAAGATTCGCTTCTGCCGTGGGTGTGGTTCGGCGGCCCGATCTCTCGCATGAGCGCCCAACTTGCAATTCCCCATCCTGTCAAGCCATTCCGGCGCATCAAAAGATCGAAGGTAATTCAGTACGTTTCTCACTGCCACTTGATCTTCCCGTAGCTGAGCAATTCGCAGCAAGGGTTCAAGTTGGTTCGCCATACTCTTCACAGAGGCTTTGTACTCTTCTAACCATTTCCAGCCGTCGCCGCCTGATTGAAAGTAACGTAAGAGAGGTTCAAGTTGCTGTCTCGCCAAAGCCAAATCGCCGGGGTCGCCAAAAATCTCTTTGAAGTAGCGGTCCATTCGTTGTTCCCCTCCTAGAAACTACCTGTTTTTCCTTCGCCGTGGTGGTTTGCGCGGGTCTACAGGGTGAGATGCTTTGACCACCTGAAGGTCTTTGCCTCGGTGTTCTTCTTTTGCCAACAATTCGTTCTTGCGCTCTTCCGCGTCTACCACATACTCAAAGGCGCGTGAAATCGGATTGAGCTTTCCGTCCTTAGAAACTTCCGCCACGCACCAGTGGGGACTCCGCGAGGGCATTACCGTCTTCCTCCTGCTGGCAATGATACATAAGACTGACGATTCAGGATTGGTAGTCATTTTTACTACTGCATCGAAACGTAGTGCGGTGAAGAGGCTGGCTCCGAGTAGCCGAACCATGCCGTCCACACGCCAGTTTCGTCGAGCGACAGTTTAGGTTCCTCGAATAGCGGTGAGAACACTTCCCGGTACAAACGCTGGAGAAGTTCCTTCGCTTGGATTGAACGGATTCCTACACGAAGGCCGATTCCGTCATGGGTCCGGGCGAGATTGTATTCCTCAGTGCTGCCCAAGTTCTTGGCTATCCACCTTCGCACTTCCTCCTCTTTCATCGCAATGACCTGCTGCAACTCTTCTCTGGTACTGCGAGTCTGGACATACATTGGATTTCACCTCTACCCAAAATGTTAGCACTGGCTCTTGAAAGTGTGTCAAGTACCTTTCCACAGGTCCAAGCACGCCGAGACTATTGGGATCGTCTATGAGAGTACTGCGGCCTGCTCGCGCAAATCAGGGAAGTAATTCGTCCCCTTCTCGATTTCTTCCTGTTCTGGGATCTTGTAGCAAAGCCAATGTTCGGGACGATGAATCATCACATCCTTCACGAGCAATCCAAAAAATAGGCGCGATTGATTCCGTGCGGGGTCTTCGCCGTAGCGGTCGCACATCACATCGTAAATTGTTTGATACGGCGTGTTCGTCCAGTCCGAGCCGGGGAGGAAGCTGGAACAGAACCAGCATTGATTCGTCCACCCATGTTCGCTCAGTTTCGCAGATACAATCTCGTTGAGTGCAACACGAATGCGACCTTCTGCGCCGGGGTTCGATTGTTCGAGTAAGCCTTGCCAGTAGCTGAACTCATCCCTGCGTTTTGGACCAACATCACGAATCTCCCTGATGTCGTCGTAATACTTCAGCATGACAACCCCCTTCGGTCCTCACAGGACGCGGCTACATTCGGCCATCATGGTGTAGCTTGTCTCTTCCGGTGACATGATCGCAGGCACTCAGGAGCTTCTTCAGGTCGCGGTCCAGTTCGGAGCGGAGTTTTTCCTCGTCGTCGTCGTGATCTCTCTTTGCGACGAACATCCGGTCGAGAGCGTTCTGAAGCTGCAGGATGGCTCGGCGTACATCGTCGTACCGTGCGAAGCGACCAGCATCCTGCCGATACTCTTCCAGCCTTGGGCCAACGGTCGATTGATCGAGAGCGCGATGGCTGGCTAATTCTTCGACAAGCTGACCCGCGCGCTCCTCCAGGGCAAAGAAACGGTCAAGCTCTTTGGACCATAAGAGCTGCCTGCGTTCTTTGACAAGAGCCAGACGTGTGCCCCACAGGATCGTGAGTAGCGAAACGACAAGCGCGATTATTGGGGCTATCAGTGTGACGGTTTGTGGTGCCTCAAGTAGCGTCATAAGGGCTTGGGGTACTCGAAGTGCGTGCCAATCGCTTCGCGGTAATCGTACTGGAGGGCATGGTTGGTCTTGTCCACAAATTCCTTGAAATCGTCGAGGAATCTCACCCACCGTTCCCGGAACTGTTTTGTCCTTTCCTGATAGTGCTCCCTTTCATGGGGCTGTCGCTGCACAAGCACCCCGCTTCCATTGAGCCGTCGAAAGGGATCAAGCACGTAATTCCGGCTGTATGAATAAACCATCTGATGAAATTCCGTCAGCGCGAGGTGGAAAGCAGTGTTGGTTTTTGGAGGTTTCTTCAAGTGGCGCATGTGTATCAGACCGTAGTAGTCGCTGAGGTACTCCGGCCCGCACAGCTTGGACACCTCCTCTTCATTTCGCCCGTAAATGTCGGAAATGATGTTTCGCAGATTGATCGTGTCCTGCTGGTTTAGGAAATCCCCGAACCTCTTCTCCATCCTCAGAAATTCCTGACATGACCTACGCGCGACTCGGTTGCGACGAATGTTCCGCACGCGCTCTCGGATGGTCGCCGCCATAGGTCGGTAAAAAACTGAGGCTGCGACAAGGAGGGCGGCTACGCCTAAGACGAACGCGATTGTGCGACTCTCCTTCCAATGGGCAATGGCAGAAAATACAGCGGCAAGGGCTGCAACGACTGCACTGATAATCTGCCAAGGGTTCGGGGGATTTGGTCGGTCAGGCGGTTCCAGGTCCAGACTTGTACCCTGCAAGAGGTATCTGTGACTGAGCATCTTGGACAGTCATTATACGCGCGTTGCGGATGCGGCGTTGTCCAGAGGAGTATATACTTGCCGGATGCAAGCAGGTTACGCACTAATCGAATTCAACTACGAGCGCCCCACAATCGGCGACATCGTGGAGGTATGGAACGATGAAGCAGCCATTCGGACCCTTGCAAAGGACTCCAAGGGCATCATTCACACTATGTTCTGCGAAGACATTTTGCGAACCGTGATCCCGCCAAATTGGAGCAAGTCTACAATCGCTCCGTTCCGTGCGTGCCGACGAAGCAGAGGTACAAGCCAATGAAAATCGAACTCTACTGCGACCGAGCAGCGATTCTTAGGGGCGTTCCTTGTAATGATGGGATCGACAAAGCTCTCGAACGCATCGAACAGTTACGCGCTCAGGGCAGTGATGTGCAAGTTGTGGATACGGGCCGAATGAGCGACGAAGAGATTCAGGCCAACTATTTTCGGGCCATCCAGCCGTCAGTCCGAAAGAAGTATTCGGTCAGGCAGATTTTCGGAAGCCGCAGCCGTTCGGGATGGCTTTTCGGACGCGCTGTACCCGCGCTCGTAGTTCAGGAGCCATCGGGCGGGGCGGTTGCCGATGTGTTCCCTCACAATGAATCGGGACGGATCGTTACCATCCAAGATGCTTTGAATCGCGTCAATCCTTCTGCGTAAGCCAGACTCGTCCGATGATGACCGAGACGACGAAATTCATGCGAAATGTGTTTGTCGCCAAGATGACATATCCCGTGCCCGGCTATGCGTGGAAGCCGATATTGTTCTGTCTGGTGGGAGCAGCTTGCATCGCAGCGTATGCCTTCGTTTCCAGTTCGTTGAAGTAGGCGCTTCCTTCGGAAGTCACGTAGATGGAGAAGTCCCCCCAAAAGAACTTCTGCTTGTCGTACTCGTCGTAATCGTAAGTGAGATAACCGTTCCTGGCTGAGAACGTCTTCTTGAGGGCAATCAGCTTCCGCTCCTGCAACCACATCAAGGCATCCATTGGCTCTCTGCCGGAGTCGTCGAGACCTGCTTGACGGATGAACTGCCCAAGAGTGCCCCAAGTTGTCGGCCATCCCAAGCGTTCGCAAGTTACATGCCCGTTTTTTGCGTGCCTCAGAATGACGAAGCGATACCATTCATGCTTAAACATCGTGTTGCTACCTCTAACCCCAATGCTATCCCTACGCGAGAATAGGGGCAAGATTCCTTTTCCACACGGCGCACTCAAAATGAAAGTGATAGAATTTCGCCACATGGCCGCCTCATCCCGTAAGCGTTCCTCACTGCTGGACACCGGCGTAATTTATTGCGGGGACAACCTAGACCAGCTCAAAAAACTGCCAGACACCTCCGTAGATTTAATTTATATTGACCCTCCCTTTAATTCCAACCGCAATTATGAAGTGTTCTGGGGCGAGACAAAAGAGAAGCGAGCATTCGAGGATCGGCACGAATCCACGCAAGCCTATATCGAGTTCATGCGTCCACGGTGCGTGGAAATGGCGCGAGTCCTTAAAAAGACCGGCAGCTTCTACTACCACTGCGACTGGCACGCCTCACACTACGTCAAGGTCATGCTCGACCAGATTTTCGGGGAGAACAAATTCATTAACGAGGTTGTCTGGAAGAGGTCCGGCTCGCATAACGACGCGAAGCAAGGTAGCAAGCATTACGGTCGCACACATGACGTGCTGTTGTTCTATTGCGGTGGCGGTGACGATTACACTTGGAACCAGCAATACGTTCCGCTCGACCAAAGCTATATCGAATCGCACTACTCTCAACGTGACGACAAAGGGAGGGCATTTCAATGGACTGACCTTCGTGCGCCTGGAGGAGCCGCTCCATCGAAGGGAAATCCCCACTACAAAGTCCTTGGCATTGACGGCTACTGGCGGTACACGCAGGAAAAGATGGAGCAATTCATCCGCGAAGGCCGCGTGGCCATTCCGCCAAGTGGGAATGTCCCGCGTTACAAGCGATTCCTGGACGAATCGAAAGGGCTTCCGGTCGGCAGTGTGTGGGACGACATCAACCCCATCAACTCACAGGCAAAAGAGTCTCTGGGCTATCCGACACAGAAACCACTTCCACTGCTTGAAAGAATCATTAACACGAGCAGCAACGAGAACGACATCGTGCTCGATGCTTTCTGTGGTTGCGGTACGGCCCTTGTTGCGGCGCAGAATTTGAAGCGCCAATGGATTGGAATTGACATCTCTCCTACAGCCTGCCGGGTTATGGCGAAGCGGCTGCGTGATGTGTGCCGACTTCCCGAGGATGAGAAACTTTGGCATGCCGGGCGCGGCTTCGTTGTGCGCGATCTGCCCTGGTCAGAGAAACAACTTCGGGCAATACCGCCGTTCGAGTTTGAGAACTGGGCGGTTATCGCGCTTGGTGGCATCCCCAACAAGGCCCAGGTTGGCGACATGGGCATAGACGGGCGCATCTACCCAGTGTCATCCATGCCTGCAAAAAGTGGGAAAAAGGCCGGAGAATTGGATTTCATGGACGCATGGTATCCGATTCAAGTCAAGCAAAAGGACAAGACCGGAAGGCCGGATATAGATTCATTTGAGACGGCCATGAGGCGCGAGAATCGCACAAAGGGCTTCTTCGTCTCGTTCGAGTTTTCTTCCGATGCGTTAAGGGAAGTGGATGCTTTCTTTCGCCGTGAGCACCGCGTCATAGTGCCGCTCACGGTGCGCGAAATACTGGACGAATCTATCGCGCGAAAACTCGCTTGATTGGCCGCCTTACATGAAGAAGGTGATTCTGTTGACCCTGATTTTAGCCGGATGCACACGCACCGTGGACCGTGTGGACGTAAGCGGTCAGTGGATTCTTGAGAGCTACGACGAGAAAAAGGGCTACGTGTTTCGCAAAGATGGCGTCCGCTATAAATCGCATTGTAGCCGCTCCTATCTATACGAGGCGGGGAATTTTCACGATGCGACTTCGGAAAGCGAGTGTTCCGCTGTTTTGCCCTACCTACACAGACCACTGCCACTCGAACAAGGCCCTCGCGGACCTGACTTGCACTGCGAGTTCACTATCATCGAGGCCAACTGAAAAAAATGAAAAGGGCCGTGCGCCTGCGAGAGACTCGCAATTCCGCGAAGGGGGCAACGCTTGGGAGCGGCCCCAACCGCCGCGCCGCGTTAGGCAGAAGCAGCTTGCCTGCGCGTGGCCGATGCCTGCGCCTCGACTGATCTGCGCACGCCTTCAGCGTCAAGTTCACCACGTTCGAGGAGTCCAAGCATTTGGTCTGCGGTCAGCGTAAAATCTTTGCCCACCGCGAAGATTATCTCCCCACCGGCGGTTTGCATCGGAAAACCGACAGCCATTCCATGTTGCCGCAGTAGGTGGACCGCCCTAACAATATCGTTTGTTCTCTCTGCGTAATTGCTCACGACAAGCTCTCTGAACTGACATCATTGCGGAAACGGAGGAGCCAGTCTAGGGGGTAGGACAGTCTGCCCACAGGTTTCCCACAGCTTCTCCACTCCCCTGCACTGGCATGTGACGCAAAAAATGACCGGATTGAGGAAACGTGTCAGCATACTTGCAAAATGAAACACCGAAAACAAAGCAAGCGCCCTCCGCCGACCCATCGACCTGCTTTGGCAGTACCTTCGTATCATCGCATTCTCGTCAAGCATGGCCTGATTGAAAAGACTCTGCCCATCCCCGATGCGTATGAAATGTTTTTGAAGGTGGGCGCTGACCCGGAAGTACAGAAACTCCGTCGCCAGGTAGCACACGGCCACAAAATGAAACACGTTCCGGCTTTGTATCTGGCCACAGCGATGGCTCTGCAAGGCATGACCAAGCAAGAGCTTGAAGCTCTGAAATTGCGGATGGAAGAATCTTAAATGCTATCGGCGTGCAGTTCTCCGAGGGTTATGTCGAATGCCGCAGCAAGGCCAGAGAAGCATCCCAGAAAGTGATTCCAGGTCTCCGAATTGCCCTTCACCTTAAACCATGCAGCCGGGGCACAAAGCAACACGGCCCGTCTGATGTCGTTGCCCTCCTTGGGGCCTCGCGTTGTGGTGGCAAGCAGGTGGAGAAAGTATCGAGCTATTTGGGAATCTTCGATCCCATAGCCGAGCGGCTCGGTGTCCTTAACCTCGATGTAAATGCGGTTCTGCCTTGAAATCGGCGAGCGAAGCACGATGTCAGGAATCATGCCGCCGATCACGTCCAGCATAAAATTTGGATGCAAATTCCATGCGTTGGTATCGTGATGCACAGTTGGCTTGTGCTGTCCAAGCAATGTGGCCAGATTCTTCGCGTCTGAGGTTGACTTCTGAATTTCCAGCCCAGCATGGCCATCCTTGAGCCTATCCAGAATCCGAGCTTCAATCTCTTTTTCCCTCTGTGTCATGCCGCACCGGGTAACCCTCTCTTAATTCGGGGTATAAACTTTGACGCGCTGACTCATTACTTCGCTTTCTCAGACACCGACTTCACACCCAAAATCAATCGAGACCGGCTTCTTTTTCCCAGGCACAAGAAGCGTCACACGATCCGGGTTAGCGCGGAGCGGGGCTAAGGGTCAGTAAATCAGCGGACACCCTTAAAAAGTTGCCACACGTCAACTTTGAGCGCGCGGGCGAGCTTCCCCACGTTTGCCAGTGAGATGTTCTGCTTTCCTCTTTCGATTCTGCCGATGTATGTCCAGTGAAGTCCGGCGTGCTCCGCCAGCTTCTCTTGGGACCACCCGAGTTTTTTGCGACGCCGCCGCACTGCTTTCCCAAATTGCAGATTGATGTTGAACATTGCCAGCATTCTGACGTGTCCAGCATGAACGGCAAGAGACAGGCGTCATAGAGATAGCTGTCATAATTAGAGCTTGACAGGCATTGAGCGCCGGGATTAGTCTTCTGCACCCAGGAGCCTCGATGCAATTCCCATTTCCCCCGCCGCCCGACACACCAATAGACCCGCCCGGCGTCGCATTTCAGATTCTTAGCTGCATCGTGTTTGTGCTCCTGTGGTTCGAGACTATCGTGTTCGTTCTGCCGGAGCGATGGCGGGAGAAAATAGGTGCGCTGCAATTTGGCCCTTCCTGGGCTGCGAAGAGAAGGGAGCGTCCATGATTGCTACAGAAATGGGGTCGCAGCACACATTCAATCAATGGTTACGATCTATTCTTGGTGATTTAGTCCTTGACACTGTACGAATGGGGAGAGTACAAGCAGTTTCGGTCATTGCGTCCCGCCCGTCTTCTCCCATACGGCCCGTGGACTCGCAACTCGGAGGCCTCATGCGCGCGACTCGCTTCTTTTTTTCCCTGCTCGCCATCTCTCTTTGCTTCGCGCTGCGGGCTCGCGCCCAGGTCGCCAACGTCGGCGATGACACTTCTGCGCCGATCCCTGGCGTTGGACACGACTACATCAAAATGCTCTCGGAAACAGTTGTCCCCAGCAACGGCTCAGCAAGCCTACGTATTGGGGTACCTATGCCCAAGGGTCGAGGCCTGACCCTCCCGTTTGCCTTTGCCTACGAGACCAATCCCGTGCATCACCTCGCCGCGATGGGTAACGGCACTGCCGGATGGATTAGTGACAGTTCTAACGTAAACCTTTCCTCGGGCGGCTGGAGTTATTCAGCCCCGGTATTAACTTGGGGCACCCCCAATCGAACCTGGACCAATTACAGCGCAACACCACCAATTACGTATCCTTGTCCTTTTGCTACGGGGTATGTGTTTCAAGATCCAGCGGGCGGCCGCCACGCCATGGGACTCGCTGACGGTGACCTCCCCACCTGCCGAAGCGTTCCAAATCCTCCATTCTCAGTCTACGCGGGTGGAGATCCACAATATTACGCGTCAATGCCAAATCTCTCTAGCTCTGGAAACTGGCAACCACCGGTCACCGTTTCCGATGTTCGCGGAGCCGTTTATTATTTCTCTCAGCAAGGCCTACCTGACTATCTCGAAGATAGAAACGGCAACAAGATTGTGGTGATTCACACCAACGGCCAACCGATGGGCGTCTTCACAATCACGGACACGCTCGGCCGGAATCTCATGAACTCTTCAGGCTTGGGTCCAAGCGGCACGACGAATACACTTTCGTTTTCCGGCCTCACCTACCAAGTAACCTGGAAAACCACCAGTGCGAATTTCTCTGTGTCCTCCACCAACTACTCGACGAGCGGGATGGGCTGCCAGCCCCCTCCCGCTGTCAGCGACAGTCAGACGGTGGTCCAGAGCATCACAATACCCAACAGCAAACAATACAAGTTCTACTATGGCGATGACAATCCGGATCCGAACTTCAAAAACCCGTACGGCATCTTGAGCGAGATCGACTACCCGACTGGAGGTTGGGTCAAATATACTTATACTTTGGTCCAATGGGAATTGGGCGATTACACCGCATCGGGCGACGTGTCTCCATCCGTTTCCTGTCACTATTTATACAGCGTGCCGCTCGTCGCCAGTCGACAGGTAGGGTTCGGCGGCAGCTCACAACCTGTCCTGGTGCAAACTTTCAACTACTCCAGTAATCTGAACTCAGGTGGCGGGTGGAATCAGAAAACCGTCACAGTCACCACGACAGACAAAACTAAGAATCAGAGCCAACAGACTATATACACCTATAGCCCGTTGACGATTCCTTTCCCGCCGAACGAGGAATCCACATATGGATCGGGGACCCAGATACCGCTTGAACAGAGCGTTCAGTATTTCGATTGGAACGGCTCGCTGCTCAGAACAGTAAACAAGGCTTGGAATCAAGATCCTTTTGACTTGATCAGCGAACAAACAACACTTGAAAACGGCTTGACCTCAAAAGTCACTTACAGCTATAACTACTATGCGAGCTATCAATTCTCTCCTTATAGAGATGTCCTCGGGCGAATGCTAGAAAAAGACCAATATGATTTCGCGCAGACCTCGCCGACGAAAAAAACTGTAATCACCTACGAGACGTTTGGAGCCACGCCCATTTCCCCATCCGGACCCTACGACAAGCCTTGCAAAATCGCTGTCTACGACAATACAGGAAATTTGGCCGCCGAAACCGACTACCTGTACGACGGGGGCACGACAGTTTGTGGGAGCCCTGGCACGCCCTCGATATCCAACGTCGCTAACCTGACGGGCCACGACGAAACAAATTACGGAGCGAGTTCCAGCGCGCATCGCGCCAACCTCATCAAGGTCACAAACTGCCTAACCGTCAGCGGCACTTGCGCAGCCGGTTCCCCCAGCACAACGTACACCTACGACGAAACCGGCCAGACTCTTTCAAACAAAGATCCGAACGGCAACATTACGAACTATTCTTACGCCGACAACTTTGATTCAAACCCCTCCTCGAACACGAACGCGTACCTCACTCAAATCACTCGTCCGCCGACGAACGGCGTCAGCCACATCCAAAAATTCAAATACGCGTACTCCGACGGCCAGCTCATCCAATCCACCGACGAAAATAGTCAGGTCACCAGTTATTTCTACGCCGACTCTTTCCGCCGCCCCACGGAGACCGACTTCCCCGATGGCGGGAAAACCGCCATCTCGTATAACGACTCACCCTTTAACTCCTCAACTCCGTCCCCTAGCGTGACCACCACAAGAGCCATGACCTCCGCTACAAACGTAACTTCGCTCTTGGCCTCCGATGGGCTCGGCCACACGGTACGCTCAGTGCTTACCAGCGACCCGGACTGCGCCAGCGGGGATCGCACTGACACAACCTACGATGGCCTCGGACGCGTTTACACCGCCTCGAATCCTTATTGCACGTCAATCGATCCCACTTACGGCTTGACCACGTTTACCTACGACGCCCTCGGCCGCGCAACGCAAGTCACGCATCCCGATAACACTACGGTTCTGACGACCTACACCGGTCGCGCCACACAGGTTCAAGACGAAGGCAACGGAACGCAGCGCCTCACCCGCATTTCTCAGACTGATGCTCTTGGCCGCTTGCTTTCTCTCTGCGAAGTCGCGCCTGGACCGTTCGTTGGCGCGAATGGGGCTTCAACAGCTACGCTTGTTGGCTCCTCTGGCACCCCTGCCGCCTGCGGACAAGACATCGCCGGAACTGGATTCCTCACCACCTATCAATACGACACCTTGAGCAATCTGCTTCAAGTCAACCAGAGCGGCATCGCCCCGCGCACGTTCACCTACGATTCCATCTCCCGTCTCCTCACCGCTTCCAACCCTGAGTCCGGCACGATTTGTTATGGAACCTTGTCCGCAGGCGTCTGCCAGGGCAACGGATACGACGCCAACGGTAACCTCCTCACCAAAACTGCGCCGACTCCAAACCAATCGGGCACAGCCACTGTCGCAACAACCTACCAGTACGACGCCCTCAACCGCCTCACCCAGAAAAGCTACAATGACGGCACCACCCCCACGGTTACAAATACGTACGACGCCGCATGCAACTCGACCGTCTACCACAATCAGATTGGCAGGCTTGCCTATGCCGCAGTTCCGAGCTGGAGTTTTTGCTTTGGGTACGATTCCATGGGCCGCCTCCTTGACAAGGACCTTTCCATGTCGGTTCCGGCGGGCGTCAATTACCTCGACTACGCCTACGATCTCCTCGGAGACATTACCTCCCAAACCGCCGGCTACGGCAGTGCCACGTACGCCTACAATACTGCAGGTCGTCCCATCACAGTGACCAGCAGCTACTCCGACCCGAACAACCCGGCCACTGTCTTCTCCGCCCCGCACTACAACGCTTTCGGCGGTCTAACGTCAGACACCCTGGGCAACAATGAAACCGAAACTTACAGCTATGTACCTAAGCTGACGCGGCTGCAGTCCTACGCCGCCAAACTCAACGCCACCACCATCTACAATTTCAACATCGGTACCTTCGCGCCGAACGGCGATATCCTGGCTGCCAATGACACCGCCAATGGCAACTGGACCTACACCTACGATCCCTTCAACCGGCTTGTCGGCTCCAACAAGAACAGCGGTGCCGCCGTCTACTCCTACGTTTACGACCGCTTCGGCAATCGCTGGCAGCAGAACGGCCCGCAATCTTTCATCGCCACCTTCACCGGCAACAATCCCGGCAACCCGCAGAACAACAACCGCATGGACGGCTACTCCTACGACGCCGCTGGCAATCTACTCAGCGACGGTACCCACAGCTACACCTATGACGCCGAGAATCGCCTCGTCAAGGTCGACAACGGTACGACCGCCACCTACACGTACGACGCCGACGGGAATCGCGTGCAGAAAGTTTCATCGACGGGAAGCGGCGGCGAGTTCGCGGGAACCTGGCAATTTCTTTACGATCAGTCCGGCCGCATGATCCAGCGGTACAACGGCACTTTGTGGCAAGGCAACATTTATGTCGGCGGGCGCCATCTCGTCGAAGACGGAGGCGGCACGAACTTCAGCCACTCGGACTGGCTCGGCACGGAGCGCGTTCGCACCACCAACACCGGCGCGGTCTGTGAATCCATCGCCAGCCTCCCCTTCGGTGACGGCCAAACCACCACCGGCAGCTGCTACCATTCCAGCCCCCTCCATTTCACCGGCAAAGAACGCGACTCCGAATCCGGGCTGGATAACTTCGAGGCTCGCTACATGAGCAGCAACATGGGCAGGTTCATGTCGCCAGACCCGGATAACGCCGGAGCCATCAATGAAGACCCGCAGAGTTGGAACGGATACACATATGCGCGCAACAACCCTCTGCGGTACACAGACCCAGACGGCTTGGATTACAAGGTCTGCGTTGACAACGGCAACGGGGGACAGAACTGCACTACCTATGCCAACTACGATGCCTTCCAGAAGGCGGCTAACGCCTCAGGTGCGACTCTTAACGGCAACGATCAGAACGGTCAAATTTTGGTCAACGGTAAGAGCATCGGCAGTTATCAGTTTTTCGTTGGCCCCGGTGTTGAAGGCGCAGGCGTACCCGAGGACAACATTCTCGCACCCGTCTTATTCGGCGGAATCTTTGGCGGACTCAGGGCCGGAATCCGAGGCATTGCTGAGGGTCTCTTTGGTGGCGGAGCCAAGGCAGTAGTCGAGGAAACGACTGTCGCCGCTGCGGAGCAAATCGTTTCGGGTGGCACCAAACAGGCAGTCCGGGAGGCCGTCGAGAGCAGCGGACTATCCGATGCAGCGAAGGCTGCTGTCAAAAGCGCCCTACGCAGAGGAGCAGCCGGTGACAAGTACACTGTCGAAAAGCTTGCCGACGGTTCTGTTAAAGTGATCAGAGAAGTAGCAGGTAAAGCGGGCGGACGAGCGGCATACGAACAAACGATTGATGGCGCGAGCGGCCTAACAAAAGCAGTCGTACAAAAGGCTTACGATGCGGGTGGAAACCTCGTCCATGTCGATCCCAAATTTCCATGAGCGAGCTCACTAAGAAACAACTGAGAGCCTTAGACGATTACGCAGCCTTGCGGATATCCCTTGAGCATCTACTAGAGTGGCTTGGCAATGCCATCGAGGTTGACTTTAAGCCCGCCGAGCGTAGGGTTCTCTTTCACTACGATAACCGCAAAGCGGCGGTCCACATCGAACTGAGGCACATTCGAGAGGCCATGGACAAACAAGCACGCGGAGAGATCACTACGGAGCAACTCTCTGACTGGGCGGCTATGTTGTTAGCCAACCCAAGTTACGACTGGGAAGGTCCAGACGAGGAGGAGATAGCAGGGTGGCTCAACGAAATGGCCGTGCTGCGTGCTCCACGGGCGGGAGGCCGGGCAGTCTACGAACACGTGATAGACCCGAGCGGCAAAACAGTTTCATTCGTACAAAAGGTCTAAGGCTCCTCTGATTGGCCGGGCAGTCGGGCCTCGGTTGGTGCCAGTTGCCGCCGTTAACGGGGAGCGCCCGAAGAGCGGCGTCTTCGACGCCGGGGTGGGGTATGACACGTCACCCCAGAATGGGTGCTGCACAGCAACTTTGGTTGCTGTATAGGAACCATCAAGAAATCAGCGACTTACAAAACTTCCGGCGCTGTAGAGCGCCGCGCGGTTCCTAACGGCAAGGGGAACACGGAGAATCACGTCAAGGGCGCAGTAAAGCTCGCCCGGCGTTGGGGTGCGTCAACCGAGCAAGTGACAGAACGGGTCAAGCACGTTTCTGACTTCGCCTACCGGCCAGACCCGCAGCGCATAGAGGACCTTGCGCGCATCGTGGAGAACGAACTCCAGTAGGCGCAAAAAAAAGCGGCCCCGTTGCCGGAGCCGCGCCTTCGAAATTCAAACTTTTTAGCGATGCTTCTTTGATCGCTCGCCCTTGGTGGGAAGGCCAACGATCCACACACCCCTATCGTTCAGCAGTTTGTAGCTGACCTCGGACATATAATGCCGCATCTTCTTGGCCTCGCTTGCGTTCGGGACGTGGTAAGTGACCAACACTTGACCTTCTGGGCCTCGGGCGACTTCGGCCTCGCGCGACGTGCGGAACTTCTCGGCCACACGATTGACGAAATACGTTGCCGCCCTGCGTTGGGTTTCTCCAAGTTTTCCGTGGAACTGAATCATTTTTCTTACCTTAGATGCTTTCCTATCTTCTGAACAATCTTCTTAGCCATTGTAACGCATTCCTTGGCCTCTGCAGCGGTCACGTCTTGGGAGGTATAGTCCGCTTTCACTCTGAGGCCCGAAAGTTGTGTCACTCCCTGAACTATCCAGCTCTCGAATACATTCCCCTTGACTACCAGCCGGGCATTGAACGCTTCGACTACGGTTTTGTGAGTCCCGCCCGTTGGTGACACGCGGAATGGTGCGAGCTTTGCGAGTGCGGCGTATTCGGCAAGGTAGGCCGCGTAGTACGAGCGATTGGCCGCCGAGTTCGTCTGTCCTCTGTCCTTTGCAGACTGTGCAACGCGAAGGGACTCTTCGGCTTTGGCGAGATAGATTTCCCATTCCTCTGGCATCGGGCAGGCAGGTTACCTGCGCTGCGAGTAGGCGTCAAGCGTCGCGCGAACTGTTTACGCGCTCGTGCCCCTTGCTGCAGCCAGGGCAATAACCGGCTCGTGTATCCTGATCTCCGGGCGCATGTCCAGGGCTTCAGCGTAATTGACCAACGCCTCCAAACTGAATTTGGCAATCTTCCCTCTTAGGAGGTCGCTGACTCTTGGCTGTGGCTCCCGCAGAATTTTTTGCAACTGCGCTTGCGAGTAGTTGCGATGCTTCGCATACCGGACGATCTTTCGGTGCAGGGCTGATTTCATCCCCAGTGCCGTAGCCACTTCGCGGGAGAATCCGAGTTGATCGTATACATTTTCCTCTCTACGCTTACGCACTTTTCTCCTCCTTTGCCGGGACGTCCTTCCTCGCTTTGATTGCCTGCATTCTTTTCTTTGCTATTTCTATGTCCCCCGGCGAGGTCTTGTTCGTCGTCTTCTTAAAACAATGGAGCACGTAAATCCAACCAGCGTTCAGCCAGTAAAGAAGCCTGTACCACCAATCCTTGTCCTGGTCGCGTAACTCACTGACACCTGGGAGAACCTTGCCCATCCATTCGCTATCCAGGGGTTCTTCGTGATGTTCGAGCCGGTCAAGTTCGCCGCCGATGTTCTGTCGAACTTCATCGGGCCAGGAACGACTCTCCTTGTTGGAATCCCCTTCCCAACTTGATGCGGGACTTCGAGCCTTTGCTTGTCATGGTCTATTTATATAAGTTTTTATATGGAATGTCAAGCTCTATTTATTGCCCTGTTTTCGCGGGTTTTGCGGAAAAGTGGCTTCACTGAAAGGCGCTGTCGAACGGGCTTCCCGTGGGCAGTGGTGTCAAGCCTGGCGCGGTGGTCGCCATGGTGGGCCTGGTGATCTCCGGCGCGCCTTCCGCGAACATGGCGAGCAGTCTTTGATACGTGCGGTTGCTCTGCTTCTCGGAGGCGGTGTCCGTGTTGTGCGCGCGCATGAAGCTGTTCTTCTTCTTCAAAAACTCGGGCACGAGCATGGCCCGCTCTTGTGGCGTAGCCGTGTCCCAAACCGCCAACGCGCCTTCCATCGGCAATCTCTGGAAGTGGGCTTGAAGCGCAGACAGCTCGGCGTTCTTGCGGATCTCGCGCTTCTCGCGCGGGCTGAATTGTGTGAGGTCCGGCTCCTCGCCCGCGCGGAGAATTGCTTCCGCCCGGAGTTTCCTTCGGTGCGCGGCCAATTGTTCACCGCTCACGGGACCGCTGGGCATCCGGTCGCTGGCGAGCTGCAAGGCCAGCTTCTCGGCCTCGGTTTTGTACTGGTAGGTCGAAGCACCCAGCGTGCGCGCTGCCACTTCTGCGCCGCTCAGGTTCCCGATGTCCTGCAATTTGCTGGCAATGTTCGTAGCAGGGATCGGCGCGAAGGCCGAAAAGAAATCGCTGATCTCTTGCGGAAACTCCACCTTGCGCCCTTGGCGGTCGCGGCCGGTGAGGAACTCCACGGCTGGACGCACGCTCAAAGGATTCATCCGGCCAGCAATGAAGTCGCGCGGACTGGTGAGCGCGTGCATCATGTCGGTGGGCAACGTCCGCAAAGTGTACACTTTGTCGGCCTCGCCCTTCTGCTGTCCCGGCACGACCACGCCAAAGGGGGCCTCGAGGTGCGGCTGTCCGCTCGTCAAATAGTTCAACACGCGGCTCGCGCCGAACATGATGGCGGCCATCCGCATGATGTCCCGACGCATGACCGCGCCACGTCTCGGGTCCAATGCACGATAGAGCGAGCGCACTTCCGATTCGAGCCAGTCAGGGGCCAGCGTGGTAGCGCGGAGAAAATCCTGCGTCGCCATTGAGCGGCCCATCTGCGCATAGTTCAGTCCGCCGAAAAGTTCATTCGCATGGGCCGCCGCAAGCTGCGCTGCTTCCATTGGCGAGATGTCTTTGTAGGCTTTCTGATAGCGGTTGAACAGGGACTTGTACGCGCGCGCTTTCAGGCCGGGGATGTAGCGGTCGAAAAGGAAGTGCTGCATCTCGCCCTGGAGCGTGCGCAATCCAGGAATCCTGTTGATGATAGAAGAATGCGACGCAACGCCTTCGGTAAAGTTGGCCAAGCTCCGGCGCGAACCTCCCAGGGTCAAGCCATGCGAGACTCCAAACTCCAGGGCAGGATCGTTGTTCAAATCGAAGTCGAGTTTTCCAAACGGCGAGATGCCCGTCATTACGGCGCGCAAGCCTTCCTGAACGATGTGGAAGGGGCTGAGCGATAGCAAGAGGTGCTTTCCCTCGGACGAAATCTTGAGGAATTTCCGCCCCACGGGAACGTCACCGATTTTTAGATCCCGAATGGGCGAGCGGTCTGCGCCGATAGCACGCTTTACAAACTCCGCCGCGTCCGGGTGAACGCGCAGATCGGACTTGACGAAGATGGGCGAGCCGTCAGGTGCGTTGGTCGCAAAGTTCCAGTCGCGGAATGCAGAGTGATCTATCGCTTGGTAATCGCCAGCCTCCCACGCATACGTTGGTTCGACGCGGAAACGCCTGCCATTTTGACTGACAATATCGCCTGGCTGTGGCTGGGCTTCGCGGGCCTGTTGGCTCCCAGCTTTTTCGAGTGTTGTGCGGTACGCTTCGCGGAGTTCTCCCGTCACGTCGCGGCGATTACCCTGCAATCCTTCGGCGACATTCCGCTCAGCACCCTGTCGGCGAAGAATTTCTGGCAGTTCTTGCGCGGACACTTCACGCCCAAGTGCTCGTGATATATCGGCGAGTTCCTGTGGATTGACGGGCTGCGAGGCAATGTCCGTCCAACCTCGCGGCTGAGGTAGTGGCCGTGGTAGTGCCTCGCCCGTTTCGATGGGCACCAGTTTGGTCCCGACCTGGCGAATAGTGCCAGCGTCGAGGTGCCGGTCCAGTTCGCCCGCGTCGCGCATGGCGTCAATGACCGGCTGCGCAATGCGAATGGAGCGTGCGGCCTTGGGATTGATGAGCGTGGCCGGACTGGTTTCGTCGCCGATGGTCTGTCCGCGTCCAGACGCAGCAACGATGGCACGGCCATCCGGCATACGCAGGTCTTTATCCTGCAAGCGTTCCAAGAACTCGCGCGCGGCGATGGCCTTCTTCAGGTCGAAGCGATAGCGGGACATGAGCGCCACAGGATCGTCAACGGCTGCCTGGCGGCCAAGCACTTCGCCATCGAACAACGTACTGAACGTGCGCGCATGCGCGGCTGAAAGCGACGTGTCGAACTGACGCGAAGCCGCCTGGAATTTTGTCCGGTTTACGGACGCATTCGTGGGGTCATCCTCCCACACGTGGCTCACGTAATTTTCGACTGCGTTGCGGATGATGCCGTGTTGGTGAGCCAGTTCCATATCCTGCTCGAAACTGGAACGGACACGGTTTGCGAACGCCTCTTGCGCGGGTGTGAGATTCTGGGCCGCCTCGTATTTGTCGAGTAGTGCGCGCCGCTCTTTCGCGGAATAGTTGTCCTTGACCGCGTTGGAAGATTCGAGGGCAGCCTTCCGTCGCGCCAGCAATTCGGAGTCACCACCCGCCTCGATAAAGCGTGTGATACCACCAAGAAGAATTTCTCGCTGCTTGCGATTGAGTTTTTCCGTTGGCGGCTCGGCAAACTCTTCGCCTTCGGTGCGCTCAACCATGCTTTCCGGGATGGTACGGGAGAACTTCACCCAGTCCGCCTCGCGCGGGCCACGCATGCGCTGGAAGTCTTCGGGGGCCAGGCGGTCAAGATCGACGCGCACCAATTCTTGAGGCTTGCCTTGAATCTTTCCTCTGCTCGCCAAATAGCGGCGTGCTTCGTCGAGCGACACGGTTGCCTGCGAATGGCTCTCCGAGGGAACACCCTCTTCGCCTACGTCGCGCGCGCGATAAGCGTACTGGCGGTCTGGCAGCGTGCCAGGTTCTTGCAGGCCACGACGCGCAGCACGCTCGATCCCATCCGCTTCGTGCGCGGCGCGCTCTACGTCGAGCTGGTACTTTCCGAACTCCTCACGGACTCCGGCCAGTTCCGCGCTCGGCTTTATGAGTCCTACGCGCTCGGCCAGTGCGCCAGCTTCGGGAATTGTCTTGCGCAATCCAAGCGCGCCGAATCCGGCGTTGGCAAGAACATGAACGCCAATCCGTTTTGCGGATTCATAGTCGCCATACTTCAGCGCGTCGAGCAGACGCGGGGATTCATGCACAGCTCCATAGATTTGCTGGCCGGTGAATCCGGCCTCCATGAGCGTCCGCATTCCCTGCAAAGCGACAGGGATTTCTTTACCAACCAGGCCAAGTGCGCGAAGGGCTGGGCCCGCGCCAAAGGTTCCAATGGTCAAGCCGATGGACAGCGGCGAAGTCAAGCCAGAGCCAACGTCTTCGAGGCCCCCGACAAAACCGCCTTTATTCTCTGGATTGAGATTCCACAGTGGCGTGTTCGCCCAGTCCCAGGCGCGCGAATACCACGGCACGTTTTCGTCGGTTCCAAGATCCGCTCCCTGTTGTGGACGTGGCGCACGTTCGGCGGAAAACGCAGCATCGAACGGGCTTCCGGTATTCGAGGACGGCGCGCCGGTGCTCGCCGGAGCGGTCGCCGCTTGCGAGCCAAACACCGCATCGAACGGGCTTCCACTGCGCGGAGCGTCAACACCGGGCACTGGTGCGGTCTGTGGCGCAGCACCTTGCTCGGAAAACGCAGAGTCGAACACCGATGATGTTTGCTGTGGCATGGAAAATGGTCCTGGAGGGGAATGGGGGCGCGATGGTGCGCCCCGGATCAAGAGGAGTTGCGGAGAGAAGTTACCTGCGCGGGTTTATTGTTTAGAAGCCGTCAGTATGAGTGGGGCCTGCATCGTCCGGCCGCGTTGCTCGAGGCTGCCCTGTTCCGGTCACTTTGGACTTGCCGTGATCGTCCTGCTTGCGCAGCTTGGCATTGTCCTGGCCATGGAACACTTCGTCATCGTCGCGGACAATTTGAAAATCCTCCGGCATTGCTCGGAACGGGTCGCGCTGCGAATCTGTTTGAACACACAGTTTGTCCTTGTCGGTTGTCATGGTGATTTATTCCTTGGTGGTTTGCGTTGCGGGATAGCGAGGCCAGATTCAGCGCCGCGCCGGAAAAGACAGTTCTTATCGTACTGCGCGTGCGACGGCCTTTGCCGTGGCCCAGTATGTTCGGCGGATGGTTTCATCGTCCGCGTCTTCCAAGCCCTCGCGGACTTCTTGCGCGGACGGCTCTTCCGGTTTCACAAACCGCGCAACGGCTTCCTCGCGCTGTTGTTTCTGCGCCGCGTCCCTGTAGGCCGTCCATGCCGCATCGCATAGGGCGACCGTCAAGGGCTTCCCCTGGGCATAGCATTCCAGGAACTTCGGGAATTCCTTATCTGACAACGTGTAATCGTGGCGGCTCCGGCTCCACACGAAGAAACCGGCTTCTTCCAGCACGGGCGCGAACTTCGGATCAATTAGCATCTTCTCCGCGCCAATCTCGTTTCCATTCGGAACGGCAAATTCAATGTACTTCGCCAGTGCGCCGGACACGTTGCCGCTCTGTGCCATCCATGCCACGGTACGCAACTGCTCGGCGTCCAGTTCGCGGATGTCGCGCTCCTGTTCGACGCGCTGCCCCAGCCGGACAAGTTTGTCGAGAATCTCTTCACGGTCCTTCCCGGTCACATGATGCTTCAAGCCAGCGGCTACGCCCACAGCATGCCAGCGGGCGTCCTGGTAGTAGACGCGGAATTCTGCTTCGCCGACATGCACGGTCGAGGGAGGCGTTTTTTCGGCGACCTGCTCCTCGAGGAATTTTTTCAGGCCGCTGCTTCCAGCGCCCGAGCCGCGATCATCAACAATCCAATCCAACCCGTCATCCTTGCGTGGCGGGTGCTCTCCGTAGAGCATAGAAAAATCAGGATCGAAACCCAACGCGACGGGAACTGCTGCTGTTGACATATTTTTTCTCCCTTAGAAAAACCGAGATGCAATCAATTGCGATACCAAATGTAGAGTTTCGTAGCCGTGGCGGTGGGGCCGGTCACGGTAAAGTCCCGCCACGCCGGAAAGTGCTCTTCAAAATCCTCGCGCGTGAGGATGTCGCCCACTTGGTGCGTAGTGGCTCCGTTTATTGAGACGGTCCACAGCACCGTGTTGTCCGTGGGGTCCGTGACGTTGATGGTCCCGTTGACCGTTGTAGTGGCGGCCGCTTCGACGAGAATCTTGACGGGGTGAATCCCAGGCTGCCGCTTCGCGGTGTATCCGGGAATGCTTCCCGTGTTCAGTGTCTGTGATGCGCGCCATCCGGTCGAAATATCGGCGTCAGCGGTCACAATGATGGGGTTGGAGTTCAGGCTCGACATTCATTTACCTCCGCGTGCATGGCCGCGTATTCGCCAGAGTGTTCCAGGGCGAAGCGGGCTTGTTGCGCTTCCTCTTGCTCGCCGTACAGGGACAACCTTCGCAGTTCACGAAAGGCATTGCGCCGCTGCTCTTTGGAGTCGGCGTCAATGGCCACGGCGAAAAGTTCCTTGACCGTCATACCGCTCCCGCCACTCGCAAGACTTCGTCGCGCGTAGGCGCGGTGAAGACCTGGAAAAAATCACGCTGGAGGTGGATAGCCAGTTCCCAAGAACCATCCGCCTTCTGCGTCAAGTGCCCGCGCGCGCCGTTGGCAAGCACGACCCAGCCAGAAAATTGCTCCGAGGCTGCGACTTCCGTTTCCCGGACGGTGCGAAGGAATGCCCGCAGGTCGGACGCCTTGCGGTCTATCGGCTGGAATCCATCATCGGATGCTGGTCCGGCATACGGCTCAAAGCCGCTCTCGGGAATTGCCCAGGGATCGCTCATTGTAGTTCCGCCAGTTGCGCCCGCGCGTGCGCCTTGACGTCCTCACGGTCCCCGCAAATGTTCAGGACGTTGTTCCACCACCAACGAAGCCCACCAACACGGTCCTGGTTGGTGAGCAGCCATAAGGTGCGCTCGCAAGGCGGCACCCAGTAGCGAAACTCCCGGACAATCGGATCGGTGTCCCTTACGCTATGGGCGATGCAGTAGCGTTCGTAAATCGCTTCGTTCAGGTCCTCGACCCGCTCAACGTTCAGGGCGGCCAAAATCATGCGCGTGGCGTTGTGGACGGGGAAATAATCGGCGTGGCCGTCATCGGCCTGGCCGTCAAGAGCTTCCAACTCCCGCTGCGCTTGGGCCTTCTCCTCGGCGGAACTCAGCGGGTCATTTAGAATGAGGGTCAGACTGTCTTTGTCTTGCACGTTTCCTCAGCTCCATTCGTGAAAATTCAAACTCATACTTCTTGGCGGCCAGGGCGTAGAGCTTGGCCGGAATCTTTGGGTTGGACACGAGCCGGTAGAGCAGGCGCATGGAGGGCCGCTGTATCGCTTCCAGGGCTGCTATGCGCGTCTTCAGCGGAGCCTTCGAGTTCTCTACTACTCGCGCGTGAATTCTGTCCGGTCTGGGAAATCTCAACGCCGCCTCCGCATTTTCGGAACTGCACCAAAACTTCCTCGCTTTGCACCACACACTTCCCTCGTTTTGTACTCACATCTGCACTACGTCCGGGAGGTGCGGAAGGGACCCGCGAAAAGGTGTCACCGGGTGAACCATCGGCAAGGAACTGAGGGCAAGGGGGTTGGGCCGGGTCTCCTGGCCGAATCAAATAGGGTCCCGCTATCGCTAAACCGCAGGGAAAGCGCCGATAAAAGCAAGGCCGCCGGTCACTCGGACAGCAATCCTCACCGCGTCAGGAAACACGCTAAGACGCCAATTCACAAGGGTTTGCACGGGGTTTGCAGATCATTGCAGCTCTCGCCATGCCTTCAATAATCGGTCGTTTGATCGCGGGTGCATGCGAGTTAAGCAAACCGCGTATTTTCAACACGGATTCCGTATATTTTTCCAGGCGTTTTTTGAACGGATTGCCCATGCTGCTTCGCTTACGACACCCACAGCACACTTCAAGCGGAATATCTGTAAAAAGTGGGCAATTTTCGCGCGAATTTCCGACAAAGATCATGGCAGCTCGACATCGCGCCACGTAAATCTCACGCTCGAATGCATACAAAAAGAGTCAGTGGCTGGAAATTATTTACCCACTTACGGAAGTTTTTGCACTTTTCCAGCGCTCGCATTTTGTATAACTCGAATGCATACAACAACTGGCAATTGGCTGCTCGGGTGCTCTTTGCGTGTATGCATTCGACGAATAAGTCGGATACAGGAAAGGAAACGCGCAAATGACTCGCAGCGTCTACGACATCGTCACAGAGCAAGTCATCCGGCAGTTAGAACAAGGCGTCGCGCCTTGGCGAAAGCCCTGGCGCACGGAACTGCCGGTCAATCTGATTTCCGGTAAGCCCTACCGTGGCTTGAATATCTTCCTGCTAGGTTCTCAGGGTTATGGTTCGCGGTACTGGTTGACGTTCAATCAGGCCGCCAAGCTAGGCGGCCATGTCCGCAAGGGTGAGCGTTCTTCGCTGGTGACGTTCTGGCACATAGGCGAAGAGAAGATCATCCGGCAGACGGACGGCACAGAGCGTAAATCCAAGCCGTTCTTGCTTCGCTTTTACCACGTCTTCAACGTCGAGCAAACCGAAGGGATCGCCGACAAACTAGGGTTGACTGGCGGATCTCCGCGCGTCCCAGACTTGGAGCAATGCGAAGCGATTGTCTCCGGCATGCCTAACCCCCCGAAACGTGAGCAAGACTCCCGCGCATGGTACAGGCCATCGACGGACACGGTAGGAATGCCGTCCAAGTCTCTCTTCCCATCCGTCGAGGAATACTACAGCACTCTCTTCCATGAGCTGACGCACTCTACCGGCCATGCTTCCCGCGTGGGCCGTGAGGGGATCGAGAACATTGCAGAATTCGGTTCCGACTCATATTCACGCGAAGAACTGATAGCCGAAATGGGTGCGGCAATGCTCTGCGGTGTGACTGGCATCTCTCCGGCCACGATGTCTAATTCTGCCTCTTACCTGCAATCGTGGATTACCCGTCTTCGCGGAGACAGCAAGCTACTTGTCTCCGCCGCATCTGCCGCACAAAAGGCCGCCGATTATATCCGTAATCTGAACGCCAATTCGGGCGAAAGCGAGGAAAACTAATGCAACGACAAGGCACAGTCAGACTCAGCCGCGTGAAATGGCTGCCCACCTATCGCGGCCATGTCCGTTGGCAACGAGACGGCGCGAAGGACATCGGCTGGATTGCCCTCGTTCAGCACGGCGCAGATCAAGGCGCATTGCAAGACGGCCTCTTCGACAAGGTGGAAGCGAAATACCGGACGTTTTCCCATCGGCTCTATCAGAAAGACGGTGCGTTGTACGTCATCGGCGATTGCCGGAACTATCCCGTTGCTTACCCGTTGTACCGCGTCTCTATCGACGCAGAAAGCGAGGCAGCATGAACTACTACGTGTCTTACGGCCCGGAGCACACCCGCGAGATTTACAGAACGGAGTCTATGCAGCGAGCGGGAACACTCAAGCAGGCCCGTGCATTGGCCCGCAAGGTTTCGCAGCAAGTTTTGTGCTCAATCGACATTGTTGCAGATGGCAAAGTCGTGGAAACCCTGACGCCAAAAATCAGCAAAAGCGGACGTGTGAGCTTCACACGGAAAGCGAGGAAGGCATGAGCCTCTTTGACAACATGCCGCAAGCCGGGCAGTTCTTTTCGGCCACTCAAGCCGGATTCGCTTTTCCGGCATCGCTCGCAGAGAAGTACAGGCCGCATTCGTTCGCGGAGTTTGTCGGGTTGGATCGGCCTAAGAAAATCCTCGCTAAGTTTGCGGATGCGCCGTACCCGTCTGCTTGGCGATTCATCGGGCCCCCAGGAGTAGGCAAAACGACGATGGCATTAGCGTTGTGCGAGACAATTAGGGGAGAGTTACACCATATCCCTTCGCAACGGTGCAACGTCGAAACCCTGGAAGATGTCATCCGCCAATGTCACTACGCTACTTCGACGCCTAATGCCTTGCACGTCGTTCTGATTGACGAAGCACACAAGATGTCAAAGGCAGCGCAGTTACACTTGCTTTCCAAACTCGACGCGACCGCGTTTCCCCCGGCAACAATTTTCATATTCACTGCCAACGATGAGGAAGGTTTAGAAAAACCCTTCCTCTCCCGCACGCGCGAGGTAGCTTTCCAATCGCACGGCATGGCCGAAGAGGCCGCGCAACTCCTTGAGCGGATCTGGGAACGTGAGGCCGGACAGGCCGAAAAGCCTAACTTCCTTCGCATCGTGCGCGAAAGCCAGAACAATGTCAGGGACGCACTCATGTCCCTGGAGACTGAATTGCTGGCAGCCTAGACGTGGCCGCTGGCCGTCCAGATTGCGGACGGTCAGAGGATGCGCCTAGCGCGTCAGAAAACGGAGTAACCGCATGAATTGGAGACTGCTTTGCCTGACTAACCCTCACGTCGCAGCGGAGGTCAACTGGTCCGCGTTCGTTGCCTTTGTGCGTGAGTCTTACCCGGGCGATACAGAACAGGATATTAGGAACTGGCTTGCGGAAAGAGCCAAAGACTAGCGCGACGAATCAGCGAACTGTCAGAGGGATGCGCCTTGCGCCGTATCACGGCCATTAGGTATTGAGTCCCCCGTGGGGGATTCGGAAAATGGAAATGCTCGCCGAGCCACGGCTGAAAGGAACACCATGCCCACAGTTGCCATTTATGCCCGTGTCAGCACCAAGGATCGCGGGCAAGAAACAGAGAACCAACTTGTCCAACTGCGAGGATTCGCCGCATCGCAGGGGTGGACAGTGTTTGCGGAATTCGTTGACCATGAATCTGGGTCGCACGACGACCGCCCGCATTTCAAGCAGATGTTCAAGGACGCCAGCCAGCGCAAGTTTGACGTGCTGCTGTTTTGGTCCCTGGATCGCCTGAGCCGTGAAGGGGTGCTCGAGACTTTGCAACACTTGCAACGGCTCACTGGCTACGGTGTCGGCTACCGCAGTTTCACGGAGCAATACTTGGATTCCTGCGGCATTTTCAAGGATGCTGTGATCGGCATACTCGCTGTCATTGCGAAGCAGGAACGCATTCGAATTTCCGAGCGTACCAAAGCCGGTCTTGCCAGGGCCCGCGCCAAGGGTAAAATACTCGGCAGACCGCGCGTTATGGTTGAGGCCGCTGAGGTGACCCGCCTACGCTCTGCTGGCCATTCCTTCGCGGCCATTGCCAAAGAGCTTGGCGTCAGTGTCGGAAAGGCGCATTCCGCCTGTAAGTGAAGGAGTGTCTCCATGCCGCGAGGCGCAAAGATCAAGACGGCGGTGCGCGAGCGAATCCGCGAGTTGTTGCGCCAAGGCAAGTCCCAAGCCGAGATCGGCAAGATCATTGACCGTGCTCCCGGAACTGTAGCCCACTACGTCCGGGCGCTGGGCATCCCGGCCAAGGAATACACGAAGCGTCGAGGTAAGCGGCGTTGCGTATCCTGCCGGAAGATGAAAACTTTGGGTGCCTTTCCGAACGAACGACAGGCAGAGTGTACGATGTGCGTCCGAGCCAAGAAGTAATCCCCGGCCTAAGGCAGCTCCAACGTCCGCCTCGCCGTCGCCCTGTCGCTCATCAGATTCATGCCCTTCCTTCCACGGTTCAGGCCGCCGCTTCGAGCGCATCCAGAAGTGTTGGCGCTTGACACATATAGGCTCCGTGCTCCCACGTCCCGAAACGCCAACATAAAAACTCAATGTTTACGCGGCTTTCAGAGGGGTGATTTTGGCAGTCCTAACCGCCTTTACGAACCCATCGCGGCGGCTCACCACGTTCCGGCACGATTTGCTGCAATACTTGGCCCGGCTGCTTGGCACTCGCGCCGGGCCGTTGGGGCACTTCGCATTCTGGCACAGCGGCAATTTCGGCCCACCCTCGCTGCGTAGACTATCGAGCGGACTGGCAAAGCGTTTCGTCTTGGCGACGATGAAGGCGTTAAGCAGGTACATATTTTGTGCGGTGATGTCCGCGATGGTCTCGCCCGGTGAGGATGCCTCTGCAACATGCCGCCAGATCATGGCGCGAGCCAAGTCATCCTGTGGCCCGCCGTGTTCGCGTGTTTGCTGGACCGCGAGCCGGTTACTCAAATCGTCCACGCCAAAGTTGCGCAGAATCCATGCTCGCTTGTCCTCGATGTGTTCGCCCTTGGAGATCGTGACTCCGACCTTCCGCAACAGCACCGGCCAGAGCGTGGGCGCGTTCGCGTCCAGGGCCAAGAGTTCTGTCGGGCACGTTGCGAGGTTGATTGCCGTCATGTTTTCCACGTCCAAAGTCTCCATGATGAATTCCGTTCACTCGCCGGTCGCGGTCAGACCAGCCCTTGCCAGTTCGAGGATTCGTCCAGGCCATTTCCGAGATGCGCCCGTTTCCCCGTGGACATCAACCTTACTCCAGCGGTAACATGGCAATCAGCGTCGGGCAAATGGGATGGCTCAGAGGGGGAGGTAGTTTATGAACACACCCAGGAGAAGAAGGTACTCGACGCGGCGATATAGAATCCAATCAGCCGACAGCCAAGCGGTAACCGATCTTGCCAGGTTCGGCGGATCATTGATTACTGTTGGCATCGTTCGCCCTGACCCAGAACAAGCAAAAAAGATGCTGGACGAACGCGCCAAGAAATTCCTGCAGAGTGTGGCCGTGGCTCTTTTAGAACGGTGGCTGTAACTCCGTTTCACGCCGCTGCGCTGGCGGCATTGGTACGCCGAGATGGCTTTCCGCAACCGCTCACTTTGCCACGTACCAGTCCCACTCGACGCTTCCAGAAACCTTTCGCGGTTCGAGCAAGCCTAACGTGATGGCGTTCCGCAGGTCAGTCTCTTCCATCATCATGGGCGCGTCCGTGCAATTCACGCCATCCCTAATCACGAGGTTTCCAGCAACGACCAATAGCCCGTGATTCTCACCGGCTTTTTTCAGCATCGTTACGAGTTTCTGCGCACGCTCTTTCTCTGCAATAGTCATCGAGGTTCCGCCTCGCGCTATTTTCGGGCTTCTGGCGGGGTAGAGTCTATCCATTTCCTTCAAGATGGCCGCCGCATCCGTCCGGGAAACGAACTTGGTGCCCGTCACGCCGCGCCGCTGGCGGCCATCGGCTCAAGCATCTCGTCCTGGCAGCCGTTACCAAGGATCGGACAAGTTATCCAGCCAAGCGAGCAATTGTGGATTCTTCTCTGCCAGGAAGTCGCGGGCATACGTCTCGAATCGGTCCTCCGTATTGTCGAGCACATTTTCCGAACCGTACTCATGCTGACTTTTGAAGTTATCCCGCGCCTCGGTGTAGTAATTGATGCTCTGCGGGATTTCCCCTGGCTTCCCGCTGCTTGGGTGCGCTGCGCGGTAGATAATCCACCGCAGTAGGTTGAGCGCGGTTTCGTCGTCTTCGTCCTGCTGGAAAAGCCGGAAGGCGCTCACAGCCGCGTGCAACGCGGTATCGTATCTCTTTTGCTTTTCTACTTTAGAAGATGAATCTACTTCGTGGCGGAATTTCCCCGCGTCGGGAATTTCCGACTGGCCAGAAGTACTGTCGGAATTTCCGACTTTTCCGTCACTGGTCGGAATTTCCGACTGGCAGCCGGGGAAGGTTGCCATAACGCGGCGTGTCTTAAACCCTGTGTTTTCAATTTTCACCAGCCATCCGTGGGCGAACAGGTATTTCCGAGCTTCGATCACGGTATCCCGGTGTAGTCCAGTTCCCCGTGCCACGCCTGCAATGGATGGCCAAGCCTGGTCCTCTTTGTTTGAGCGCAGGTAGTGGTAGAGCCACACGGCCAAGCGCGCGCCTTTTAGGTCAACAAAAAGTCTCCCGCGCCAGTGGCAAAAGAGTTTCTTGAATGGTCGCTGCGGCGGTTGCTTACTTGCGGGGCTTGTCACCGGGAGTCGTCTCCTCGATTAACGTTTGAATGGTGTGCCGCAGTAGAATCGGGCGGCCGTTCTTGAGCTGTATTTCGATCACGCCCCAGGCTCGCCTTGCAGCGAAGTCCTCCAGTAGCTTTTCGATTTGCTCTTTCATCGCGTGGGTCCTCCGTCGCGCTCTATGGGAATCTCTGCCCCGTGGGCAACTGTGGGGCACACGCATGAAGGCCGCTATATCGGGAACGGACGTTGAACGCTCGTTCAACGGACGTTCAACACTCTTCAGGCTGCCAGTTCCTCTTGCTCCCCGCCCTCGCCAACGGCGTCCGCGTCGCCCAGCGCGTTCCCCGCAATCAAGGCATCCTCGTTGCCTTCAAATTCATGCGTGTGCCGCCAGTCGGGAAATTCATTTTCTGGACTTGGTTCGTTGAGAGGGTGCGGACGCGGCGCATCCCGCATCGGTCGTTTTGGACCCCGTTGCGCTTCCGTGTGCAAGATCCCTGGCCTGCCCTGATCGGATGGCGGGTATCTTTCCTGAATCCAGGCCGCCCTTTCGGGAGTCACCACCAGTTCGGCCAGAGGGTGCTTCCAACGTTCCAAGCTGGGTCGGTTCATTGTTCCGTGCCGTGTCGCTGGATTCGCCAAGGTTAGGCTCCTCGTACCAGTCAAGCGGATCGAAGGGCGGAAACGGCTCCCTGCCGGGCAGGTTGCACGCCGCCATCTCCACGTTGGTCAATGCCCTGGTGTCCTGCATACGTTCTCCGGCAAAAACAAAAAGGGCGCTAAGTTCCCTGGGGAAGAGAACCTAACGCCCTGCGTTTTCGCTGGAACAGGCAGGCTTTTTGGACCTGACTGATCGCGGGTGACTAAGCCGCGAATTCTGGGTGTTGCTAAAATCAGTCCTGCCGGTCATGGCAATCGTCGAAAACGCTGGGCGCTTGATGCGCTTGGCTGGCCGTTGAATGGCCAGCGCGGTTAAGCGGCTTCCTCGTCCATCTGGACGGTCGGTGCCGCGATACTGGAAGCAGTTTTCTGCTTCCCTACTGTGTCTATGGGGACGATTCTCGATTTTGTCCCGAACTTTTTTGCAATCGCCGTCGTGGCTGCCGTGGAAATGCGTGACACTTCGGACTTGCTGAGCTTCAAGATTTGCGCTGCCTCCCGGACAGTCAAGCCCTTCTCGAAAAGCAGAAAGACAACTTTTCGCTGCAACATGGGCAGTTCTTTCACGGCAAGCCACACCATGCGCTTTCGTTCGGTTTCTATGGCCTGCTGTTCCAAGCTGGGGTGCTCTACCAAGCGACGGTCCCGAGCCTCAGCCTCGCGGAGCGAGATCGCTTCATCATTCTTCGGCTTCTTGTCCATGATGGTGACGCGAGCCAGTTCTGCCCACTTTTTCTCGCCGGGCCGTTCCGGGTCGCCTTCGCGTACCCGCCCCCGCTCAGCCAATTCCCGCTCAGCAAACCGGAAGAGGGCGCGGCGGGCAACCGCGTACAAGTCCTTAGTGCTGACTGCCTTGCCATTCTTCTTGGTGCGCTCTTCTTCCTGCAATACAGCAAGAGTTCCTTCCGACGTGCAATCCTCCTGGCACAAATCGTATGTCTTGGCGAATGACGTGGCTATTGTCTCCACTCTCGGCAGGAATGCTTCGATACCAATGCTCTCATCGTCGCCGGAGTGCTGCCTACGGTGGCGGGATACTGGCGGCTGCGTTTCCCCAGATCCCGAGCATGTCCGGCAAACGAACGTGAAACCGGGTGACAATTTCTGGTCGTCCGGGATGTCGATGTGGTTGCACTTGCATGCGCAATAGATTCTCATTCGTCCCGCCAGGGATGGATGCACCCGCAAAAAAAAGCCGCAGTCAGTTCGCCCGCGCGAATCCGTTACAAAGTGAAGTGCAATCCCATTGCCGTTCCAGCGTGTCAAGGCGCTGTCGTAATTCCCGATAGCTACCAGCGTTTTGATTGTTCATGCAGCAGTTTGCTGTGCCAATTCGGATTCCCAGTTGGGATTTCGCGCGCGTCGCACAAGCTCGTCGGCGGTGAATCGTGGATGTAGTTCGCCATAGCGCCCAGCTGCTTCTTCCGCTGTCTTGGCCGACAAAACGGCGCGGATATACGCCATTGCCTGTTCCCAGGTCGCGCCGTGGTCGGCGGCGATCATGTCTCCGTTGACGAACAAAGGAATGGAGTAGCTGTTTGGCGGCACATAGGAGTCGGTCGATGGGGAAAAACCAACCCGTACCTCGTCGCGGCCAGCGAGCATGGTGTTTGTAAAATAGGCAATCGTTTTGCCTTCATCGGCAAAAATCTCCGCCCCGCCAAAGGCTATTGGCCTCGGAGTTTTCTCTGCCTCTGCGTCCGCGCCCCCATGACTTTCCTCCCAATCGACAAGGCCATTGTGGAGGGCGTCCCCTACCAGTGAATCGAACCCGAGAGACAGGAATTCCTTCTCTGCGACACCTAGCTCCGCCAGCTTGTCCGCGCCCCGCTCCTTGTCGAGCGCGGCCACATGGCCCTTAACGTCCACGGCCACAGCCCTTGCTATTGAATCGCGGATACACGCCCTGGACATATTGTGGTGGAACATCGACCCCACCATCGATTCCAGCACGGGCAAGATCACCTTGCCGCTCGCCGCGAATCGCTGGCACAGTTCCTTGAACTCCTCGTCTGTGAAACTCCCCGCTTTTGTTGCCTGTTCCACTGCCGTTGCCGCTGTACTCATTGCTTTCTCCTTTTCCGATTCCTCGATGCTTACAAACTCAACGCGGCCACTCATGTTGCTGCGCATTCCTGAATCTGTGGTCCCAGAAACGCCATGTCGAGCTTCATGGAAGACGTGAGCACGCAAAGAGACCCAGTAGCTATTCAGCGTCAAGATCCGTGACGCATTTGACGAGCTTCACGATGCTCTCTGTGCTGCAACCCATTGGAACCATGATGTGCGTGCAATTCGGAACGTGTCTCGCTCCAACGACACCCGGTTGCCGCGCAATCTCGGCGGCGAGCTGCTGGCTTCTCCTGAGACTGATTCCCTTTACCGAAAGGACCACCACGCGTCTCGGCTGTTGCAGCATAATCTCGACAGTCCTAGCTTTCATTTGTCCCCTTTTTCTACCCAGAAGTCGATGCTTTGCACTAACGAAAAATAAATCAGTCCGGGACAACCTAACCTTTCGATTGCCGTCTGCATTTGCGCGCCGAGCATCGCAGGCGCTCCACGGGCGCGCAACGGCCATCGGTACAGGTGACAGTAGAATTTTGCGTATACTTTGTCCCCGGTTGTGTGACAAGGGAGCAAGGGACGCGCTCTCTAAGCCATTGCCGCGCCAACTTGCGGAACTTTTGTATGGTCGCCGTCTCTTTCTTGTTCATCTCAAGGGCAGCATAGCAGGGGCGGTAATTTATTTTTCGCCCTTCATGTCCCGATGGGGACAGGCTATGCGGGAAAATTCTGGAATCCTGGCTCCGTCGAGCCGGAGGGCGCTCCGGTGGCTTCGGAATCTCTCGAAAGAGGCAGGAACCGGCAGATGAAGCCAGGCAGCCGTCCCTCGACAGGCAGGGCCTCAATTCGCAAGGATTGGGGGCCTTGCCTTTTCACGCGGCGGCCCGTTCTCCTTCCTGAATTAGATTTCGGAGCCAGGTCGCTGCCACGTTCAAATCCTGCATTGCTTCCGTGCTGCCCCCCATGTCCGGGTGCCTTTTGGCCGCCAGTTGGCGATGGCCAGCCTTGATGATTTCCGAGGCGGCCTGTTGCACTTCGGCGGTAATTCGGAAGCCTTCGGAAATGATGGTGGGAGGCGGGGCGCTTGCTCTCTCGCGGCGCTTTTCCTCAAGGATGCGCCAGAGCCGCTCACCTTCCTGGATTTCCGTGTCAGTCCAGCCGCTGCGCATCTTCGGCGGTTTGAATCTCGGCAACCTGATACCGTATTCACGCAACAAGCCAGCGGCGGTTATGTCCTCGTCCAGTTCTCGGCAGGATGCGATGTACTTATTGACGTTCTTCTCCGAGACTTGCGCGAGCTTTTGCCAGAGCTGCGCCGTGCGCTCAGGCGTGTCGCTGTCCTCAAGCGCCTTGCGGTATTCCGAACCTCCCGCAGTCATTGCGGCAGGTTTGTCTCTCCGCTGGCCGGGCTTCCGCTCCAGCCGCGAGAAAATCTCCCCCGCCTTACGCGACGCCAAGAGCGCAATCTCGGATGCGTAGTGCTGTGATTCGCGTGACAAGTGCGCGGCCTTGGCGTAGACGCGGGCTGCCTCGGCTATGTCCCTGATCCTTTTGACCTCGGGCAGGGTGCGCGATTCCGCCAGCGCGAGACGGGCGCGCTCCAACTTCGCCAGCATCAAGTTTTGTTCTTCGCTCATGGCGGTAGTATCGCATTTCGCGCCAGGAATTTTTCCGGCAGGCGCTGGCAATTCGTACACCTGCCCTCGCGCTCCGCCTCACCACCAGAGCAGGTGAACTTTTTCTGGTCTGATGCTTGTCGCGTTCGAGACACCCCCCTCTTGTTCCCGTTGGTAATTTTCCTTCGCCGCGCAAAACGCGCGTCAAAGTTCTGAAAGTTGCGACGCTTTTGCATCTGGAAAAACTTTTTTCTGAACGTGCTACAACCACCGTAGAGTCCAGCGACGGCAGGCAGGTTTAACGCGAGGTGAGGTGCATCCGAAAGGAGGAACCATGAATACATACTTCGAAGTTGGAAATGGGCGGTTAGGATCGAGAGAAGAGGCAATGAAACAGGTCGCCTGGTGGAAAGCTAATCCTGTTTCATTCTCAGTGTGTGAAATGGCAAACACGGAGGTAACGCGGAAGACCGCAAAGGGCAACATCATCACAGAACGGATACGTGGCGGCCTTGAGCGCGTGCCGAGAATCATCTCGGCCAAGACGCTCGACCCACTGTACATCGTTTTTGATACCGCCCATGGGAAGCTGCCAGCCTATGGGAATCTTTATTGGCATTTTTCCTTTTCAACTCGTGCAGAGGCGGAACATGAACGAGTAAAGCGGCAGGGCGAAGCCGACAGATTGGCCGCACTCACCGAGGGCGACATTAGGGAAGTGCAGGTCCCCACACTGGCCGACATTCTTGAGCGGGACGCGGACAAGATCGAGGAACTACAGACGGAAGTTTGGAAAGCCAGCGAAGAATTGAAACGCCTCAAAGAGCAGGCCAGTTCGTCCGTCGCTTCTGAGGTCGCTGATTTGGAGAAGCGGATCGCTGATTTGAAGGAGCAAACCGCGAAGCAGGTCGGAGTCCCAGATGCACAGGGGAAGTTTGATGCGGCCGCGCTGGCGTACCACAAGGCTATCCACTTTGACGAGCTTGTGGAAGAGGCGGAGGAAAAGTTGCATGAATATCACCGTTTGGATTGCTGGCCGGATTCCCGTTGCCGGGTGGCTGGCGAATGCACCTATGATCCTGCCGCCGAAAATATCGAGGAATACCTCATGGAGAACGCTGAGAAGTTCGAGGTAGGGAGTCGAACATGACAGAACTATGGGAGGACTTTCAATACCAATTTCTGGAAACAGGCTGGTTTGACCACGACGACCGCGTTAAGACCGTGGAAGCCATGCGAAAGTTCGGAAGTTGCAACTCTTTTACAACTGGAAAAACTTCCGCCCGGTTCTGCTAAAACCCCAATAGATGATCTCGGAATCCACTTCGCCCGCCGCGCCAACGCCTCCGCCGCCGTGGTGTCTCGCGCTGCCGCAGGCCGTACCGGAGCGGCCGTACCGTGGACAGCAAAACCCTGTCGCTGATACTCTTCCGGCCAGCGACACCAGAGCGGTGCGGACAAGGAAATCCATGTCACGCCGTTCTGGTCAGAATGGTTACATCGAGCAAAGCGGTAACTGGTATGTAGTTCGGTGGCGAATGGACGTTAAGGGCCAAGAGATGCGAATGAATAGGCGGGAGAGAATCTGCCCAATCTCTGGCCCTGGCAAGCTGTCTGCCTCCGAACGGGAACGCAAGGCGAAAGAAATTGTCGAGCGTTCCGGTGCCAACTCGGAACAGCATTTTAACCAAGTCGTCTTAGGCGAAATGACGTTTCGGGAACAAGCGAGGTTGTACTTGCACTGGGCCGTGACACGAGACCGGGAGCCTTTGAAGGATGCGGGTAGCATCAAAGCCGCCTTCAACAAATGGATACTCCCGGCCATTGGCGACATGCCCTTGGGCAGCGTCAACAACATCACGCTCAAGCCGCTGGTGGACAAGATGAAGAAATCACTGTCGGCGCGAACCGTGAATAAATACGTTGAGTACGTCCAGCAAGTGGTCGCTTCGTTGAAGAATGGCGAGACGGGCGAACCCATTCACGAGCGCAAGTGGGACAGCATGGTGATGGATTTACCCATCGTCAATCAGAAGCAACAGCGGCGTCCATCGCTCAAGTCAAACGCGATCACTAAACTTGTGCAAGAAAGCGAGGGCGAAGAGCAAGCGTTGTACGTTTTGCTTGCGGCAACCGGGATGCGAATCTCGGAAGCACTCGCACTTGAGACAAAGCACACAATCAATGGTGGACGCACAATCGAAGTTCGGCAGCAAGTGGGTCGGGATACGCCGCGAATCGTTAAATGCTTAAAGACAGACGCGGCTTACCGAGACATCGACTTGCACCCGGACGTTGCAGAGTTCCTGCAGCGTTTCATTGGCGACAGGAAGGGACTCTTCTTCGCCACTCGGAAAGGCACGCCACACTTGCACAACAACATCGAGGATCGCTGGCTGACAACACGGCTCAAAGAGATGGGACTAGATGAGCCGGGGATGGGTTGGCACGCTTTTCGACGTTTCCGTAAGACGTGGCTGCGTGGGAAGCGGTGCCAGGAGGACATCAACATCTTCTGGATGGGCCACAAGCCAAAAACCATGTCAGAGATTTATTCCCATCTTTTTGAGGAAATTGACATGCGCTTGGCAGAGGCCGAAGCCATTGGATTTGGCTTCGATCTCCCCAAAAATCCATCCGAAAAGGCTGTTGTTGCACCGATTGCACCGAGATTTGAAATTGCAGTTTTTCAAGAAGTGGCTGTAAGTGCTTGATGGTAAAATAGATTGCACCGTGCGCCCGTAGCTCAGTTGGATAGAGCGTCTGCCTTCTAAGCAGAGGGTCGCGTGTTCGAATCACGCCGGGCGCGCCATTTTCTTGCTTACTTCGTGTGCGCAGTTCAGCCGGTGACCATCATCGGCGGCACGCAGCGCATCCCCAGAAAGATGTTGACTCTGGACTATACTCCAGGGTGTAGCTTTTTCGAGAGGAGCCAAGCCCATGCAAATCGGAGCCATGGCAAAGAAGATCGGCCTCAGTGTCGATACGATTCGGTTCTACGAACGCAGCTGCCTGCTGGCAGAGCCGCCCAGAACACCAGGCGGCTACCGCAAGTACGGCGAGAGTGATGTCGAAACACTCGCGTTCATTCGGCGAGTACACGGACTGGGATTCACGCTCAGAGAAGTTCGCGAACTGTTGGATTTGCGGCGAAGCCGGCTGCGGCCCTGCGCCCCAGTGCGCGGCCGACTGGAAAAAAAAGTCAGCGAGGTTCATCTAAAACTCGCTGACCTTCGGAAATTGGAGCGCGAGCTGCGCACAGCTTTGCGAAATTGCAATAGAGAGATGCGCGAGCGGTCCGCTCATTGCCCGCTGCTTGCAGAAAGCGGCCAAAGGAAGTTGGAGGCTACGTGAAAGTTGAAGTGCTCTATGTGCCTGATTGCCCGCATCATGCTCCAGCCGTGGAACTTCTCAGAGCTGTCTTGCGGGCAGAAGGCGTTCGGACCGAAATCAATGAGGTGGCTGTGAGAGACACAAAGACCGCGGAGGAATTCAAATTTCGCGGTTCTCCGACCATCCGAATCAACGGGCGAGACATTGCCGGGGAATCGCATTCGCCGGTGTCCTTTGCACTTGCGTGCCGCATGTATTCGGGAACTAAAGAGCCGGGCGTTCCGCTTGTGGAGATGATGCAACGTGCGGTGCGCGAGGCAGTAGTAGTGGGAGAGAAGACGTGAAGCAAGGCTCTGGCATCTCTGCTTCCGTTGCCGCGATTTTGAGTTCTCTCGCGACGATGGCCTGTTGCTTGCCCTTCGCATTTGCTGGCGCAATCGGAGCGGCCGGTGCCAGCGCCTTTTTGCTTAAATTTCGGCCGTGGTTTCTCGGGCTGTCTGTCGCGCTCCTGGGCATCGGATTCTGGCAACAGCGCCGCGCCAAGCAATGCGCAGTGAAGGGCAGGATTGTGGGGCAAGTGCTGCTTTGGACCGCGCTTGCCGTCGTCGCGGGTATGATTCTGTTTCCGCAACAGATTGCGGGATTCCTAGCGAACAGGTTCTCCGGGCCATGAAAATGAAAAAAGAAGGCGTGGTCTTTGCGGCACTCGCTGCGCTATTGCTTTCTGCCGCGTGGTACCTCTGGGGTCCCTCGAAGACTCCGCCTGCCCAAAAGCCGCTTTTAATTCTCTCGACAGAAAACTTCAGCCAATTCGAAAGTGCTTTCGACCAAGCATCCGATTCTGCACGTTTGGTCTTGCTGTTGTCTCCGACTTGACCAGCCTGCCTGCGGGGGGCCTCCGCAGTCCAAAAGGTTCTCGATCGTCATTCAGAGCCAAAGCTGCGGGTCCTGGTTGTTTGGGAGCCGATACTTGCCACCGACTGGAGCAAGCCGAGTGGCAGCACACTGGCACGCATCTCCGATCCACGAGCTAGCCAGTTTTGGGACCCGAATCATGTCTTATCGCAGGAACTCAGTCGGATCGCTAATGCAAAGCCAGGCCAGCGGGAACCCGATTGCTGTTCGCAGAAAGGGTTCTTTTGGGACGATGCGATTCTCTACCCGCCTCACAGCCGGTGGGAGGAATTGCCAGTCTCAGATTTCTGGAATGGTCCAGTGTATAGAATCATTCCTGGCCTCGAAAAGGCGCTGGCCAACTTCTGAGCAGCAGCGCCGTCGAAACTCAAAGTTCGGACAGCCTAGCCATCCCTTGGCACGATAAAGCGTCTTAATTCTTTGAAGACTAGCGCTGATTTTTTCCCCACTGGCTGGCCTGGGCCGCCGGCACTTCTGCATACCTCGTCAGAGCCTATTACCGCGTTACATTTCTCATTGACATCTGTTTACTAATACAGTTATACACTATAGTTTATATATACCTGAAGTTTGTCAGTCAAGTATTTAAGGCCGACTAGCGTGTCTGCTTCCGGCTAAAGGAAAACCAATGCCTGACGCTGGGACGAAACGCGGGCTTGCATCCCATGAACTAGTACAGCAGCTATTCAACGCCGTGTTTGATTCCTCACCGGTCGGCGTGGGCGTCTGCGACGGTGACCTCCGCATCGTCGTCGTGAACAACGCGTGGGCCGCTATGGACGCTCTTGCGCCCGAAGACCATAAGGGGAAGACGGTTCGAGAGGTTCTCGACGTTGTTGCTTGCCCAGTGGAAGCAGCTATGCGTCACGTTCTCATAACCGGGGAACCTATCTTCGGGTTGCAGGTTGTAGCGAAGGTGCCCGCTCGTCGGGATGTAGGGCGATGGATTGTGAATTTGATTCCGCTCAAAGACGCGGCCGGGAATACGACTCACGTGGGCAATGTCACTGTCGAAACCACTCCGAGAACAAGTTTCGAGTCCTTCCTCGTCGCTCGGGGCGATACGACGAATCACGGGCCAGTTTCGAGGCCGGGCGGAGATCCTCGGCAAAATGTCACGGAACAATTGAGCCCTCGCGAGATTGAAGTCACGCGCCTGCTCGCGCAAGGCAAGAGCAACAAGGAGATTGCGGCGATTCTGAGAATAAGCGTTAAGACAGTTGAAACGCACCGGAGAAGGGTCATGAAGAATTTGAATTTCCACTCGCTCGCGGAGCTGGCAGTATACGCTGTTCGCAAAGAACTAATTTAGTATCGCAGTATATACTCAGCGGTAGTTTACTAAATCTCTTACACAATCTACGCGACTAGACACGCTTACCGATAAAGCGTATCCACTCATCAGAGTGTTCCGAAGTGGAACATATCCCACCCAACGGGAGCGCGTATGTCTGCGAACTGTGCGTCTGCACTAAAATGCCCGGAAACCAACCCTCGCCAACGCACCTTGGATTTCGGCGAAGACTCGGATGCCGAGTTAGGCTTGGATGTTGAGCAAGACTGGGACATCGAGCAAAGCTCGAATTCGGTACACAGCTCGGGCTGCGAGCAAGGCTTGGATGTGCTATGCCTAGAAACGGCATGCGCGGGCGTTCTGTTGACTCTTTGGTGTGAGCTGACCGCCTACGCAAGATCGTATGGAGTCCCGAAAGATGCTCTGCGGGCCATGGTTGAGTGTGCATTTCTGCATGAGTTAGACAGAACTTTAGTATTTGTCGAATGTGAGGAAGACCCGAAACCGCTCACTAGACTCCAGTATGTAAAGGCACTCGAAAGAGCTAAGCGAATAGAAGAAGCGAGGTGGGAGAACGCAAAATATCCCTACAAAGTGCCGGACGACAAGTGGAGGGAACTGTTGGCGAGGGCCAGGAAATAGAGGTGGTGCTCATGACATCGTTATACTTCGTTTTGGTCGTGATTTCGGCCACGGTCAGTGCAATGTTCCACTCTTCGTGGAAGGGCAAGTTTGAGCGCCATACCGCTTTTGGTTGGTTCTTTGCCGCAATTGGCTGCGGTTCAAACGGCTCCCTGCTCCTGCTGGCGGGGCTAATTAATAGACAGCACACACGACTTCCGGTTCTCACTTCGGTTTGCTTGTTCTGCGCATCGCTGGAATACGTTTTGGCGCTCTTTGCATTCGTCAGGAGCATTTGGACACTACGCCGTCTCATTCGACATTCTTGAAACGCTTTCCGAAACGGAACGGATTCCACGAAATTCCCGCGAGTCCGTTCCAGAACGAAAACTCTTTTGCACTTTTGGTGGCCAGCGCATCTGGAGCGGTCGCTATAAACCTCTTTCTAAAGGATTTCAAGATTCAACCTCAGTAGATATTTGATGGCCCGCTTCTTGCAACATTCATTTCCAGTCTGCCATTTGAGGCCAGAAGGATCATCCGGTTGCACTTCATGCTTCTTGACTGAGCCCTCGCCTGGTATCGGAGGGAGTCGGGGCAAGTCAGGATGCAGCTTGGTTCGCTGGAGGACTTGTGAAAAGGATGTTGGTAACTCTCGCAGTAACATTATTCTCCGCTGTGGTGACGCAGGCTCAATCTGAGTTAATCCCCGCGGACCTTCCACTGACTTCGTTTCGGTCCCTCGAAATCATTCCGGTTATCCCGGCACCACAAAAATCAGGCGTAACTTTGCCGGAGGCACCGATTCCCGTGGTTCCAGGCTTACAAGATGGTCCTCTCCCTTGCCCTGCTGGAATTGCAAAGCCCTGCCCGCTGTTGGGGGGACGCCTGTATTTCAATGATCCATCTCACATGACTGAACATGATGCGACCTTGGGTAAGGCAATGAGGAACCCGCTGATGGTCGTTGGAGGGTTGCTGAATTTGGCGTCAACAATTGCGGACATAGAGGGAACCGAGGCGTGCCTCAACGCTCATACCTGTACCGAAGGAAATCCACTTTTTGGTGCTAATCCGAGCCGGGCAAAAGCCTACGGCATCGGGATACCGTTGGGTCTTGCAACCTATGTGATGTCTTCATGGCTGAAAAAGAACGGTGACGGTAACTTAGCATTTGGGCTCATATGGGGCGGAACAATGGCGCACGTATATGAAGCCGCTCATGGTTTTGCAATTGCCAGTAAGGGACCGGCCAAGCCGAATTCCTCGACTGTCCAGAGAGTTGGAATCGTCATTAGATTTTGATGTGCCTGTGGGTCTATAGAATTCGATCAGGAAGAAGGGAATATCAATGACTAGGACAAGTAGAACACTGTTGTTCGCTTTGCTGGGTTGCTTAGCTGCCGCTGGAGTGTATCCGGCCGGCTCCAAGAAAACAAATCCCTCAGGCAAGAACCCCGAACAGGTCGTGGTTACAGTGCATAAGGGCGAGAAGGGCCTCGTCTTCGGAGTCAAGTCGGATGAGTACAAGAAGGGTGACGCAAACTATTTGCTCGCCGAACTAAAACTCCAGAAGGGCGGCGATTGCCAAATCATCGCTGTCGTCGATGATCGGGTTCCTCTGTCAGCCATTACCGAAATATCTGAGATGGCAATCAATGCTGGGTTCAAAGATATTCGGCCTTTCGTGTCGTGGCACAAGACAGGGAGAATGGCTCAAATTCAATTCGGTCCTGCGATTAAGTCCACGAATGATCCAGAAATGATCGAAAAGAGGGAAAAGGGAAAGTAGCTTCCAAGACGAGGATCGCGGCCGCGTTACCGTGAGCTCGCCAGACTTGTGCCCCATCGTTTGTCTCAGTAAAATGTCACGTCATCGCTTCCCGCTACTAATCATTCTTTTGAGCCATGCCGGAGTCATACCGAATGGGGCAGCACTACGACGTTATCGTCATCGGCGGCGGTCACAACGGCCTAGTCAACGCCGCTTACCTCGCCAAAGCAGGGAAGAAAGTCGTCGTTCTCGAACGCCGCCACGTTCTCGGCGGCGCCGCCGTCACCGAGGAAATCATCCCCGGTTTTCTTTTTTCCGAATGTTCGTACGTCGTGTCGCTGCTTCGTCCGGAAATCATTCGCGAACTCGATCTTCCACGCCACGGTCTTGAAATCCTGCCGCTCGACGGCACCTTCTCGCCTATGCCCAATGGCGATTACCTCTGGCGCGTCAACGACCACGCCAAGTCCATTCGCGACATTCGCCGACACTCCCGCCTTGACGCCGAAGCCTACGACGAATTCTCCAAAATGATGACCCCGATGTGCCGCTTCGTGAAGCCCTTGCTCTCCATGATTCCTCCCGACCCCACCACTCTCAACCCGAAAGACCTCAAGCAGCTTCACTTCCTCCTTCAGCGCTTCCGCGAACTTTCCTCCGACGAACGCTACACTCTCGTCCAGCTCATGACCATGAGCTCCGCCGATTTTCTCGACCAGTGGTTTGAGACCGACGTCCTCAAAGCCACCATGTCCGCATCTGGCATCATCGGCACTTTTCTCGGCATTCGCTCGCCCGGCACCGCATACGTTCTCCTCCATCACTACATGGGCGAAATCGACGGCGCGTTCCGGTCCTGGGGCTTCAGCCGCGGCGGGACGGGAGCTATTTCGAACGCCATCGCCGATGCCGCCCGCGAAGCCGGCGTCGAAATCCGTACCAAAGCCCCCGTCGGCAAAATCCTCGTCAAGAACGGCCGCGCTCGCGGCGTCGCCCTCCAAGATGGCGAAGAACTATTCGCCAACGTCGTTTCTTCCAGCGTCGACCCCCATCTCACCTTCGAGAAATTTCTCGATTCCTCCGAATTGCCAGCCGATTTTCTCGAAGGCGTCCGCCGCTACAAATTTCGCGGCTCCTCCGCCAAAGTCAATCTCGCGCTCGACGCGCTTCCCAATTTCAAATGTCTCCCCGGCCCCGGCGCGCATCTTCGCGGCGCAATTTCCATTTCTCCCAGCATGGACTACATGGAGCGCGCTTACGACGACGCCAAGTACGGCAACTTTTCTCGCAGGCCCTACATCGACATAGTCATCCCCAGTGTCACGGATCCCAGCGTCGCCCCTCCCGGCAAACACGTGCTCTCCTGCTTCGTGCAATACGCGCCTTACAAACTTGCCGAAGGCACGTGGGACGATCATAAGGAAGCCTTCGGCGAAAATGTCATCAACACCATCGCCGAGTACGCGCCCAACATCAAAGACATCATCGTTGGCCGCCAGATCCTTACACCCCTCGATCTCGAGCGCGAGTTCGGGCTCACGCAGGGCAATATTTTTCAGGGCGAGCTTTCTCTCGAGCAGCTCTTTTTTCTTCGCCCCGTAGCCGGATGGGCCTACTATCGCACTCCCATCCATAACCTTTATATGTGTGGCTCGGCCACGCACCCGGGCGGCGGCATCATGGGCGCCAACGGCCGCATTGCCAGTCAGGTCATTCTGAAAGAATGGTCGTCTGCTTCGCTTGCGCGCTGGACAAAGTCCGGCTCATCGCCCGTCACAGGTGCCGCGTCAAAGGCAGCCAACTGACCATGCCTCTCGGACAGCGCGTAGTTCTCATCGGCGGCGGCCACAATGCTCTCATCACCGCTTTTTATCTCGCCAAGGGCGGCTTCAAGCCGCTCGTCCTCGAACGCCGTGAAATGGTTGGTGGCGGCGCCATCACTGAGGAATTTCATCCCGGCTTCAAAGCCTCCACGCTTGCCCATACCCTTGGCCCGCTCCGTGCAGAGATTGCGCGCGACATGCAAATTGAAAAATTCGAGTGCGAAATACTCTATCCAGGTCCGCGTGTCTTCGCCCCCGCGCCCGATGGCAAGGCGCTTCTTTTCTGGAACGAGAACGCCAAAACCGCTCGGGGCATCGCCAGTATTTCCGCCAAGGATTCCGCCAAATACCTTGAATTCGCGGACGCTCTCGACCATCTTACCGGCGTCCTCGATCAGATTGTTTCGATCACGCCTCCGGCAATCGATAAGCCCACTCCCGAAGACCTCTGGAATCTATTAAAGACCGGACGCAATGTGCGCATGCTCCGCAAGAAGGGAATTTTCGACCTTCTCCGCTGGGGCCCCATGGCCGTCGCGGATTTCGTTGCGGAGTTTTTCGAAACCGAGCTCATCCGTGCTGTCATCGCGGCGCGTGGCATTTTTGGCACGGCCCTCGGCCCGTGGTCCGCAGGCTCAACGGCCGTCCTTCTTCTTCGTGCCGCTTGCGATACCCATCCTGTCGGCACAGCGGCTTTTCCTCGCGGCGGACTTGGTAACTTCAGCCGTGCTCTCGCCGAATCCGCAAAACAGGCCGGCGCCGAAATTCGTACCGATGCCGAAGTCCGGCAAATTCGCGTCAAGGACGGTGCCGTTGCAGGAGTCGTACTCAACGATGGCGAGGAAATCTCTGTCGAGGCCGTCGTCTCTGGGGTCGACCCCAAGCGCACTTTTTTCCAGCTCATCGATCCTTCGCATCTCGATCCCACTTTTGCCAACCGCATCAAGAATTTTCGTTCCAACGGCACGGTCGCGAAAGTCCATCTCGCTCTTGGCGGCCTGCCTACTTTCTTGGCGCTCGATGCCACCGAGGGCTTTCTCGAGGCGCTTTCCGGCCGCATCCACATCGGCCCCGAAATCGACTACCTCGAACGCGCCTTCGACGCCTCCAAGTACGGCGATTTCTCGAAAGCCCCTTATCTCGATGTCACCATTCCCACGATTCTCGATCCGGCTCTCGCTCCTGAAGGCAAACATGTCCTCTCTGCCTGCATTCAATATGCTCCCTATAAACTCAAGGAAGGGAATTGGGATGTCTTCCGGCGCGAACTCGGCGCCACTGTCATTCGAACGCTCGCCTCGTACGCCCCGGACCTTCCCAGCCTCGTGGAAGGCATGCAGGTCATCACTCCCAAGGATCTCGAAGTCTCGTACGGATTCACCGGCGGCCACATTTTCCACGGCGAACTCGCTCTCGACCAGCTCTTCACCATGCGCCCGGTTCTCGATTGGGCGCGCTACAAAACGCCCGTCCGCGGACTCTTTCTTTGCGGCTCCGGCACACACCCCGGCAATGGCCTCACCGGCGTGAGCGGCGCCAACGCCGCCCGCGAAATCATCCACGCCCTCCGCTGATCGCTCTCTCGTCCGCTGCTTAATCCCAAGAACCGCGACTCGTGAGGCATTCTGTTGATTCGAGGATTCGCACTGCTCAGTATGCTCAAGAATTATGCGTTTGATGTTTTGCGCTGAGCAGTATTATTATCAGCGCATGCGGAAGAATCGTTCCGTCCCGACCGACACCATTCTGCCGCATGTCGTTTATCGAGATGCTGAGGAGGCCGTCGCCTGGTTAAGCAAGACCTTCGGCTTCATTGAACACTACCGCTATGGCGACCCCGCAGCGATCAGCGGCGCGCAGATGCATCTCGGCAATGCCTGGATTATGGTCAGGAGAGCGCAACCAGGCGCTTCTAGCCCTGCGCAACTCGGCTATGGAACTCAGAGCCTGACTGTGTTTATTGATGACGTTGATGCGCATTTCCAAAGAACAAAAGCGGCAGGCGCCAAGATCCTGGAGGATCTTCACGAAACCGTCTATGGTGAACTCCAATACGCAACCGAGGACCTCGACGGCCACCGTTGGCTCTTCTCCCGGCACGCGCGAGACCTGAGTCCCGATGAATGGGGAGCGAAGATAGCTCATCGCTGAGATGTCGGGCGCTGCCTCCTTGCCTATTCCTCTCCTTCCACCTATCGTTTCCTGGCGTTAACTCGTGACCACTATCGACCGCAAAAAACTCCACCAGCTTAGCGATCGCGAAGCGCGACGCTTTCTCGCCGACCATCCCAACTCCGCCGCTCTCTACCAGCGCGCCCAATCCTCCCTCCTTGGCGGTGTCCCGATGAACTGGATGAAAAAATGGGCCGGCGCTTTCCCCATCTTCGTCAAATCCGCTAAAGGCGCACACTTCACCGACGTCGACGGCCGCGACTACATTGATCTCTGCCTCGGCGACACCGGCGCCATGACCGGCCACTCTCCCGATGTCGTGGCCGAAGCCGTCGCCCGCCGCGCCAAAGAAGGCATCACCCTCATGCTTCCCACCGAAGACTCTCTCTGGGTCGGCGAAGATCTCCAGCGCCGCTTCGGCCTCCCCTACTGGCAATTCACGCTCACCGCCACCGACGCCAATCGCTTCTCCATTCGAATCGCCCGCGAAATCACGCAGCGTTCGAAAATCCTCGTCTTCCACTACTGCTATCACGGCACCGTCGACGAATCCTTCGCTACGCTCGAAAACGGTGTTGTCGGCCCGCGCCGCGGCAATATTGGCCCGCCCGTCAATCCCGCCGAAACCACTCGCGTTGTCGAGTTCAACGATCTCAACGCACTCGAAGACGCCCTCAAGCATCACGATGTCGCCTGCATCCTCGCCGAGCCCGCCATGACCAACGTCGGCATCATCCTCCCCGATGATGGATACTGGCCCGCCGCCCGCGAACTGGCGCGCCACTACGGCTCTCTTCTCATCGCCGACGAAACTCACACCATCTGCGCCGGCCCCGGCGGCTGCACCGCCGAGTGGAAACTCGATCCTGACATGCTTGTCTTCGGCAAAGCCATCGGCAGCGGCATTCCTGGCGCGACGTTCGGCGTCTCAGAAGAAGTGGCCCAGCGGATCTCCGCGCGCATCCATCTCGAAGACTGCGACGTCGGCGGCATCGGCGGGACGCTCGCCGGCAACGCTCTCTCCTTAGCCGCTATGCGCGCCACGCTCGAACACATTCTCACGCCCGCGGCATTCGAACGCATGATTCCCCTCGCCAAGCGTTTCAACGACGGCGTCGCCGCCGAGATTCGCGCGCACCATCTTCCTTGGAACGTGATCCAACTCGGCGCTCGCGCCGAATACACCTTCGCTGCGGAGCCCCCGCGCAACGGCGGCGAATCCGCCGCAGCTGCTGATTTCGAACTGGAGCGCTTCCTCCACCTCTACGACCTAAACCGCGGCGTCCTCCTGACGCCCTTCCACAACATGGCCCTTATGTCCCCCGCCACCACCGAATCCGACATCGACACCCACACCAAAATCTTCGCCTCCGCCGCCCACGAACTCACTTATTAGGTGGCACAGCCTTCAGGCTGTGCGCGTTTCGCCATATTGCGCGCAGCTTGCCCCATTCATAACGTCATATAGAATCAGGGCGGCGGTCTGATCATGTATCTGAGATTTGTTGTTGCCGATATCGACGAAGATTCCGAAAAGGAGCTTGGAGTTTTCCATGCTGTGCGCAACTTGCGGGAAGACGGCAAGCTTTACCACTACGAAGAAGACCAGCACGACCTAATTCGAGGGTGGTTCAACGAGAATTTGGAAAAACCCACGCGATTTACTGCTTCTAAGCCCCCTTTTTATCGAAAGAAGAACAAAGCCATCTCTTGGTTCAAGGACAGCGCACACGAGCACCTTGCCCACGTCAGGTCCTTGGTGGCAATTCTGCAAAATCACGGAATCCCAGTTCGCATGCTGAAGACGGAGCGCGTAGGCTATATCGTTTACGAGGATGAATATCAAGTTGTAGCTGAGCCTTTTTCTGACACACAATACTGACCCGACCCATGCCGCCAAAACCAACATTCTTCCCGACACCGGCCGACTTCCGCGCCTGGCTCGAAGCCCATCATGACAAGCTCCGCGAGCAGCTCGTGGGCTTCCACAAAAAAGATTCTGGCAAGCCCAGCATCACTTGGCCCGAATCCGTAGAAGTCGCCCTGTGCTTCGGCTGGATCGACGGCGTTCGCAAAAGCCTCGACGAAACCAGCTACACCATTCGTTTTACTCCCCGGAAGCCCAGCAGCACCTGGAGCTCCATCAACATCAACCTCGTTCGAAAGCTCACAAAGCGGGGTCTGATGCATCCCGCCGGCCTAAAAGCTTTCGCCGCTCGCGACGAAAAAAAGTCTGCCATCTACTCTTACGAACAACGAAAGAGCGCCCAGTTCACTCGCGAACAGGAAAAGCACTTTCGCGCAAACAAAGCCGCGTGGGAATTCTTCCGTTCCCAAGCCCCGTGGTACCGGAGGGTGACAACGTATTGGGTGATCAGCGCAAAAAGGGATGAAACAAAACTCAAGCGCCTTTCCGAGCTATTAGGTCATTCCGAGAATCAGCAGAGAATTCCCGGGCTTATCCCCACGAAGAAGAAGTGACATTTTCACTCGTCATGTAGAATAGGGAACCTAGAACAACCGAGGTGAGCGCCGATGTCCTCAAACTATCTGCTCAAAACCGAAGCTTCCGCATATTCCTTTGCCGATCTTCAGCGCGACAAGGAGACCGTCTGGGACGGCGTTCACAATCCCGTAGCTTTGCGGAATCTTGGCGCGATGAAGCCCGGCGACAAACTGATCATCTACGAAACCGGCGATCGCAAGACCGCTGTCGGAACCGCCTCAGTGGTTTCGGTTGATGCCTCCAACTCCAAAAACCCCCTCGTCGAACTCAAAGCAGGAAAACCGCTGGCCAAACCGGTCACCCTGGCCGAAATCAAGGCCAGCAAACTCTTCAAAGATTCTCCGCTTGTTCGCCAGGGCCGCCTCTCCGTCGTTCCCCTCACCGACGCTCAATACAGATTTCTAACAGGCGACTGATTCCCCAAACCCGCGTATGATGCGGAAGCAAAATAACGAATTCGCGAGGTTGTATCCCATGAAACGCTTTGTTTTTGTTCTGCTCTTTTTCGCTGCCGCTCCTCTATTCGCCCAGCAACCGCCCGAAGTTCGTTTCCACTCCGTCCCCGACTTCCTGAAACTCCCGCCCGATATTTATCTTGGCGAAGCCACGGGCGTCGCCGTCAATTCGAAAGGCCACATCTTCGTCTTCTCCCGCGGCAACACCACCGGCCCTGCCTACGCCGCCGCTGCCGCCCAGCTCCTCGAATTTGCTCCCGACGGAAAATTCCTCCGCGAGATCGGCCATAATCTCTATGCTTGGTCCTTCGCCCACACCGTCAAAGTTGACAAAGACGATAACCTCTGGGTCACCGACAAAGGTTCTGACATGGTCATCAAGTTCAATCCCGAAGGCCGCGTGGTCATGGTCTTCGGCCGCAAGCTCGAAGCTTCCGACGAAGGCACCGAGCCGCTGAGGCATCCCAAGCCTCCGCTTCCGCCCATCGACGGCCTCTTCCGCCAGGTCACCGACATGGCCTGGGACTCCGCCGGCAACACTTACATTAGCGATGGCTACGTTAATTCCCGCATCGCCAAAATCGACAAGGACGGCAACTGGCTCAAGTCCTGGGGCGAACCCGGCGACCAGCCCGGCCAGTTCAACGTTCCGCACAGCATCGCCATCGACGCGCAAAACAGTGTCTACGTCGCCGACCGCGGCAACCGCCGCATCCAAGTCTTCGATACCGACGGAAAATTTCTCCGCCAAATCACCATCGACGTTCCCGCCCCCGCCGACGCGCGCCCCGCCGTCGGCAACAAGCCCACCTCAACCACTGGCGCCATGTCTCCCGGCGCCCCTTGGACTATCTGCATCACGCCTGGACCCAACCAAGTTCTCTTCACCTCCGACGCTTTTCCCGGCCGCATCTACAAACTCAGCCTCGACGGAAAAGTTCTCGGTGTGTTCGGCAAATCCGGCAAACAACTTGGCCAATTCGGCTGGGTCCACGAAATGGCTTGTCCCTCCGCGGACGAACTCTACGTCGCCGAACTTTTGAATTGGCGCATCCAGAAACTCATTCTTGAACCGGGCCGCTAGTGTCGGCTTGGCGCACCTGCCCGGCCCCCCAAAGTTTCGCGTGCCTCCTTTGTCGACGTCGACGACTTTTGCACCACGGGCGCCTGGATCCTGCGATGCTTCTGGGCGGCCAAACACTTCAATCTTTTCTTTCCAGCACCTTCAAAAGGGAGTACCATTCCCGGCCTGGGTTTCCGCTGTGCCGCAAGAGAACGATCTTCGCCGCTACCCCCGGGTGGCTTCGCCTAAGGGCACTTTCCTCGCTTGGTCCACCGCAAGCCACCGGCTCGTCTCTCGCGTCGAAAATTTTGCTCTGGGCGGCATGTTCATCCGCGTTGCGGAACCGCTCCCTCCAGGCAGTTACATCCAGTTGCTCTTCGACGCTCCCGAAGGTGAGATTCGCGCCCGCGGCGTTGTGCGTCGTTCTACTCCCAACAAGGGCATGGCCGTCAGGTCGTCGCTATGCAGCCCGAAGATCGCGCGCGCCTCGGCCGCTGGGTCAACAACCTCTCCGCCTGCTGAGCGGGACTTTTCATCGAAAACTCCCTTTCCTCGTGCCTAGAAGGCATTCACCCACTGCTTACTTCTCGTGCCTCGGCACCCACCACTCGGGGATGATTTTCTGGATGTGCAGTTTTCGCACAAGCGGTCCACACTGTGGCTGAAATTCAGCGGCTATGTTTTGAATGGCAATGCTCGTGAACTGGAAGGCCATTCTTTGCTCCGCATGTGTGAGATCGTTGTATCCGCGCGGCAGATAAGCCCTCAGCCAAAACAAGCCCGGCGGCTATCGCGTTGCGAGCGCTACCGAGGGATCATTGGAATCCAGTCGCAGGAAAATCGGAGTATTTACGGGCAGTTCGACGTTTGAACCTTTAGTGATGAATGCATCGCAAAGTCTCTTTGCGGCGCCAAAGTATCCGAACCCAATTGCCGTGCCTGCAGATGCTTGTGCAGCGCCCGCACCGAGCAAGCCGAAGCCTTTCCGGCCTTCACCAGATCGAGACCATGCCGTCTTCTGCAGAGTCGTGTCCGCAACTGCTCTTGATGGGCCAATAAGTGAAGCGGGAGCGAGAAGCCGCGCGAACGTCGAAGTCGTAGCTTTAATTTCGCCCTCATTACCGACGTCCAAACCTTCCGAACGTTCGGCCTGAATGCCTCCGACAGTTGAATGGATATCTCTCGTCGTGCCGTCCGGCATGTGGACTGAGCGGAATGCAAACACGATACTTCCGTTTCTCTTCAGCCACCTCGCGGAGGAGGCTTTCTGGACCGTCCCGGTGATTCTGGTCCCGGCGGGATAGAGCAGTTGATGATCCGCCTGGTAGTACGGCTGCGAAACAACGGCCTCGATTTGCGTGCCCGCCGTGGACGTACTTGAGTTGACAGGGGTCAAGAGGTGAAGGTGGAGATAGTCGCTCGCTTGCGAAGACGCCGTATCAGGCTGAACCGGTGCGAGTATCGTCACCGGTTCGAGCAGGGCGGAGTCAAAAACAGTTCCTTGATCGATGTATTCCGGGTGGTATGGCAGGCTGGTTACGACGGCCTCGCCCAATCGCTGCAGCTTATTCGGTTCTCGTAGCGGGGCCACAGCGCCCTTGAGTTTTTGGCGGAATCCAGGACGCTGCACCTTGGGAAGATAACGCGAATTCGCCACGCGACCAAGGCCGACAGCGGAATCACTGTGAATCGGCACCATCGTTCCATCGGAAAGCACGAGTTGATCGAACGTCACGCGCGCCGTTTTAGGCGGGGTAAAGTCGCCATCGAGGAGCCTTCGGGTACGCTTGCGCATCGGCGCCGTACTAATTGCAGAAACGTGTCCCTTGATCGTCGAGCCTGCGGGGATCGCGAGATCTTCTCCGGCGTAGACCGGCTCAAGCAGCTTTGCGGTGATGGGCTGCCCTACGGCTTTGAGACGCACTCCTTTTTCGAGTGCGGCACGGAAATCATTGCCGGGCTCTACAACTAAAACTTTCTCTTCGGACCTAGTATCTTGTGCGCGCACTGGAATGCCCGTGAGGCCCAAGACTGAATGAAAGAGCAAAATCCATACAAGTCTACGTTTCATGTTGGACGCGTCACGATTCTTCATGGACATCTTCGTTGTTCTCCTTGAATTTGGTTGCAGTCAAGCTCACGCGTATTCCCTCAGCCGCAATCTGGTACACGGAGGATAGATGCGATAAAATCGGGACTTATGAGTGTCATACGTCCAAAAAACGTGACCGATCGTCCAGCATTTGAACACCGCGTGGACCCGCTGTCGGAAGTCGTTGGATCGATGAGAATTCAGGATGCGATTTATACGCGCCTGGAGGCGACGGCGCCCTGGGGTTTTCATTATCCGGAGAATAGAGCTCCGCGGATACGCTTCGGGTTAATGGTTCGCGGATCGGCGCTATTGAAATTCAAGAACCAGCGCCAAGCCATCTCCCTTTCCGCCGGCGATGTTTTCATTTCCATTCTCAGCGATGAGCCCTTTACATTGGTGGATCATCCGCGTTCCCACGTTGCCGATTACCGCGAATTGAGGAAATTGGAAGTGGATTGCGTGATTCATTACGGAGGAGGCGGCGCGCCCACAACTTTGGTGAATGGGTCGTTTGGCATGAATGCGTTCGAGGCCCCGCTGATTTCCACGATACTGCCTCGTTATCTGCACCTGCGTCTTGACCAAAATCGAAGCCACGCTTTTCAATCCGTGCTGGATCTTTTGGCGGCAGAAACGGCTCAGCCGGGTATCGCTTCATCGCGCTTGATCAGTTGCCTTTATGAATCACTGTTTGTCTACGCCATTCGAGCTTACGCAAGCAGCTCCGCGGCTCCGCCTAAGGGTTGGTTGGCGGCCATGTCAGACAAACATCTCAGCAAGGCCATACAGGCAATGCATTCGGACATTGATAGGAGCTGGTCTGTTCAGTCACTCGCGCGCGAAGCACGCATGTCGAGGTCTGCCTTTGCGTTAAAATTCAGGACCGTTTTGGGCCAGACGCCTTTGGAGTACCTTACTCGCTGGCGGATGTACAAAGCAGGCGGCATGATTCGCTCGAACAATATGTCCTTCGCTGAGGTGGCGTCAGCCATTGGATACGGATCGGAAAGTTCTTTCAGTCGTGTCTTTAGGCGAGAGATGGGCGAGGCTCCCAGACAATATCGACGCAAGTGCGCGCTTTTGCAATCGTCCATAGGCCGTTAGTGCTTCGCGAAGCGTGAGGCAGACCGTATGACGCTTGGCCTGAATGCACGCACCACAAGGACCAGCCCTGCCCATCGCTTGTGGGCAAGTTTACGAGCGCAGTAGAATGGATATTTGCAAACGAGGAGGGACCCGCCATGGCTACCGCGGAGCAAGTCGTACACGTTGCGGAGTTTACGAACGAGCCGTTTATCGATTTTACGAAGGCGGAAAACCGCTCGCGCATGCAAGAGGCGCTGAGAAAGGTGAAAGGCGAATTTGGTCGCGAATATCCGATGTGGCTGAACGGGAAAAAGGTGACCACGACGGAAAAGCGCACCTCCACCAATCCTTCTCACCCGATGGAAATTATTGGCATTTTCCAGAACGCCACGGCGGACATGGCGCGGCAGGCGGTGGAAGACGCGCACAAGTATTTTGACACGTGGAAGAAAGTTTCGCCGCAGGAGCGCGCTAAATGTCTCTTCCGCGCGGCGCAGATTGTGCGCGAACGAAAATACGAGCTGGGCGCGCTGGTGTGCTACGAAGTAGGCAAGACCTGGGTCGAAGCCGATGGGGACATCGCGGAAACGATCGATTTCCTGGAATTTTACGGCCGCGAAATGCTCCGGCTGGGCGAGCCGCAAAAGCTGGTGCCGATGCGCGGCGAGCGCAACTACCTTGTGTATATTCCACTGGGGGTCGGCGTTGTCATTCCACCGTGGAATTTTCCAAGCGCCATCATGGCGGGGCTGGTCGCGGCGTCGTTGGTTACCGGAAACACCGTGGTGCTCAAGCCGGCGAGCGATTCGCCGACGATCGCGGCAAAATTTATTGACATCCTTTTTGAAGTGGGCATTCCGAAGGAAGCGGTGAACTTCATCACCGGGCCGGGCGGCGCTGTTGGCGATACGCTGGTGCAGCATCCGAAAACTCGCTACATCGCGTTCACGGGCTCAAAGGAAGTGGGGCTGCGCATCAGCGAGCTTGCTGGCAAAGCCATGCCGGGCCAGATCTGGATCAAGCGCACGGTGCTGGAGATGGGCGGCAAGGACGGCATCGTGGTGGACGAAGAGGCTGACATTGACGCGGCGGTGGAAGGCACGGTGCAGGCGGCGTTTGGTTATCAGGGGCAGAAGTGTTCCGCATGCTCGCGTGCCATCGTCTCCGAAAAGATCTACGACACTTTCGTGCAGAAGCTGGTGGAACGCACGAAGAAAATTACGGTGGGCCCAAGCGACGATCCGAACAATTACATGGGGCCAGTGGTGAGCCAGTCAGCGATGAAAACAATTCTGGATTACATCGAAGTCGGAAGGAAGGAAGGGAAGCTGTTGACGGGCGGGAAGCGCGCGGCGGGCGACGGCTTCTTCATCGAGCCGACGATTATTGCGGATGTGGATCCGAAGGCCCGGCTGGCGCAGGAGGAAGTGTTTGGCCCGGTGCTCGCGGTAATCAAGGCGAAAAATTACGACCAGGCTCTGGAGATTGCAAACAATACGGAATTTGGCCTGACGGGCGCAGTTTATTCGAAGAATCCGGAGAAAATCAAAAAAGCCGAAGAGGCTTTTCATGTCGGCAATCTTTACCTCAATCGGAAGTGCACCGGCGCGATGGTCGGCGCGCATCCCTTCGGCGGATTCAACATGTCGGGAACGGACTCCAAGGCAGGCGGGAAAGATTATTTGCTGCTGTTCATGCAGGGCAAATCCATCGCGGAAAAAGTGAACTAAGTATTCTTCCGCCGAAGACGAGAGACCGCGACTAAGCGGGCGCACTTTCTCGGTTTGAGGCCCACTTCAATACGCGGAACACGGGATAACTCAATACCAGCATGGCTAGCGCGAGCGGCGCATTTTCCCTGTCCGTGGCGATCGAGGCAATCAGAAACAAAATGGATGCGGCCAGTGCGATCCCTGTCGTCCAGGGATAACCCCACGCGCGATACGCGCGGTTCATCTGGGGCTCGCGTTTGCGTAGCACGAAAAGCGACGCATACGTGAGTGTGTAATTTGCCACGAAGAAAAACGAAAGCATCGCAATCACGCGTTCGAACGATCCGAGGACGAAAAGCAGGCTGACGATGGTGCTCAAGAGCAGCGAAAGAGCTGGCGTGCCGCCGGTGTTGACGCGCGCGACGCGGCGAAAAAAGAGGCCATCGCAGCTCATGGCATGCAGGGTGCGCGAGGAGAACAGCAGATTGGAGTTGATGTTGCTCAACATCGAAATGATCATGATCGAGCGGATGGTGGGATCGCCAAATCTGCCGAAGACGCGATCGGCGACGGCGCCCAAAACAAAATGGTTGCCGGCAATTTGATTCATCGGGAGGACATACAGCGCCACTAGATTTAGCAGGAGATAAATCCCCATCACGCAAAAGACACTGCCAAAGACGGCGCGTGGAATGTCGCGGCCGGGATTGCGCACTTCTTCCCCGAAATAGATGACACCGTCCCAACCGTCGATGGTGTAGACGACGGCCTGCAATCCGAGGACGAGGGCAACGGCGAGCGGCCATCCAGCGGGCAGGGATGGAAGAGCCGCGGTTGCCGTTGGAACGGCCGCGCGCGCGTGCGATCCAAGAACAAAGCAGGCGAGGACAAGAAGCATTAGGGCGCCGGTCTTCATCGCTGCGGTCACAAGCTGCGCGCCACTGCCCCAGCGCACGCCGCGCCATTGCAGGATGCCGAATCCGAGGACGATGGCGGCGGCGATAAGTTTTATGTGCCCGGCCAGCACGGGAAAAAGATGGCCGCTGTATTCGGCTATGACAATGGCGACGGCCGCGGTGCCGCACGTGGAAAGCCAGTCGCTCCAGCCGACGATGAAGCCGGCGTAATCGCCGAGTGCCCGGCGCGAAAAATTGTATTGGCCACCGCTGCGGGGAATGGCGGCGCCGAGTTCGGCCATGGAAGACGCGCCGAAAAGCGCGTAGAGTCCGCCGGCGACCCATACACCGATAAACAGCCAGGGGTTCGGAAGACTCTTGGCAATTTCGCCCGGCGTTCGAACGATTCCGGCGGCGATGGCATTTCCGACAGCCACAGCCATGCCGAACCACATTCCGAGAACTTGCAGCAGGCGACCGCGGCCCATCGCGGACCTAGAGCTAACTGTGGAACAGGCTTCGGACGATTCAGACAATATGAGGTCTCGAGGGATGCACGAAACGCAGCCATCATATCGGGGAGATGAGAAAATGCAAGCTGGAAGTGGTGAACTCGAACGGTCTTCGATTCGAACGGATTCAGCGGCGAACGCCGACGAAGTTCCATTTGCCCCAGGCAAAAGATTCGTGGACCGGGACAAAGTGTGCGCGGGCAATTTTCCGGATGAGGTCGGGCTGGCTGAGCCACTGTTCGTAGGTGCGGCGTTCGAATTGAATCATGATGGCCAGCGCGTCCATTTTGTTTGAGAGGCGGCGCGCGACCGGAATCTCGGAGATGGCATGCACGAATCGCAGGAAGGGAGTCAGCCACGGTTCGACGAGAACGACGCAGCCGTCGTTTCGCAGGACACGCCGTATTTCTGAGAAAGTTTGCTTGAGGTCGTCAGGGAGAGTCGGCAAATGATGCAGGCCGCCCTGCACGATGAGGACGTCCTTGCTGCGATCCGCGAAAGGAAGCTGGCGGCAATCGGCGACGATGCATTTCGCCGGACCTCGATACTGGGCGACCAGCCGAGGCGATAAGTCCACGCCTTCGATGCGGGTGAAGCTGAGCCGATCGAGAGCCATCAAGCCGTTGCCGCGGCCGCAAAAGAGTTCGACGATTTCTGCGTCGCGCGGCCATTGCGGAGCGCCCAAACGATTGAGGCGCGCCATGAACTTTTGAATTTCCTGTTCTGGAGTCTCAAATCGCAAGTACGCGGCTTCCCAGGGATCAGGGGAAAGCGAACTCTTTTCGGCCGGGCTCGGGATTTCAGACAATTTTTCCATTTATGAGGTACGCATTTTCCGTGGCGGCATTATCATGCCCCTCGGAGTTTCCCACAGATCGCAGTTCTTTTCGAGGCAGGACCACAGAATGGGATGACCGGAAATAGGAGTTGCGCGAGCATACGCGCGTGAAATGCCGTCCAGAGAGCGATATGATGGTGCGGCCTATGGGGACAGTTCTAACTTCTGAGAGCCCGCAGTCTGAGCGCAGAGATATGTCGCACGGGGTCGAAGTGTCCGTGGTCATCCCCTGCCTGAATGAAGCGAATTCGCTGGCGTATTGCGTAGACAAAGCCATGAAGGCGTTCCGTGAGGCCGAGCTGAGCGGGGAAGTCGTTGTCGCGGACAATGGGTCGACGGATGGCTCGATTGAAATCGCGGAAGAGCGCGGGGCGCGCGTGATTCGCGTGACGGAGCGCGGCTACGGCGCTGCGCTTCGTGCGGGCATCGCTGCCGCGCGAGGCCCTTTCATCATCATGGGGGATGCGGACGATAGCTACGACTTCATGGATGTGCCGCGATTCGTGGAAAAACTTCGCGAAGGCAATGACATCGTGATGGGGAACCGCTTTAGCGGAGGAATCAAACCGGGGGCCATGCCTGTGCTACACAAATACTTTGGCAATCCTGGTCTCACTGCTTTGCTCAATACGTTATTTCATGCACATATCGGGGACGGCTACTGCGGAATGAGGGGGTTCACCCGCAATTTGTATGACCGGCTGGATCTGCGAAGTTCGGGAATGGAATTTGCTCTCGAGATGATCATCAAGTCCGCGCAAATCGGGGCGCGCATCGCGGAGATCCCCATCATTTTGTGGCCGGACAAGCGCGGGCGGGCGCCACATCTCCGCAGCTTCCGCGACGGCTGGCGGAGCCTGCGGTTCATGCTGCTCTACGCGCCGAACTGGCTTTTCCTGCTCCCGGGCGCTTCGCTGGTGCTCGCTGGACTCTTCCTGGTGTTCTGGCTGCTGCCGGGACCGCGTCAAATTTCTGCCCACGTGGTGCTCGACATTCACACCATGATTTTCGGCGTGATTTTCACGTTGCTGGGCGCGCAGATTCTCTCCATTGGGGCGTTTGCAAAGGTATTCAGTTATGCCGAACGATTTGACCGCCGCTCGGTGTCTTTGCGGCGCGTACTGAAGCGCGTCACGCTGGAGACGGGTTTGCTCCTAGGCGGCGCAGTGTTCCTCATGGGATTCGCGGGGTGCGCTTGGGTCACCTGGCAATGGGCCGCCAGCGGATTCGGCGAGCTGCACCAAATCCGCCAGGTGCTCTTCTGGTCGATGTGGCTCTTCCTCGGTTTGCAGATGATTTTCTCCGCTTTTTTCCTGAGCATGCTGGGCATCAGTCGCGGAACATTTATCGGCGACTACGACTTGAAATAAATGGCTGCCCCGACGCAGACCCCCAGACCGCCCGCATGGCCGCTCTCCTGGATGGGCAGTTGGCACCGCGCTTTCGTGTTTCAACGCCGAACCCGCGTCCTTGCCGAAATGCTTGCTGCGCAAATTCCCGCAGGCGCATCCGTGCTGGATATTGGCTGCGGCGACGGCGCTATTGGCAGTCTCATCGCCCGGCTCCGTCCGGACATTTCCATTCAGGGCGTCGAGTTTCTGGTCCGGCCGGGTTGCAAAATCGCGTGCCGCGCTTTTGACGGGAACTCGCTGCCGTTTCAGGACGGTTCCTTCGACGTCTGCCTCTTCGTGGACGTGCTGCACCATACGCAAGATCCCAGTGTGCTGCTCCGCGAGGCTGCGCGCGTCAGCCGCATGTTCGTGCTGATCAAGGATCATCTGGATGAAAACGCAATCGATAATCTCACGCTTCGTTTCATGGATTGGGTGGGCAACCGGCCGCATGACGTGGTACTGACCTACAACTACCAGAGCCGCCGCGAATGGTCAGGGCATTTTTTGAAGTGCGGGCTGACGGAGGCCACTTGGACCACGGAAGTGCCGTTGTACTCGCGGCCGGTGAGTTTCCTGGCGGGACGAAGTTTGCACTTTGTATCGTTGCTCAAGAAAACAAAGTAGCAGCGCTGTTCAGTGCGATGCCGGAACGGCTGCGGGAGAGTAGGGAATCAACTCGGTATTATCAGAATCAGGTTCGACAAGCCAGATCTGGCGATTCTTGAAATAAGCGAAGAGTTTCGCATTTTGGGCGGGATCGAGCTCGCGGGCCCAAAGAACTTTGGCGGTGTCGATTTCCGCTCCGTTGTAAACCCATTCGTCGTGAAGATTGTGATCTTCCTGGTAGCGCACCATGATCAAGTGCTTGCCGGGAGTGTTTGAAAGTATTTTTGCGATGGCTGCGCGGCTGGGGTCTCCCTGGCAGGTCCATTCCAATCGGTCGCAGACATGGTTCTTCAAAGATAGAACAACATCAGTCGCAAGGAGACAGAAGACAGCCCAGGAAAGTGCGAGGCCGAGCGGGCGCCCCGCGAGACGCATCGTCCGCAAATGGCGGATGGCTTGGACGAGCAGCAGAAAAATCACGCAAGTCAGCGGCGCGGGGTAGTGCGGCATCGACCAGATCAGAGCCAGGCATCCAACCGTGCCCGTCAGAAAGATCAATATTGGCAAGCGCATCCTGCGATCGAAGAAAACGAAAGGCAATCCGGGCAAGAGCAATAGAGCGCCCCACCAGAAGTAGGTGCTGCCGATGCGATGGAGTTTTTCCGCGGTAACCTTAAGAACGTCGGCCCAGGTGTTCTGATAGTCTTCGCGTTCCCAGCCGTTGTAGAAGTCTTCGAACTGCTGGTTGTGATACTCAAGGGGATCCTTGGGGTGGTCCCACAAGAACAGGCCTGTGGTGCGATAGGTGCGCGTGTTCAAGACATGCGGGAAGAGCAAGGCGTTTCCGGTCAGCCGCCAGTTGTAGTAGCCGATGAAGGCCATGGTGAGCAACAGGACAACGGCGAGCGGCGCGAAAACGTGGACAATGCGCGTATGCCGCGGCAGGGGCGGCTTTGTTTTTCCCGCGAGCCACCACAGGAACCAGCCCGCTGCGGGGATACAGAAGAGCAATCCTTCATAAGGCCGGGAGTTCGCCAGGATGGCGATTCCTAGGCCGAGCAGCAAGGCGTCGAGAGTGTGCGCGCGGCGAACGATGCGCGGCATCGCGCCCAGCACCAGGGCGCCACCGGTGGCCGCGACTGCTCCGCCCCAGTAGCTGTTGATCCAATAGCTGGCGATTCCGAATTTCAGCGCGGCCAGTGCCGCGCCGAGAAAGGCCCACCTTGCCGGAAGCCAGGCCTGCAACGCCCAGAGCATCGCGGCGCACATCGCGGCAACGCTCAAGAGCACGCCGATCCAGGGATGGCCAAGCAATTGGCCGAGCGCGAGGACGGCTCCTTGCCCCGGCGGATATTTCGACGAATACGTCGGAAACCAGTTCACGTGAAACGATTCGAAGCTCATCCACATGGGATGTGGCGGATTGGCGAGACGTCCATGCACGAAAGTGTCGGCCATCAAAAGGTAGCTGAATTCATCATGGATTCCAGGAACTGGAACCGGCAGTTGCGGCAGAGCAGCAAGCCTTACACCGATGACAGTGAAAAAAAGAGCGAGGATTGCCACCGTCTTACGCTTCGCGAAGCTCGAAAAATAGGATTCGACGGCGTGGAACACTTTTGGCGTCCAGCGCGGGGAAAATATGGCAACAAGGGAGAAACAAAAGGTGATGCCGAGCGCAACTAGAACGCGTGTCAAAAGAATGTCGGTGTAATCGCTCATAGAGAGAGCAAGTTTTCAGCCTTGGATTGTGGCACGTGCCGGAAGAACAACAAAGGCGGATGCTGCTCCGAGTTACTGGGAATGAACGGAACGGCTGGCTTATCTCTCGATTTCGATCTCGGTGGTGCGGTTGGGATCGCGCGGTGCGGGCTTGCTCGCAGCAGGCGGGTTAGAGCGCTGCTCAAGGAAGTCGGCCATTTCCAGACGCAGATTTCCCGCATTCGATGAATACGTCAGCCCGACCTCGAAATCAACAAGCCCTGCGCGGATGAGTTTCTCAATCTCGCCATCGAAATGCTGCATGCCCTCGGTGTCGCCATCGCGCATGGCATCGAGTAGAGATTTACCTTCCGTTTCTCCCTTTTCGACGTAATCCCTTGTACGCATCGTGGATTTAAGAACTTCGACCGCGGCGATGCGCCCCTTGCCGTCTTTGCGCGGAAGGAGACGCTGGGAAACAATGTAGCGGAAGGCTTTGCCAAGACGCGTGCGGATGGCCTGCTGGTCGGCCATCGGGAAAACTCCAACGATGCGCTCCACGGTTTTCGATGCATCAATGGTATGCAACGTGGACATCACCAGGTGGCCTGTTTCCGAGGCTTCCAGGGCAATCTCAATCGTTTCGCGGTCACGCATTTCGCCGACGAGAATGACTTTCGGCGCTTGCCGCAAAGCGGCGCGCAAAGCCAGCGCAAAGGTCGGTGTGTCCGAGTGCAGTTCGCGTTGATGGATGGTCGCTTTCTTGTGACGATGAAGAAATTCGATGGGGTCTTCAATGGTGAGGATATGATAGGCCTTCTCCTCATTCATCTTGTCGAGGATGGCGGCGAGTGTGGAGGATTTCCCGGAACCTGTCGGCCCTGTGACAAGCACAACACCGTTCCGCAGATCCACAATTTCCTTCAAGCCTTCGGGGAGATGCAACTCATCGAACCCGGGGATTTTGTCGGGAACGACACGCATTACAATGGCGCAGCTTCCGCGCTGTTTGAAAATATTCACTCTAAAGCGCGCCACACCCGCGATTCCATAGGAAAGGTCTGCGGAGCCATCCTGCTCGAGCTTGCGGACGGGCGTTTCATTTTTCCCCATGATGTCGTTGGCAATAGAGAGGGTGTCCTGCGAGCTTAGACACTCCAGTCCTTTATATTTGAGCTCCACCAGTTGGCCGCTCACTTCGATTTGAGGAGCGCGGCCAGGGGAGAAAATCAGGTCGCTGACATGCGGGCTGGACTTCAGCATGGCCGCGACGAGCTGGGCAGTGTGGATGGTGCGCTGCGCGGCGGGTGTTGAGGAAGGCTCGGGCACCGCCTGTTGTGGCATTGATGGGGTTAGTGTTCCCATGACTTAAATTATGTCCTTGGCGAGGCCCGAGGGACGGGGGCGAGTCGCGTAAGCTCCAGCAAGCGCGCTTCTTGATGTGACACTTATATTGTAGGCCACATAGTACCGGTGGCCCAGCGAGGGCCTTGGGCCCAATTTCTTCAGGATTACTGTACGAATGGGCAGGTAGGACTTAACAAAAAAAACGCGGCCGCCAGCACGGGGCGTGATGGCGGTCGTGCGAGCACGAAATTATCCTCGCACTGGGCGCTGAGTTCTGCCTCTTATCTCTTGGAAGCGCCGTCGATGAAGCTCGCGATGTTGCTTTTCAATTTAGCGACGTCTTCGTCGTGGAGATACATCATGTGTCCCGCGTCGTAATACTGCAGGTGGATGTTCTTCTGAAGCTTCTCCGGCAGGCCCAGATGCTCCATGGTGTACTCAGTCGCGTAGAACGGCGTCGCCAAATCGTAGAGGCCATTTTCCACTTCGACTTGCAGGTGCGGATTAGTCAGCATAGCCTGGATCAGATCGCCTTCCACGTTCGGTGAACCGGGGAATCCGAAGTTGTCACCGGCGCCGCGATGCTTCCAATCCCAATTGGTCCCAGCTTCGTCCGAACCGGTGTGATAGACCTTGTCCTGCCCGAACTTTAGCTCGTCGCGGACATAATTGTTAAATGCCGCGGTGAACGGCCCGGTGATCGAGGTGTCCTGCGGATCGTACTCCGCATACTCGCCGAGCAAGTCGTAGCTCCACCCCGAGAAGCGCGAGTCGTAGCGCCCTGTGGTCAATCCGCGGCTGCGCTGCAATTCCTTCATAAATTGCGGCAGGTTCACGCGCAGATTGGCTTTGACGAGGTAATCTTCGCTGAGACCAGTAAAGCGGGAAAGTTTTTTCGCCACCGCGGCTTTTTCCGCCTCGCCCAGCTTTGAACCTTTTATCAAGGCATCCGCGTAATCGGTTTGCGCGTATTTCCGCGCTTCTTCCAGAAAGGGATTTAAATCGCCGGGCCGGTCTTTCAAGACTTTGTGATACCAGGCGGTGGCGGCGTAGCTGGGCAGGTAAAAAATGTATGGCATATCTTCGCCGGGATTGAAGGAAATCGTTCCCAGATTCAGAACGGAAGAGATCAGCACAATGCCATTGAAGTACAGGCCATCATGCGACTGCAAATAATTGGAAAGCGCGGCCGAGCGGAAGGTACCGTAGCTTTCACCAATGAGGAATTTCGGGGAATTCCAGCGCCCGCTGCGGCTGACGTAGACGTTGACGAATTGCGCCAAAGATTTGACATCTTGATCGACGCCCCAGAAATCCTTGTCTTGGGCCTTGCCCACGGCGTGGCTGAAGCCCGTTCCGACTGGGTCAAGGAATACCAAGTCTGTTTTGTCGAGGAGGCAGTGCGGATTCTCGGAGAGCTTATAGGGAGCGGGAGGCGTGGCATCGGCGTTTACGGTGATTACGCGGCGTGGCGAAAAGGAGCCCATGTGCAGCCATACCGAGGAAGAGCCCGGACCACCGTTGTAAACGAACGCGACGGGGCGCTGGCTCAGATCTTTCACGTCGCTGCGTGTGTAAGCGGTGTAATAAACCAACGCAGTGGGTTCATCCTTTTCATTCTTCAGGAGAATGGTTGCCGCGGTCGCTTTGTAGGGAATGGTTTGGCCGGCGATCTTGATGCTGTGCTCGGTGACCGAAGATTCTTCTTTTGGCGGCGTAGCTGGGGCGGCCTCGGCGGGCTTCTCGGCAGGTTTGGCATCCTTCTCCTGAGCGCGTGCCGTCGTAGCAATCGCGGCCATGGACAAGGCAAGTATCAACAGCACGCTTGGGTCTTTCGCACGAATCATCATTTCTCTCCTTGGGACAGACTGGCATTCCGTGGTGTGACAAAGCTGAGATTCTACCTGTTTGTACGAAACCCGGGACTATTATGTTCGACGGCCAAGGACCAAAAACTCTTTGTCAGTCACGGAAGATTCCAGAAAAATTCCCGCGCAGTCATTGACGATCCAGTCCGCACCGGCTTCGTGTAGTTCAGCGTCGCTTGCGGTGGTGCGCAGCGCCAGGACCCGCGCTCCCGCCGCCTTCCCCGCGCGGATGCCTGCGGGCGCATCTTCGATGACAACGCACTCGCTCGCCGGTGCACCGAGTAGCTGCGCACCTTTGAGATACGGTTCCGGGTCCGGCTTGCCATGCTTCACATCGCTCGAGGTGACCAAAGACTGCGGCCGCGGCAGTCGTGCTGCGGCGATGCGCACCTGTGCCAGCGCACGTGTGCAGGAAGTCACGATTGCCCAGCGTTCCAGCGGGAGCGCCCGCAGTAACTCCATCGCACCGGGCAAAGGAATGACTCCTTCTACGTCGGCGATCTCGCGCCGCTCCACCTCACGATCTTCCGCAGCGTGATCCGCGTGCGGGAGAAGCTCCCGGATCGTAGTGATGCTGGGCCGCCCGTGCGCCTTTTTTACAACTTCATCAGGGTCGAAACCGTGTTCGTGCGCCCAACCAGCCCAGACCCGGGCAACCGCCGGCGTGGAATCCACCAATACCCCGTCCAGATCGAAGAGTACTCCGCGACAACGGATGCTCGACATAATTCATGATAGGCAAAAACCTGAGAATTACGAAATCCGAGGCGTGGACATCGTTTCTCCGTTGCGCTTCGCTGATGGGAAGGATCGATATCGCTTGGCCGGCGTGATCCGCAATGGCAGGTAAGGGAAAGAGGCTGGGGTTGACTTAGTACCTTAACTTAATCTAATATCAACCAATAAAGGACGTAAATTCTCGCGTAATCCCAGGCGCAGTGATGATCTAGCAGTATTTTCGTACATCTAGTCGCTTACCTGCAATCATGCACAAACTTTCAGAATGGGGTGATCCATGCCTACAGTGCTCATCGTTGAGGAAGACATCGTTTTCCGGAAGCAACTTCTTGAAGTTTTCGATCATGGCAACGGATTCGATGCTTTTGTGGAAGCTGGAAATGGCGTCGAAGCTTTAGATAAGGCAAAGTGCCTCTCTCCCAACCTGGCGATCCTGGACCTCTCACTCCCCGATGTGGGCGCCATACAGTTGGCTCAGGACCTCATGGAGATCATGCCTGGATTGCGAATCTTCATGCTCACAGCGGACTACAGCATGAAGACGGAAAAGAACGCGCTTTCCTGCGGAATTACTGCGGTCTTTTCCAAGCTCGATGATTTGGCGACGCTCGTCGCCAATGCGCGCGCCGTGTGTGGAATCGATTAAAGCCTCGCGCAGGGATTCCTTTTCAGGCAAACCAGCATGCGACATGAAATCTGCAAAAATTGGGGTGGGAGACGGGGATCGAACCCGCGACATTCGGTGCCACAGACCGACGCTCTACCAGCTGAGCTACTCCCACCATCTGGGGAACTACCTTAGTTTACGCTAATTCCCGCATCTCGAAAAGTAGCCGCCGCTGTTCATCTCGGTCACCATCTTGTGATCCTCTTGAGCCGCCGGCCGGCCCAAGCAGCCCACGGTTGCAGCCTGGAAACCGCTATGCCACGAACGTCCCGCATCTTGTTAAACTCTATTGATAGGGTACGCGGCCCTCGCATGAGCCCCCGTCAAACCGACCGTCACCATTTCGACCGCCAGATTGCTTACGCGCGACCGGTATTTATTCTTTTGGCGTTGCTCGCCGTACTGGAGCGCAGGCCTTCGACTGAATTGCGCCGTTCCGTTTCCTTTCTGATCGCTTATTTGATCGTCGCGCTCCTTGTGGCGCAATTGGAGCGGCTGCTCCGCAAACGCTCTTGGCATTTGCCGCTGGTTTGCGATTTGCTGGCCCTGGGATATTTCATCTACATCAGCCCTTCCACCGTACCGGTCTGGTTTCCCTTCATGTTCATCTGCTATGCGGGAGGCATTCGCTGGGGTCTTGACTTGACCGTCCCGCTTGCCGGAGTCATCGCTCTCGTCCTGGTGTTGCGGACGGCGGAGCGTGGCGAATTGGACTGGATGCGTGTCGTCGCCTGGCTGGGGCTTCTGGCTGGAACATTTGCCGGCGGCGTCGGCCTCGCTTACCTCGGCGATCTCAATCGGCGGTTTGCCACACAAATCGATTTCTTTTCGCGCATCAACGCCACCATGCAAGTGGATCAAGGGCTGGCGGAATCGCTGCGGCTCTTTCTCGACGAGCTCGCGACGACCTTCCAAGCAGAAGAGGCTTTGTTGCTCTACCGCGACACCGATCTGGAGCGCATCTTCCTGTGGCGGCTCAAAGCAGGCGAAAGTGAGCGGCTGGTGCCGGAGAGCATGCCGCTTTCGCGCACCGACGGCTTTTTGCTCGACGATATGGACGCAGCCATTTGTTGGAACTCGCTCAACGGAGCGGGCTCCGGATTCGGCTGGGACCGGCGCAACGGCAGGGTTATCAAGAATTTGCCGCGATTGCCCGGTCCGGCGCAGCAGGAACTCAACGTCCGGTCTTTTCTAACCGTGGCCTTCGATCAGGAAGAAGAGGCGAGCGGCCGGATTTTTCTGCTCAACGGCCGTAAGCCATTCCAAAAACAGGACTTAGTCTGG
>Ga0209648_10000042_pt1 | contig 74395 bp, 69 predicted proteins | sample GraSoi2013_115cm_FD_185830 | JGI IMG/M metagenome (GOLD analysis project Ga0209648, IMG submission 185830) | Grasslands soil microbial communities from the Angelo Coastal Reserve, California, USA - Sample 9_17_2013_115cm (SPAdes) (version 2) | ecosystem: Environmental > Terrestrial > Soil >... | reverse complement strand
TGCCGACGCGCACCTCGCAGGCGGACGTCGCCTTCGCGTTCACCCTTTCGCACGGCGACACCAGGCACATCGTGCTGCTGCCGGGCACGGTCGAGGAGTGCTACGAGTTCGCGCGGGACGCGTTCGACTACGCGGACCGTTTCCAGACCCCGGTCTTCATGCTGTCCGACCTCGACCTGGGGATGAATCTCTGGATGACGCCGGAGTTCAAGTACCCCGACAAACCTTTCGACCGCGGCAAGGTCCTTTCAAAGGCCGACCTCGACCGCCTCGCGGGCGAATGGGCGCGCTACCGCGACATCGACGGCGATGGGGTTACCTACCGCACCCTCCCGGGCACCGACCACCCGGCGGCCGGTTTCTTCACGCGCGGCTCCGGTCACGACGAGTTCGCGCGCTACACGGAGAGCGCGGATGCCTACGCACGCAACATGGACCGCCTTGCCCGCAAGCTCGAGACCGCCCGCCACGCGTTGCCGGCGCCGCTGCTCGACGAGAGCACGAAGTCCCCAATCGGCCTGATCGCATTCGGCTCGACCCACGCCGCCGTAGTTGAGGCCCGGGAAACCCTGGTCGCGGACGGCAAGCCGGTCGACTACCTCCGCCTGCGCGCGCTTCCCCTCTCAGACGAGGTGGTCGCTTTCGTCTCGCGACACGAGCGCGTCTACGTTATCGAGCAGAACCGCGACGGCCAGGTCTACGACATCGTCCGGCTTGCCCTGCCGCCCAACCTGGTCGAGCGGGTCCGCTCGATCCGGCACTACAACGGCCAGCCGATCCCGGCCGTGGCCATCACCGAACCCCTGATGCAAACGGAGGCCGTCCCCGCATGAGCGCCACCCTCAACCACGTCGGGCTTCCACGTGACGCCTACAAGGGCGCCGCGACGACCCTGTGCGCCGGGTGCGGTCACAACTCGATCACCAACCACATGATCAAGGCGCTCTACGAGCTAGGGATCGAGCCGCACCGGCTCGCCAAGATGTCGGGCATCGGCTGCTCGTCGAAAACGCCGGCCTACTTCGTCGAGTCCGCGCACGGATTCAACGGAGTGCACGGCCGCATGCCCTCGCTGACGACCGGCGCGCAGCTCGCCAACCGCCAGCTGATCATGCTCGGCGTCTCGGGCGACGGCGACACGGCCTCGATCGGCCTCGGCCAGTTCCTGCACATGATCCGCCGCAACGTCGACTGCACTTACATCATCGAAGACAACGGAACCTACGGGCTCACCAAGGGCCAGTTTTCGGCCACCGCGGACCTCGGCTCGGTGCAGAAGAAAGGCGCGGTCAACACCTTCCAGCCGATCGATCCTTGCGCGGTCGCGCTGACGCTTGGCTGCTCTTTCGTCGCCCGCTCTTTCAGCGGCGATGGCAAGCAGGTGGTTCCGCTCATCAAGGCCGCGATCGCCCACCGCGGGACGGCGATCCTGGACATCATCTCGCCCTGCGTGACTTTCAACGACCACGATGGCTCGACCAAGAGCTACAGCTGGGTCAAGGACCACGAAGAGTCGATCGCCGACGTTTCGTTCATACCGTTCTTCGAAGAGGTGCACGTCGATTACGAGCCGGGGACGATTCGTGACGTCGAGCTCCACGACGGCTCGCACATCGTGCTCAAGAAGCTGGGCGAGGACCACGACCCGTCGGACCGCCGCGCCGCGATGCGCGTGATCGATGAGGGACGTGCGGCCGGTCACCTCGTGACGGGCTTGCTCTACCTGGACACGACGATGGAGGACTTCGCCACGACGGAGCGCATCCCCCAGCGCCCGCTGAAGGACCTTGATGAAAGCGAGTTGCGACTGACGCCCGACCAGTTCGCCCAGCTCATGTCCGAGTTCGTCTGAGCCCTCTCAAAACCGACCCGCCGTCGATCGATAAGGAGCTGCTGCGGGGAACCCGCCTGGTCGCCCGCCGCGATCCCGCGATGGCGAGGCTCGTCAAGGCCGCGGGAGCCATAGAGCTGCGTCCCGCCCTCGAGGACCATTTCGCCGCCCTCGTGCGCTCGATCATGTACCAGCAGCTGGCGGGGGCCGCCGCGTCGACGATCCACGGGCGCTTCTTGAAGTTGTTCGCGAAGGGCCTCTCCCCGGCCGCGGTGCTGGCGCTGCCTGAGGGGATCATGCGCACAGCCGGCGTCAGCGGAGCGAAATCGGCCGCGATCACCGACCTGGCTCGCAAGGTGAAGGATGGCACCCTTCCTCTGAAGGACGTCGACTCTTTTTCAGACGACGAGCTCATCGCGCACCTGGTCCAGGTGCGAGGTATCGGTCCGTGGACCGCGCAGATGTTCCTGATCTTTCAGCTGCGCCGGCTCGACGTCTGGCCGGTGGACGACTACGGGATTCGCAAGGGCTGGGCGCTGGCCCACAAGCTGAAGGACGTGCCCGCGCCCAAAGCCTTACACGCGAATGGAGATCTTTTTCGGCCCTACCGAACCATCGCGGCGTGGTACTGCTGGCGAGCGGTGGACACCGTACTGCCGGCCTAACGGCCGTACTTTCTTCGCAGGCGCTCGATCTCCTGGTCGGCCATCGGTGGGGCGCCGTAGGCCTCGAGAAATTCTCGACCGTGACCCGGCCCGAAGTTGTACTGGAGGCTCCAGACTCCGGCCGCGAGATCCACGCGCGGATCACCCAGCCCGGTCTGCCCGACGTCGATCAGTCCGGTCAAAACGCCGTCCATCACCAGCACGTTCGGCAGGCAGTAGTCCCCGTGCACCAGGACGTGGCCGCGCTTTCGAACACCGAATGGGCAGTCCATGGCGTCGGTGGCGTGAATGGTGCGCAGGATCTCTCCCAACACGCGGGCGACTCGTGACGGCGGCCAGGTCACGGACCGGTGGTAGAGGGGGACGCCTGGGACCTCGCGAGTCAGAAGCCAGTCGTCGCCGGCGGCCTGGAAGAAGCCGACCACGTCGGGAACCGGCAGGCGGCCCTGCAGCCACTCCAGGCGATCGCGCTCGCCTGCCAAGGCGGCTGCCCGTTTCACGTAGACAGCCCCTGACTCTCCCGACAGGCGCCACACCGTGCCCGCCCAGCTCATCCACGCAAGCTCGCCGCTGACCTCCATGCCGCCGACGGCGGCAAGCGCGGCCGCACGCACCCGGCGCGGCAGCCGCAAAGTAGCCGATGAAGTTTCCATCAAGTGTCCTCTGTACCATGGCGTGAGGCGGCGGCGTTTTTAGTTCGGTTGGGGGTGGGGTTGTGATAGTTGGTGCTCCGCGATGAGTCCGCGTAAGAACGCTAGCGTGGCTGGGGCGACCGGGCTCTGCCCGGTCGCGACTTTGTCTCCTGGTCTGCTCGCGCGGCCGGGCTTCAGATACTTTGGTCAAGTCCCATCCATACACCGGAATGGGAGCAGCCCCGTCGGCGAAGCCGACCGGGCGATGCAATCAGTAAGTCCCCATCCTCATCGCCGCTTTGCGCGCAGGGAAAACCATCCGGGTTTTCCCTCATATTTCTAGTGGGTGGGGTTGTGGTAGCTCTTCCGGAATCTCCTGATGCATTCGCGGACGCGACCTGGGAGGACATCGCTCCCTATTACGAAGCGCTTGCGACGAGTCCGCTCGATCGCGCCAACGTCGAAGCCTGGCTCGCGGATTGGTCCCTGTTCGAGTCGCTTCTCTCAGAGGCCGGCGCCCTGGCGAGCTTTGCCTATTCGTGCGACACCTCGGACCCGGCTCGCGAGGCCGCGCAGCTCAGGTTCGGCACGCAGATCTCGCCGAAGGCACGCGAGCAGCGTGTGCGTTTGCAGGAGCGTCTCGTGCAGCTCGACTATGTGCGCCCCGGCCTCGAGACCACAGTCGAGCGCTTCCGCAACCAGGTGGGGCTGTTCGCCACGGCCAATGTCCCACTTTTCGCCGACCTCTCGATGCTCGAGACCGAGTGGTCGAAGGTCAACGGCGCGATGACAGTGGAGTGGGACGGCGAGCAGAAGACGCCTTCGCAGCTCCTGCCCTTCCTCGAGTCAACCAACCGCGCGGTGCGAGAACGCGCCTTCAGGTTGCGGGCCAAGCCGTACATCGAGCGTCGCTGGATGCTCGCGGGCATCTTCGACCGCATGTACGACCTGCGACAGCAGGTCGCCCGAAACGCCGGCTTCGCAAACTATCGCGACTTTGCGCACCTCGATAAGAATCGTTTCGACTACACGCCGGACGACTGCCTGCGTTTTCACGAGGCCGTTGAAGCGGCGGTGCTGCCGGCGGTCGAGCGGCTGATGCGGCGGCGGCGCGGGCATATGAGACTGGACTCCTTGCGGCCGTGGGATATGACCGCCGATCCCCGCGGCCGCCCGCCACTGAAGCCCTTCCCGGACATCGCGACCTTGATCGATCGAGCCGGCGACGTATTTGCACATGTCGAACCGGAGTTCAGCAGCTACTACCGCCGGATCGCCGAGGCGAAGCTGCTCGACCTGGACAACCGCAAGGGCAAGGCGCCTGGTGGTTACTGCCAGACCCTCGCCTTCAGAAAGCTGCCCCTCATCTTCATGAATGCGGTCGGAGTGGACGGCGACGTGCGCACCCTCCTTCATGAGTCGGGCCACGCCTTCCATTCCTTCGAGGCCGCCGCGCTTCCCCTTTTGTTTCAACGCCATCCCGGCTCGGAGATGGCTGAGGTCGCCTCGATGTCGATGGAGCTGCTTGCCATGCCTTTCATCGACACCGACAACGGCGGCTACTACCGCGAAGACGACGCCGTCCGGTCGCGCGCCGACCTTCTGGAAGGAATCATCCTTTTCTTCCCGCACTGCGCGTCGGTCGATGCTTTCCAGCACTGGATGTACCTGAACGACGATGGGCGCGACGCGGATGCCCGCGACCGCAAATGGCTGGAGCTGCGCCGCCGCTTTGAAGGCACCTCGGTGGATTGGGATGGCCTCGATGCGGAGAGGACCGCGCGCTGGTACCAGCAGCCGCACTTCTTCGGCAGCCCCTTCTACTACATCGAGTACGGAATCGCCCAGCTGGGCGCGCTGCAGGTCTGGCGCAACAGCCTTCACGATCCCGAGGCAGCGGTGCGCAACTACCGGGAAGCGCTCGCCCTCGGCGCGACCAGGTCGCTGCCCGAGTTGTTCAAGGCAGCGGGCGCGAGGCTGATCTTCGACAGCGAAGGAATGCGCGACCTGGTCTCGGTGATCGAAGAAGAGCTCGCGAAACTATGAGAGAAAACCCGGATGGTTTTCTCTGCGCGCAAAGCGGCGATGAGGATGTGACTTACTGATTGCATCGCGAGTGCGGCTTCGCCGCAGTCGCTGCTCTTTTTCCGGTATATCGATGGGACTTGACTAAAAGGCTGAAGCCTGGCGGCGCAAGGAGTGAGAAGAACAAAGTTGCGGCTGGGTTTAACCCAGCCGCCCCAGCGACGCGGGCAAAGGACGCACCTACGAGCTGGACCGTTAGATATTGATAATGTCGCGCAGCGGTTGCTTGGGGCCGAAGCGCGGCGCGGAGATTCCGGAGATCGTCAACAGCCGGATCACGCGAGCGCGGTGCCCGCGATACGGGGTGAGGAGCTCCAGCATTCGCTCGTCGGTCGAGCGGACCGTTCCGTCGAGGGCGTACCCGACCGCGTGAGGCAGGTGGTAGTCGCCGACCTGCACCGCGTCGGGGTCTCCCAGCGCCACAAGCGCGACTTTCGCGGCGGTCCATGGCCCAACGCCGGGAAAGGCCTCGAGCCTCCGATACGCGCTCGCGATGTCCATCGTGGTGGTCTCCTCGAGCCGGTAAGCGCTTCGCGCGGCGCGGATGATCACCTCGGCGCGGCGGCGCTCGACGCCGAACCGATGGAACCTCCAGTACGGAGTGCGCGCCAAAACTTGCGGTGACGGCGGGAGCTTGAGGCGCACCGGCCCCGGGGCGGGCTCACCCAGCCCGTCGACGAGCGCTCGATAGCCGGCATGCGCCTCGATTGTGGTCACCTTCTGAGCCAGCACGACCGGCACGAGCGCCTCGAAGACCGCGTGAGTCCGCGTGAGCCGCAAGCCGGGATGGCGGCGGTGCAGGTCGGAGATCAGCCGGTCGCGGGGCTGGAAGCCGCTGGCGTCGTCAGCCTCACCGCAAACCGCCGCGGCCTGCGCCGTCGCCCAGCCCGCCCCCGGTCCCCAGGCTTCGACTTCGACCGTCGGCGCCGTATATGTCAGGTGGATCGTCGACGGGCCTTCGGGCGTCCGGGTGGCGCGCCACGCTTCGTTCTGATGGATCCGCAGCGACAGGCCAAGACCGATCGGGGCCAGCGTGGACAACAAGTCGAAGGGCCGGGCTGTTTCGAAGGTCGTTCGCACCTGCGGCTCCACGCCGACCAGCCTACTGCCTCAACGGCACCGCCAGGACGAAGGTGCTTCCAGTGCCGGCGTCCGACTGAACGGTCAGGTCCCCGCCATGCATGCGGGCTATCTCTCGCGACAGCCAGAGGCCGAGGCCCGTGCCCTGGACGTGCTGCGTGCTCTGCGCGCGGCCGAAGCGGGTGAACAGCTTGACCTGGTCTTCCGGGCTGATCCCCACTCCCCGGTCGATGACGGCGACCGTGGCCAGGCCGTCGCTGCGCCGGATACGAATGGTGATCTCGGAGCCGGCGGGTGAGTACTTGGCGGCATTGCTCAGCAGGTTCCGCACCACCATCTGGAAGCGGTCCGGGTCGAGGTCGGCTTCCACCGGCTCGGCCGGCTCGTCGACCTTCAGGACGTGACCGCGCAGCAGCATTTTCATTCCGTCGATCGCCCGGTCGGTGATCTCGACGACGTCGCCGTGTTTCTTGTTGAGCTCGAGGCGACCTTCTTCGAGGCGCGCCGCTTCGAGCATCTGCTCGAGCATCCAGTTGATCTCGTCCGACTTCGCTATCAGCAGTGGGAGCACCGCGCTGGCCTTGGGCGACAGCTCACCGAGAGAACCCGCCTCAAACATGGTCAGGTATCCCTTGATGATCGTCATGGGTCCGCGGAGCTCGTGGGAGGCGATGTTCAAGAATTCGCTCTTGGCCCTTTCGAGAGCCTGGATCCGCGCCGTCAGCGTCACGCGGTCGAGGCCCGCGGTGATGCTGATCGCATACTTGGCGAGTTGGCTGAGCTCGTCATCGCCGAAGATCGGCGTCAGCCGGTCCGAGATCAGGACAATCGCCCCCGCGCCCTTCTGCAGGCCCAGCGGGACGATGAGCATGTGGTCCTGGCGCCACGGCTCATCTCGCTGGCCGGCAACGGACAAGATGTCATTGCGAGCCGCCAGCTGCTCAGCCGCGGCGGGATCCAACCCTTGAGAAGCGAGGACCGACCCGTCCGAATCGATGACGAATGCGCTCTCACCCTCGACCAGGCGCAGGGCCCAGCCGAGGGCGCGCTGCGCGAGCGTCCGGCGGTCCGGGCTGTACAGGAGCAGGTCGTGAAGGGCGCTCCGAAACGTCTCCTCGGCCATCCGGCCGAGAATAGCCTAAATGACGATATTTCAACGACAGGAGTGTTGAGGGATGAAGTGGATAACCCGAAAGAATGCCAGCGTCGACCGGATCGCGTGTCCATGGCTGGTGAAGCGGTTTATCGACCCCGAAGCCGAGTTTCTGTATGTGCCGGCGGCTGAGGTGACCGCCGCTGCCGAACGCGAAGGCGCGATCCCCTACGACGTCGGCGGGGTCGAGCTCGGGCACGTCGACGGCCGCTGCAGCTTCGAGTCGATCATCCTGAAATACGGTCTCCACGACCCGGCGCTAGACCGGCTGGCCGAGATCGTCCATGGCGCCGACGTCAGCGCCGACCTTGACAAGGCTCCGGAGGCGGCCGGTCTCAAAGCGATCGCGCACGGTTTCGCCATGGTCCACGGGGAGAACGACCACTTGAAGATCGCCCTGGAGACTCCCCTGTACGACGCGCTATATGCCTGGTGTCAGCATGAGGAGGGAAAGGTCAAGACCCAGACGGCGTGACTGCCATTTCGTTGGACCGCATCCAAACTTCATTCGAATTCACGCCGGAAACGCGTTGCGGCCGCGTTTTGACACATGCGTTGAACACCCATTTTGGTGCGCGGTAAAGGGGTCGCGGTTCAAAGTACCTCGGGTCCCAAGCGGTGATAGCAAGGAGGGCTCCATGCGTCGTGTGACGGCTTTGACAATCCTGGCCGCGGCTTCTGTCCTGGCGGTGACCGCGGCGCAAGCGGTGCCCGCGCTCGCCATCGGCAGCCCCGCGGGCGGCTTCGTGATCCCGATCGGGTCGAGCGCGAGCTTCACCAACGTCCAGTTCGGGGCGTGCAACAACCTCACCTGGGGATACCAGCTCAATGGCGGGGCAAATCAAGCACAGTTCACATTTCCCGGGGGCTGCGGAACGGGGAGCGGCCCCAGCGTGACGATCGGGCCATTCGCCACGCCCACTTCGCTCCGGGTCTTCCTGACCGACAACGTGTGCAAGTTCACCTACTACTCCGACGGGACACCCGTTGACCACGTGATCGTGTCAGGGACGAACCCGTACTCGTTGAGGTTCGCGGATGGAGGCGGCTTCTGCGAGAAGACCACAACCACTGTCAACAACTTCGCCGGCTTCAACTTCCACGTCGACCTGGCGATCTCGGATCGAGCCATCACGGCCGCCGGGACTGGAGTCTCGGCTGCCGAGGGCAAGGCTTTTGCCGGCCGGGTCGCGACGTTCAGCGACGTCGACACGAACGCCACGGCATCCGACTACTCGGCCACCGTCAGCTGGGGCGACGGCAGCAGCTCGACGGGCACCGTAACCGGGGGAGCAGGCAGCTTCAGCGTCTCCGGCAGCCACTCCTATTCCGAAGAGGGCTCCTTTCCGGTCGCCGTGGCCATCACCGACTCCGACAACGCGTCCAACAGCGCGACCACGAATTCCACGGCCGCGGTGGCCGACGCGGCGTTGGTGGCCGGCCCGGCCTGTCTTTTGACATCGCCCCGGTCCTACGACGGACCGACGGCGACCTTCGTCGATGCCGCCAGCCCGTCCGGCACGCTGTCCGACTTCTCCGCCAACATCAACTGGGGCGACGGCGCCACGTCGACAGGCGTCGTGAGCGGTCCCGGCGGCGGGCCCTACTCAGTCTCGGGCTCGCACACCTACGCGACGACCGGGAGCTTCACCATAACGACCACCGTCACCGACACCGGCGGCTCTGTCGCGGTCACGTCGTGCAGGACGATCGGGTTCTCCTTTGCGCCGGGCGGCGGCAGCTTTGTAATCGGTGGCCCGAAGGGCTCTTTGGGCAGTTCGGTCACATTCTGGGGAGCGCAGTGGGCGAAGCTGAATTCAGCGGGCGGCATGGCCACCGCCAGCTTCAAGGGGTTCGCGGAAGACCCGACCACCCCGACGTGTGGAGCGATGTGGAGCGCCGACCCGGGGAACTCGACCCCTCCGCCGGCCGGATCGCTGCCGGCGTTCATGGCGGTCATGGTCACAAGCGCGCCGGCCAGGAGCGGCTCCGCAATCTCGGGCATCGCCGTGCACATCGTCATCGTTCAGACCAATGGTGGGTATTCGCCAAACCCGGGGCATGCGGGAACAGGCACCGTCGTCGCGACCGTCTGCTAGGAGGCGATCGGCCAGGGCGCGAAGGGAGCGTGATGGCGCTCCCTTCGTCGCGTGCCTAAATAAAAAAGAGCCGGTCTGGAAGGTCAGGCGGCCGGAGTGACGGCGATCCCGTTGGGATCGGTGCGTTCAGCGGCGAGACGCCTTATCTCGAAGCCTTGCAGGCCTCGGACGCCGGCGTCGACCGGCGCCGCGCCGCGGCCTTCGAGCAGGTTGATGCCGAGGTGATGGTGGTAGCCATCCCAGCTCATGAACCGCATGATGTGACCCGCCTCCGCCGTCAGCTCCATGCCCATGGATTCGTAGAAGGCCTGAGAGCTGTCGAGGTCCGCGACGTTGAGGTGCATGTGGCCCAGCACCGTGTCGCTGGAGAATTTTTGTTGCGGTTGGCCGGCAATGCGCAGCAGGCGTTCGAAGTCCAGGTGATCTGTGCCGATGCTCAATCGGCCGTTTGGGTACCGCCACTCGTTCCGCGGGCGGTCGGCGTAAACCTCGATGCCGTTTCCTTCCGGATCGTCGAAATAAAGGGCCTGGCTCACGAAATGGTCGGCGGTGCCGGTCAGAGGGAGTCGCTCTTCGAGGGACCGCCTGAGGAAGCCGCCCAGCTCCTCCTCGCGCGGCAGAAGGATCGCGAAGTGAAAGAGACCGGCCGTGTGGCGGGGCCGCTCCTGGCCGCGGGGCAGGACTTTGAGGCGCAGCAAGGGCCTGCCACCGGTTCCCAGCGTGGCGGAGCCGGCGCCGTCTTCGATTCGAGTCAGCCCGAACCGCTCGTAGAAATCCACCTCGCGCTCGAGGTCGAGGACCTTGAGCTCGACCGATCCGAGCGGCCAGTCAGATGCCACAGCGATCTCTATCTACCCGCAAGCGCAGATCGCTAACACCGGCGCCGCCTGGGCGCCGGGTTCAGGCGGACTCGGCTTCGGTCTCAGCCTGCGGGCGAGGCGCTCGGGCGGCGCGTGCCGAGCTGACGATCTGCTTGATCCGGTCACGCGTGAACCTGCCCACGAACAAGGGCACGAACTGCGGCACCCGGGAGTCGGCGAGGCGCTGAAGCGACTCGTGAGCCATGGAGTCGATCGATTCTTCCGACACCAGGCCGCGGTATTGGGCCTTGATCGTGCGCACTTCGGACTCGACCATCTTGAGCACCCGTTCGTCAAACGCAACGCTCATGCGTAGCCCTCCCGGACTCTGTCTCCCACCGGTGCAGCCGAGCCCCGCAGGCAACCCGGCACCCGTAGGTTACGGCCTTCTTCGACCCGAAAACGGTCCCGCCCCGAACCTTAACCTGCCCTTAGCCACCCCTTAATCGGGTCAGCTTCAAAGGCGTCCAGGCAGCCGGACTCCCTGGCCCGCTGCAAGCGGCGACGAAGCCCTGCTTGACCTTGGTTCACCTTCCGAAAGGGGGTGGTCCGAGGATCTCGATGCCTCCATTCCGAGCCGCAGATGCGCGTACGCGATCGAAGTCAACCGGAGCTGATGCCTCGAGGGCCGGGGTCAGCGGCTCGCTGGCGCCGCGGTAGAAGGCTTCGCTGGAGCCTGGAGTCTCGAGAAACAGGATGCGTGCCCTCTCTGAAGTGACCAGGAACGCGTGCGGAACCCCTCGCGGGACCATCGCCACGCCGCCGCTCCCGAGCGTCTGCTCGCTGCCGTCGATGTGGACGAGAATCTCGCCCTCCAGCACATAGAACGTCTCGTCCACCTCGGGGTGGGAGTGCAAAGGTGTGGTCTTGCCCCTGGTCATGACGTCGTCAAAGAGTAGAAACACACCTCCTGTCTCCGAACCAGTCGCGAGCCAGGTGTGCACACCACCACCGTAGAACCACAGCTTTTCGCCCTCACCCTCGCTGCGTACGACCGGAAAAAGCTTGCTCATCGCCATCGCGAACCTCCTCGAATGCATTATGGGACTGGAGTACCATGACGAGACTAGAGTACCCTGACGGGTATGTCAATCCCCTATGAGCTGGGTGGCCGAACGCGCCAGAAGCGGCGGACACGCGATGCCCTGGTGACAGCCGCCCGTGAGCTGGTTGCTCATGGCAAGACGCCTACGGTCGACGAGGCCGCGACCAAGGCCTCCGTTTCGAGGACGACTGCTTACCGCTACTTTCCCAACCAACGGACGTTGCTGGTGGCCGCCCACCCGGAGATCGATACGCGCTCCCTACTTCCTGATACGGCCCCTACCGATGTCGCCGGTCGACTGGATGCTGTCATCACGTCATTCCTGCGCCTCATCGTCGACACGGAATCCCAGCAGCGCACGATGCTGCGCCTTTCACTCGACCCCGACCCAAGCCACCGGGGCGACCTCCCGCTGCGCAAGGGCCGTGCGATCGGATGGATTGGGGAGGCTCTGGCCCCGCTCCGCGGCCAATTGACGGAAAGCGATCTGCGGCGGCTCACTCTCGCGATCAGAAGCGCCGCGGGGATCGAGCCGCTCGTGTGGCTGACCGATATCGCAGGCCTCTCGCGCAGAGAGGCGGTCCAGCTCATGCGCTGGTCGGCGAGCGCGCTCCTACGGTCTGCGTTGGCCGAGAGTGACACAACCGGGCTCAAGGTCAAGCCTCGAAGACCGGTTGAAGGGATCACCCGACGCAAGAGCTCCTCGGGGACGCCAAATCCGGCTCTGAGCCGGCGCCGACGCGCCTGACCGCCGGAGTTGGCTGGGGAGGAAGGATTTGAACCTTCAACCTTCTGATCCAGAGCAATCCGTGTTGTCGGCGGCGCACTCGTTGAATCTGACCGCCGCATCTGATTCCTGGATTGCGCGTCAGGTTACCTTTCGCACGTTGACACGTTCCGTTACCGTGCGGGCGTGGCTGGCTGCGGTGGTGGTCGCCGCCGCCGCGTGTACTCCGGGCGTTCCAACCCCCGACCACAGCGCCTCGTCGCAGGCGCCGTCGCCGCGCACCGACGCGTCCTCGGCATACGACGCAGCCAACGGAACAATCGTGCTGTTCGGCGGGGCCGACCGCTCAGGCGTCCTTGGTGACACGTGGACCTGGGACGGCGCGGGCTGGGTGCTGCATCATCCGGCGACGTCTCCACCTGGCAGGGAGTTCGCCTACATGGGTTTCGACCCCGCGACATCGCAGGTCGTTCTATTCGGCGGCACAACGTGCGCTCCGCCGGGTCCGAGCGATGTCACCGGCTGCGAATATCAACACGTCCAGACCAACCTCGCCGACACGTGGACGTGGGACGGCAGCAACTGGACGAACCTCCAGACGGCCCATGCGCCAGCCATTCAGGCGTTTCGGGGCGACTCCGGAGGCATCGCCGCCGATGAAAGCCACCACGACTTGATCCTGGTGACCTGGCCCACGGGCAGCGAGCGATCGACCGTTGAGACGTGGACGCTGCAGGATGCCGACTGGCACCAACTTCACCCGGCGCATCCGCCGTCTCCGCATGAGTTCGGCGGTCCTGCCTATGACACGGTGAGCGGCCACCTCATCCTCCAGCAGCAAGGCGAGCGATTGAGCGCCACGTACTGGTGGGACGGCACGGACTGGCGATTCTTCGACCTTTCGGTCAAGACGCCGTATTCCTATGGAAAGCTCGTCTCGGTGGGTACGCGCGGCCTACTCCTCATCTGGGCGGGCAGCGTCTATGCGTGGAACGGAAAGGTATGGTCCGGCCACGGAGTGCTGCCGAGCTTGGTGTCTCTGCCGCTGCACGCACGCGATGGCTGGACCGCGTCGTTCGACGAGCGGACGGGCGAGCTCATCCTGTATGGAGGTCGCGCCGGCGCAGGCGGCCCGGAGCTCCTCGGCGACACGGTCGGCTGGAGCGGCTACGCGTGGCGGACGCTAGCCTCGGCGCAGCCGACAGCTTCGCCTGTAACGCTGCGTGCCTGCTCGCCGGACCAGTCCCAAAGCGGCTTGGGCGGTGGACCCGTGACCGATCCATCCGGGATCGTCATCGAAGTCGATTTCTCGGAGCCCCCCGCGGGTCCGTGTCACCTGAATGTGGCCGTGACCATGACAGTGTTTCGTGGCAATGACATGGTCAGCATGCCGGGGAATCCGGCAACACAGCAGCTCGACACCGACATCACACTGGGACACGGCGTCGCAGCTCTGTTCGACGTGCATGGGGGCTGTTCGCTGGACAGCGCGACGATTGCGTTCCAGTACGGGGACACTCGGCTCAGAGGTTTCGGACTGGTGGGCTTCCAGGGCTGCGGCGGGAAAGGATCCGCACCGCTGTCGATCACGACGTCAGTCCGGCAGCTCAGATGAGCTCGGGTGGCTGGGGAGGAAGGATTTCGAACCTTCATGACGCGTTGAAGAGATCCGCCTCGATTTCGAACCATGGTCCGAGCCTGGGCTAGATGAGGCGGACCAGGTCGGCAATGACTGCGGCCGCTGGTTCCACGAGGTTGATGTGACCGACACCCACTCCCGCGTACAACGCCATATCACTGACGTCCCGCTCCACGTGGCGATCGGGGGGAGGGACCTTCCGCCAGCCACTTCGTTGGGCGGCCTCGAGCGCCGAACGAAGTACGCGGTGGGGAGCGTGCTCCCAACCCTCGCCAAACCACTCAGTCACCACGGTGTCTTCCTCGCCGCGAGCGGCAAGGAGCGCGTCCACATACTGTGGATGGGCCGCGGACTCCGTGCAGACGACGAACCGGGTTCCGACCCGCACCGCGTCCGCGCCCAGCCGCATCAGTTCGGCGAAGCGTTCGGCCGTCGCAACTCCACCCGCCGCGACCACCGGCACCTTGACGGCTTCAAGAGTGGCGGGAAGCAGTTCCGCGAGGTGCTCGGTGCCCCGCACATGGCCTCCCGCCTCAATCCCCTGCGCCACGACGTAGTCGCACCCGCATTCTTGGGCGGCGACGGCCTCACCTACCGATCCGACCTGCCATCCCGCGAGCGCGCCTGCGCGATGGATGGCATCCACAATCTCGCTCGCAGGGTCGCCGTAGAAGAGCTCGATCACTCGACTCTTGCGGGCGAACTCGGTGATCCGGTCGAGCGACGGCGCCAGGGGCATCAGGAAGTTCGTCCCGCACGCGCCCTCGGCCGGCTCGAAATGGTCCGCCCGGACCATGCCAAACCCTCCCGCCTGCGCCACCGCGGCGGCAAGCTCGGTCGACCCCACCTTGCCCATCGCGGCAAGCTGTATGGGCAGGTCACAACCAACAAGCCCGGTGAATCGGCTGCTGATGGTCATGGTCAGCCATGCTATGCCATCGTCGCCCAGTGCCGGAATTTGCACAGGTGGACCATTTGTCCGAGTCCATCTATCGGCGGATCACACGTCCGCTCCCGCGTAATCCATCGCAAAACACTTCTTGCTTTGTGGCTGGGGAGGAAGGATTCGAACCTTCAACCTTCTGATCCAGAGTCAGCTGCGCTACCGTTGCGCCACTCCCCAAGGTTGCCTTCGCGTGGGCTCCATTGTTCCAGCTACCACCGAGCGTTTGGAGCCGCCGCCGCCGTTCAGGCCGGCCGCGAAATTGTTGCTGATTTTGTTACGTCACCGTTGGCAGCATTCTCCCGTCGACCCTCTGAGGCCCCACGGTATTTACCCCCCGTGGGGCTTCTTCTTTTCCCCGAAACCCGCGAGTCTAGTCCTGCGTGACCTTGACGTCGGGCCTCCTGGCAGAACCTTCGGACCGCACCGACATGCGGATCGTGAGCGCCTCGTGGGTGCCCATCAGCCTGCCGAAGGCCTGTTCCATGAGCGTTTTGGCGCGATACAGGTTGACCGCCCAGCCGACGCCGAAAACCCGGTCGCTGAACAGCCGGTCGGAGCGAGGGTTCCAGTAGGCATCGCGGATCCGCTCCCAGGTCGGCGGGCGGAAATCGTAGGGAACAACGCCCCACAATCGCCCTTCCCAGGTGCGCTCCGGAGCGGGCTTGGAAAGCTCCGTGGCGACCGCCGCCACGACCAGGCCGAACGCGGCAAACCGCACCACCCGCCGGGCTCCACGCAAAGTACGCATACTTCAGAGAAGCGTAGTACCAAAGTAACCTTGCACGTTTTGAATCCGTTCTCGCACCAGGGGTAGATGGCCACAAGGCTTCAGTCCACGACACGTTGGCTGCGATGGCTTACGCCTGGTCTCCAGATCAAGCGTTGGCTTCTCCTGCTCATGGCCGCCGAGCTCGTGCTCGTACTCGGCGTCGCGTATGCGCTGAAGGAGATCTACAAGAACTTCACGCTGCCCCACGAGTTCTTCTACATCACCCTTCAGTTCTGGCCTTACTGGGCGCGCGCGGTGATCTTCGGTGTCTTCGGTGTCGGCCTGCTGCTCTTCAGTTACCTCAAGCTCACCCAATCCGTGCTTGGCCCATTCATGCCGGGCAACAGCACCAGCAGCATCGTCGAGATCATCCACGCGTTTCGCCTGCGGGGCCGCGGCCCGCGCATCGTCGCCATCGGCGGCGGGACGGGCTTGAGCTCGCTGCTCCGAGGCCTGAAGACCTACACGTCCAACCTTTCGGTCATCGTCACCGTGGCGGACGATGGCGGTTCATCAGGCCGCCTGCGCGACGAATACCGGATCCTGCCCCCTGGCGACTTCCGCCAGTGCCTCATCGCCCTGGCCGACGCCGAGCCCTTGATGAAGCAGCTTTTCGACCATCGCTTCAAGGAAGGTTCGCTGGACGGCCACTCCTTTGGAAACCTTTTCATCATGGCGATGGCCGACGTGACCGGGAACTTCGAGCACGCGCTGCGCGAGTCCGGAAAGATTCTGGCGGTCAAGGGAACCATCCTGCCGTCGACCCTGCAGGACGTCACGCTGGTCGCTTCCATCAACGGCGGCATGGTCGCGGGCGAATCGAAGATCCCGAAGCAGAACGCACCCATCAGCCGTGTCTTTCTCAAGCCCGACGGGCCGCAGATCAACCCCGAGGCGGCGCAGGCCATCTTGAATGCAGAGCTGATCATCGTCGGGCCGGGCTCCCTCTACACCTCGATCATGCCCAACCTCCTCGTCGAGGGAATGGTCGAGGCAATCAAGGCGTCGCCTGCCCTGAAGGTCTATATCTGCAACCTCGCCGCGCAGAATGGCGAAACAGACGGTTACGGAGTTGACGACTACCTGCGGGTGATCCGCGAGCACGTGGGCGCCAACCTCTTCGATTTCGTGTTGGTCAACTCAAACGTGTCTCACGCTCCGACCGGCGGTCAATCACAGGTCATCTTCAGATCGGCCGACTCGAACAAGCATCCCGAGGTCCGGTTCATCGCCGCTGACGTGGTCAACGTGAAGCTGCCTTCTCACCACGACCCGGAAAAGCTCGCGCGCACGATCATGCGGAAGGTCTGGCAGGCGTAGCGCCTCTTGCGCCGGCAGCGCCTCCGCGACCGCGGCGCCACCGTGTGAACGATTCGACGATGAAGGCGGCCGCCGCGACGTAGACGAACCCGGCGAGCGCGTCCACGACGTAGTGCTCGCCGAGGTACACGATCGACAGCAGCACGCCGGCGGTCCAGAGCAGCAGCCCGATCCCGAGCGCGCGATACCGGGACCACGCGTAAACGGTGGCAAGCGCGGGATACGCGGCATGCAGCGAGGGGAACGCGGCGAAGGGATTCGGGTTGAAGCTGTGATAGATCGGCGAGACCAGCGTGTAGCCCCACAGCGAGCGAACGGTCTGGTCGTTGACCTTCACCACGTCATGAAGCTGGTACCAGGGAGGGGCGCTCGGCCAGAACAGGTACGTCACGAACGCGAGGAAGGACATGAGAAGCAGAGCCGCGATGTAGCGGCGATAGTGCTCGCGGCTGTTGAGCCAGAAGATGAACCCGACCACGATCGGCAGCACAAAGTGCATGAAGTAGAAGACCATCGCGACGACGTCCTGGATGCCCACGACTCCCGGGTGATAGAAAGCGCGCTGCAGCACGAGCGTCGGAATGGCGCCGCCGAACAGCGCCCTCTCCAGGCCCGAGAGATCGTGCGGCGCAAACCCCGTCTTGGCCGCGAACCCGCGCATCGCCTCATAGGCGAAGAACAGCAGGAGAAACGGCGCCCAGTCTTCGATGAAGGTCCGGCCGCGGCCCAGCGCGATGGCGACCACCAGCAGGGCCAGCAGCGTCCACTCGGGCTCGATCGAGACGCCGCGCCACAGCATCACACCGAAGATCAGCGCGAGGTAGACGACGCTCCCGATCAGAAGGAGGCGAGGCCGGCTCTGTCGCATCGGCCGGACCTCAGCGGGTGCGGACAACCGCGACCGCGGCGATCTCGACGGTGACCGAGAAGGGCAGGGCGTTCGTGCCCACGGCAATCCTCGCGTGGCGGCCCGCGTCACCCAGCACTTCCACAAGCAGGTCGGAGGCGCCGTTGATCACCTTCGGCTGGTCACCGAATCCGTCGGCGGAAAGCACGAAACCGATGACCTGGGCCAGCTGGTCCACTTTATCCAGGCCGGCCGCCGACTCGATCTGCGCCAGCACGTTGAGCGCACAGACACGCGCCCGGGCCTGCGCCTCCTCGACGGAAACCTCGTCTGGGCAGCGCCCGGTGAGGCGCTGGCCGTTCGCCGCGGACACCTGGCCCGCCACATAGAGCAGGGCGCGTCCGTCGCCGATGGGCACGAGTCGCGTGGCCACATACGACGCCACGGCCGCCGGCGGCGCCGGCAGCTCGAGCCCCAGCTCGCGCAGCCGTTCGTGAGGCTTGGTCAACTCGAGGGAGTCTACTGACTCACCCGCGGCGGCCGCGCACGTGGGCGACTGCGGCAAGCAAAACCACCAGGAGCGCGCCGAGACCGAGGCCGACATAGGGCGCCTGCGACGACCTGAGCAGATCGAGCACGGTCGAGCCGGGAGACGAGGCCGGGGAGGTCCGCGTCCCGCTCGCGACCGGAGTGGGCGAACCGAAGGGACCTTGAGGCGTGCCTCCGGTGTCGTGGTAGATCCAGAGTGCGGCGACGTGGTCGGAGGGTCGGAAGGTGGCCACGTACAGAAATGGCGACTCGTCGTTCGAGACGCCAAGCGCGGTGATCGATCGCATCGGCGGAGCGAGCGACGTGAACGTCTGTCCGGCGTCATTCGTCCTCCACAGGCCGCCCGCCCCGGAACCGCCGCCGTCGCTTGCGGCATAGAAGCGATCGAAGTGGTCGGTGATGAAGGCGACCTGCGTGTAGTCGGTCGAAGGCAGCTGTCCTCCGCCACTCAGCGGGGTGAACGATGCCCCGTTGTCGGAAGTTGCGAACAGACCCGCATTGGTCCCCACGACCAAGGGCCGGGTGTCGCCGACAGGCGGCAGCGGTCCCGCGGTGAGCTTTACGACAAAAGTCCCGCTGATGGCTGGATTCAGAGACGACCAGGTCGCCGCTCCGTCGCTGCTCTGGAACATGGGCAGGTTTCCGGCTGACAGAGGTCCGTCGGAGGCCGCGAAGATCCGGATCGGCACATGCACCGCCCCGACCGCAATCGCATCGATGCTCGAGTCCGCCAGGCCCGACTGCGACCACGTGCTCCCGTCGGCGCTGATGAAGACGCCCTTGTCGGTGGCGGCCGCGATGGTGGTGAGACTGAACGCGAATGCTCGAACCGCCCGGCCGTCGAGACCACCCGGCACCGACCAGCTGGTTCCCGCGTCGCCGCTCAGCAGCGCGCCACCACCTCTCGTGCCGGCGAGGACAAGCCCTGCCTTGACCGGGCTGAAGGCGATCGTGGTGGCGATGTCCTTGCCGCTGTGTACCGAAGTCCAGGTCGTGCCGGCGTCGGTGCTTCTGAGCAGCGAGCCTTCCGAGTTTCCCGCGATCAGGAGCTGGTTGTTGGCCGGGTCGACCGCCAGCGCGAAGATCGCCGAGTGACCCTGGTGAGGCAGCGGCTTGAGGGCCACCCACGTCGAGGGCGCGGGAGCATCGGCGGAGACTCCGATGGTGGCGAACATGACCGCCCATAGGGCCGCGAGCACGGCGGCGAACTGTGGGGCTGCCCAACCTGCTCGCGCTTGCGCGTGAAGACGTAGGCCTGGAAACGACACGAGCCTGCCGATTATCACTCAAGGCGGGTAGTCGAAGCCCGGGACCGTCAATTGCCTACAATCCCTGCGTGCTGGCTCGAGCGGCGGCCGCACTGGATCGCGCCGCATTCAAACCGGCTTCGCTGCCGAACGACCTGATCATCGGAATCGCTCTCGCTCCACCGGTGATCGCTGGACTGATCATCTTCAAGGTACCGGCCCTGGAGATGCTGGCGGTCGCCCTCGCGCTGGGAGTGGCTGGGCAGATCGCCGCGTACGTGCTGTGGCGCAAGCACATTCCTCACACGCAGTCCAGCCCGCTCATCGCGGCGATCGTCGGAGTCGCGCTCATCGGAGCCGGCGCGCCACCGACCACATCGGTCGAAATCGCCGCTTTTGCCGTGATCCTCGAGCTGGTCAGGGCGCGTTACATCCCCGCGATCCGCGCGCAGGCGGGTCTCCTGGCGTTCGCGGCCGTCGCGCTGATCACGAGGGGCGGACCTTACGCCTACATCAATCCGGCCAACGGCCGGTCGTTTGGGGATCCCATCAGCGTCTGGTATCACTTCTTCAGCCCGGTCTCCGCGCCAATCGACCCGATCCGCCTCTACGTCGGCAACGTGCCTGGGCCCGTTTTCGCAACCTCGCTGCTCGCGGTTGCGATCGGAGCCGCGTGGTTCGCTTACGCGCGACGCGTGAGCCTCGTCGTCCTCATCACGTTCTTCCTCGGAGCTCTCGTCCCCATCTATTCATTTCACTGGGACTATCTCTTCCAGCTCGACAGCGGGCCCATGTGGTTTGTCGCGGCGCTCGTGCTTTCCGATCGCCGCCTGCTTCCAGGATCCTGGGCGATCCGTCCGGTCCTCGGTTTTGGCGCCGGCCTGCTTTCGGTCGGCTTGAGGAGAACCGGCTACGGGATCGAGGCCTCGTTTTTCGTCGTGGCCGGCGTCCAGGCCGTGATGGCGATTTTCGTGCTGGTGTTCTGGGGCGGCTCGCTGGCCTCGGAGCGGTGGAAGCGAAACCGGCGCCTGCGCCGGCGCGAGGCGAACCTCAGGGTGGTCAAGAGCGTCTCGAGAGCGAACGTCAGCTAGCCGACCTCGTTCGGCAGGCGTCCGCCCGGGCTCCACGTATCTCCGCCGTCGGTCGTCACCCAGATGTTCGTCGTGCCTTCCAGCGCCCATCCGTCGTGCGAGCCGACGAACCGGATCAGCCACAAGCCTGTTCCGTCGAGGCCCACCGGAGCCCACGTTGAGCCCGCGTCGTGAGTGACCAGGGGCGTGGGCGCCCCCGACGTGAATGCGACGCGGGCCTGGTTCGAGACGAACCAGATCGGAAAGCCGGACGGCTGGAGCGCTCCACCGTTCAGCGAGGTGGCCCGCTGCTTCCAGGACTTTCCGCCGTCTTCCGAAACGAACAGGGTCTTGTCCGCGACGTTGGTTGTCGCGTCCGGGTAGCCCGTGCACAGCTCCCACAGCTCGATCCCATCGGAGGTCGCGACGTTGCCGCGAAACGGGTTGCCAGCGCACTGCGACTTGACGGACCGCCAGGTGAGCCCGCCATCGGTCGTGATCTGCATGTCCCCAAGGGGCCTGCTCGACATCATCACGCCGGACGGGAAAGGCACCAACTCTTCCGGATAGAAGCCGAGGGGCAGCGTGTGGGGCGCCTGCCAGGCGCGCCCGCCATCGGTGCTGCGGCGGATCTCCAGCTGGCAGGCCACGCCATTCCCGCACGGCGAGCTCACCGCCCAGGCGGTCTGGCCTGCCGCTGCCATGCCTCCGATGAACTTGCCCGGCAGACCGGCGCCCGACCAGGTCGCGCCACCGTCGTGAGTGACGTACGCGCCGCTGGATCCGTACACGAAGCCATCGTGGTGATTGACGAACCGCACCGTCCTCGGGCCGCCTCCGTCCGAGCGATCGAAGGCGGGCCCAACCTGCACCGGCGCCGTCCAGGTCGCGCCCCCATCCAGGGTGCCGGCGACCGAGTACTCACAGCTTCCGCTGGTGACCGAGGTGCAGTTGGAGAGGAGGAGCCAGCCGGTCGAGAAATCGGTGATGTCAAGGTCAACCAGCGCGAGCAAAGAGCTGCTAGGGGGAGGGGCTGGGATCGGGTTTGGAGCCGGCGTGGCGGGCAGCGGGGAGATCGAGGGCCGGTGCGTGGGGGACGGCGAAGCGGCAGGGAACGCCACGGCGATCGGGTGCAGCGCCCGCACCATGCCGGCGTACGCAACGCTGCCGATCGCCAGCGTCGCGAGGACCGTGATCGCGACGTTGGCGGCGAACCCTGAGTCTCCGGGTGGCCACCTCATATCGATAAAGACACCTCAGGCGGGGCTTTGGTTACGTTGCGAAACGGGCCTCAGTCGAAGAGCTTGCGGCCGCGAGTTACAAACTGGTCGCGCCGGGGGCCTGTGCCGACCAGCTCGACCGGGACGCCGATCAGCTCGCCGATGCGCTCGATGTAGCCCCGGCATGCCTTGGGCAGGTCATCCCAATAGCGAGCGGCGCCGATGTCCGCCTGCCAGCCGGCCATCTCCTCGTAGACCGGCTTGCAGTGCTTGTAGTGCGAGATGTTGGCGATGGGGTGGTCGTAGCGCTTCCCCCGGAAGTCGTAGCCGGTGCAGATCTTCAAAAGAGGCTGGTCGTCGAGGATGTCGAGGCGCATCAGCGCCGCGACACCGACTCCGTTGACCCGCGCGGAGTAGCCGGCGACCGCCGAGTCGAACCACCCGATGCGACGCGGGCGCCCCGTCACCGTGCCGAACTCGTGGCCGCGCTCGCGGATCTGGTCCCCCACCTCGTTGAGCAGCTCAGAGGGAAATGGGCCGTATCCGACGCGTGACGTGTACGCCTTGAAGACACCGATCGTCAGGTCCACCTTGGTGGGCGGGATGCCGCTGCCGGTGAGGGCCCCGCCGGCGGTCGGGTTGGAGCTCGTCACATAGGGATAGGTGCCGAAGTCGAGGTCGAGCATCGTGGCCTGCGCGCCCTCGAGCAGGATGTTGGCCTTGCGGTCTAGCGCGCCCTGGATCAGCGGGAACGTGTCCTTGATGTAGGGGTCGAGCTGCTTCGCGTAGCCCATGTACTCGTCGACCATGCTCGACCAGTCGTAGGCCTCGTGCTCGTAGAGCTTGGTGAGGATCGGGTTCTTCACCTGGCCCACGACGTAGGCGAGCTTCTTGCGCATGAACGCTTCCTTCTGAAGGTCGCCGATGCGAAAGCCGATGCGCCGGACCTTGTCCGCGTAGGCCGGGCCGATGCCACGCCACGTGGTGCCCAGGCGGTCGTCGCCTCGCGCCTCTTCCTCGAGCTGGTCGAACAGAGGGTGGTAGCGCATGACCATGTGCGCGCGCTCGCTGACGATCAGGTTTTTCGGCTCGATGCCGCGTTCGCGCAGCTGAGAGATCTCGCGCAGCAGGACGATCGGGTCGACCACGACACCGTTGCCGATGACGCAGACGCACTCCGGGTAGAGGATGCCCGACGGCATGAGCTGGAACTTGAACTCGCCGTGCTCGGTGATGACCGTGTGGCCGGCGTTGTTGCCGCCCTGGGAGCGGATGACCATGTCCGCCTTGGCGGCGAGGTAGTCGATGACCTTTCCCTTGCCTTCGTCGCCCCACTGGCCGCCGACGAGGATGATGACCACGGAGCTACTCGGTCCCTGGTTCGGGCCGGCGCGTCTCCAGGTTGTAGAACCGAGTGTGGTCGCGGCGGAACTTGAGCTCGATCATGCCGGTCGGGCCGTTGCGGTGCTTGGCGACGATGAGCTCGGCAATGCCGGGCCGCTCATCGGATTTGTAGTACTCCGGCCTGAAGAGAAACATGACGACGTCCGAGTCCTGCTCGATCGAGTTGTGAGCTATAACATTTCCTGCTACGAAGTTGTGTAGATCTTCTACGGTCAGGTCGTACACGTCTTCTTCTCCGTCCGGACTGATTGCGTTGATCACGTCCCAATACACGTCGCTGATGGACAGGAGTTCGAGCTCGTCTGATCCCACTACCTCGGCCAGTTTGCGAGCTCGCTCTCGGCCCAAGTTCTGTTCGCAGATTCCACTCCCGCTGTACGAGGTCCCGAGTCCGGCACGCATGTCGCGTGCATTGATGCCCGCAGCCGCCATTGCGGGAAGAACCTGTAGGCGCCAGGCACTTGCCGGGATCACGTCGCGGTTGGTGTTCGCGGCTCTTGTCGAAAAATACTCGAGGATCGCAGTCTTGTGAGCGACCTTGTTGACACCGAGCACGCCAACAATGGCGAGGAAGCTGATGATGTCATCTCGCCCGTTGATTCCTACGTGAAATTGGTCACGCCCCTTGCTTCCCTGCGAGTGCCTGGCAATTCTGGCGGTGATCCCAATTCGGAGAAGTAGGCTCTGGACATCCTGCGCAAGGCCTTCGCTGCTGCTGGCGTAGTAAACGTTCGCGTAATGGCTGACTCCGTGAGAAAGGTGCACGCAGCCGTCAGTTGCCCAGAGGTGACGCAGGAAGACCGCAATGGCCGGCAGTGATTGGTTGAAGACCTTCGCCGGCACCCGCTTTTCATATGAGCGCAGGCCAAAGGCGCCCAGCTCCTCCAACCACACGCGGACCGGGTTGCGGACTCCGTGCGTCAGATGCCGAGTCGGCGGAATGTAGACCTGGATCCACGTGCGTTCTGGATGGATTCGCGGCCGAACCTCATCGCCGAAAACCGCTGTGGCGAGCCTCACCACTTCGTCCGCCAGGGTTGGGTCCTTGGTCGTGTACTGGATCGCGTGGGTTGGCAATGTGCACCCGTCGCCGATAAGGTGCCCGAGGAGTCCTAACTCCTCTGGGCTCATCGAGTCCTTCTCAGGTCCCTGGAGGAATCTCGGCAGCGCAATTCGATCCCCGGGCGCAAGCTCGTCGAGGCGCCGCCAGCCTTCCATCATCAGGAATTTGTGGTTCGCTGTAGCTCGAATGCTGCGGCCTAGATTAGTAGTCAGCCTGAACACCGGCTTGCGGCCGGTGGCGAAAGCGTTGATGACCTTCTTGGCCTCCATTCGCCACCATCCCTTGTCCAGCGCAAGAACACGAAAGCCGCTCGTGCCAACCAGGTCTTTGATCGGTACGTAAGTTCCTGTATCGGGCAGATAAATTGGTGTGTCTCCTGCAAGGCAGCCTGACTCGCGAAGGTCGCTCAGGATCGGGCGCTTGTCGGGACGCTGCTCGGGGGCCCGGCTCAGCTGCGAGATCGCGATCACGGGAATGCGCAGCTCGCGTGCCAATCCCTTCAGCGCTCGTGAGATCGATGACACCTCCTGGACGCGGTTGTCATCGCCGCGCGCGCGACCGTGCATCAGCTGCAGGTAGTCGATGAGGATCATGTCGATGCCGTGGCGCATCTTGGCCTGGCGGGCCTTCAGCTGAAGGCTCAGCTCGTCCATCACGGGCGTGTCGTCGATGTAGATCTTCGCTTCGCCAAGTGGGCCGAGGGCATTCGACACGCGGTCGAACTCAGCCTCGGTCAACAAACCGCGATGCATGCGCTGCGCATCGATCTGCGCCTGCTCAGTGAGCAAGCGCTCGGTCAGCTGTTCTTTGGACATCTCGAGGCTGAAGATCGCGACCGACTTGTTGGCCTCGAGCGCCGAGTGGAGCGCGATGTTCAGGGCCAGCGATGTGTTGTGAACCAGGATGTCCTGGGCGATGAAGTTGTGAGTCTCCGGGACGGCGAGGTCATAAACCTGGTGCTCGCCAGTCGCCTCGATGGAAACGATCTCGTCCCAATAGATCTGATTGCTAGCCAGCTGTGACAACCCGCGGTCGCGAAGCACATCGGCGTAGTTGGCAAGCCGTCCCTGCGAAATGCCCCGCGAGGTGTGCGGGTTGAAACCACGTTCGCCGGCGCCTCGCTCTCCAGCACGAGTCGCAACTGTGCTCAGTGTCATGCCACGCATTTCTGCAGCTGATCGGATTTCCCGCCAGATCTCTTTCGGCAGAAGACCGAGGTTACCTCGACGATAGTTTTGCGTCAGCGCAAATCGACGACTCTTCTCGCCGATCCAGCCAATCGTTCGCTGGTAAAGGTCAACCGAGACCGGCTCGGTGATCTCCACGCGCCAGCAGCGGTCCTTCTTCTTCCAGAGCTTGGCCACGATGCCAAACCTGACGAGAGCGTGATGCAAATCTTCGGCGAGGCCTTGAGAAGCCACTTCAAACTCGATCCGCGGATAGCCGGCCATCGAATAGACCGTGCCGTCGCAGCTAATGAGCACCTTGACAAACTCGGCCAGCCGCTCGCGATCCCAGGTCCACACGCAGCTCGGAAACCGCTTCTCGTCCGCCAGTTTGCCCATGAGTCCGAGCTCACGCAGCCACCCGGTTAGCGGATTCGCCTGACTACGGGGACCGGAAGGGTAATAGCTGATCGCGTGGCGGCGCACATGGAGCGTCGGGTAGAACTCTGCGATCTGCGCGTGAAAATCGGTGAGGATTTCGGGGTCGGTGTTGGTAAAACCAGGGGTCGTGCTGCTCAGACTGCCCTCCGCGATGAAGTAAGCAAGTAGCCGGACCCTCCCAAAAGCCCATGAGCTGTCCCGACCAAAACAGTTGACGACGCGCGGGACAGCAATGGGTTCGCCGACGACGACGTCGTGGAGGGGTTGCCAGCCACGTACTGTCAGAAAAGGGTGGTGACCGGTGACTTCGACCGATCTACCGCTGCGGGTCGTCACCTTGAAACAGGGCTTGACACCGCTATCGACCCACTCGCCGACCTTGTTCGGCCTGATCGCACCATCCGCGCCGAATCCGAAGACCTCGGGCAAGTTGCCTTGCACGGCTTCTTCGATAGTCAGGCGCTGCCCAGTTGCGAAATTGACAATAAGACTATCATACTTTATACACTTTCCCATGGCAGGTCTTCCCGCGACGATGATCAGGTCCGAGTCCTTGAACCCGCCCGTCATCCGGTCCAGGTCGTGGAACCCGGTCGGGATTCCGACGATCCCCTGCCCGCTCTCCATCTGCAGCGAGATCCGCTCCATCGCCGGCCCCAGCAAGTCGTAGAGCCGCATCAGCTCGCGCTGGTCGCGGTCGTCCGCGACGCCGAACACGAGCGACTGCGCCTGGTTGATCGCCTCCTCCGCCTCGACCGAGTCGTCGTAGCCGAAGCCGGCGATGTTCGAGCCCGCCGAGATCAGCCGCCGCTTGTACGCCTTCTCCTTGACGATCCGGCCGTAGTACTCGATGTTCGCCGCGGTCGGCACCGCGCCCTGCATCGAGGCGAGCTGCGCGCGGCCGCCCACCCGGTCGAGCAGCCCCATCGTCTGCAGCTGCGCCGCGAGGGTGACGTTGTCGATCGGCTCACCGGCCGCGAAGAGATCAAGCGCCGCGCGGTAGATCTGCCCGTTGTTCTCCCGGTAGAAGTCCTCGGGATGGAGGAACTGGAGGACCTTGGCGACCGAAAGCGGGTCGAGCAGAACCGACCCGATCACCGACATCTCGGCGTCGAGGTCATGGGGGGGCACCCTCCCCTGGACGAGAGGAACCGTGGTCGCCACTAACGAATCCCTATCTGTCCTGGGTGACGATCACGTTCACGTGGGCCGCCACGTCGCGGTGCAGCTTGAGCGAGACCTCGTGCTCGCCCAAGGTCCTGATGGGCTCCTTCATGTCGATCTTGTGGCGGTCGATCTCCACCCGGTGCTGCGCCTTGAGCGCCGCCGCGATGTCCTGGTTGGTGATGGAGCCGAACGCCTTTTCCTCGGCCCCGACCTTCAGCCGCACGACAACCGTCTTGTTGTCGATCTCGTCGGCCAGCGCCTGCGCCTCGACCCGGTCCTTGGTCTCGCGCTTGACCGCCGCGTCCTTCAGCCGCTTCGCCTCGGTTTCAACGCCGGTGCCAGCCCGCACCGCGAGCTTCCTGCGCAGCAGGAAGTTGCGGCCGTAGCCGTCGGCCACGTCCTTCACATCGCCGGCCCGGCCGACGTTCTCCACATCCTTGGTCAGCATCACCTTCAATTGCCCAGGCCCTCCGATACCGATTGATATTCATCACCGCGTTGCAGCCGGGAGCGAATGCGCTTCGCCACGCGACCCGCTCCGTAGCGCGCGGCGCCAACGGTGTCGCGCACGTCCCGGTCGAAAGTGCTCTCTTTTGCCTTGATCGCCGCCTCGTGCTCCCGTCGCACATCTTCCGGACAAGCCGCCACGAAGGTCTCGACCGCCAGGATGCCCAGCGCCAGCATGTCCAGCTCTCCGAGGACGGGGATCCACGCCGGGAAATCGAGCGGGCTCACGATCACGCCAAGCGCGCCAAGCAGCACCGCTTTCGGGGCGGCCGGGACCCGCTCGTCCCGCAAAAGGCAATAGGCAAGCTTGCCGTGACGTGGCACATCGATCAAGACCTCTTTGGCGCGCGAAAAGACACTCGGCATGGGGGCCGCCAAAGCCTACAGCTTTTCGGCTGGCGCGGGGAACCTACTTAACTTAGCCTTGCGCCATGTCGACGATCGCGTCGCCCCGGCCCAGGCCGACGCAGTTCGGAAACTTGCAGCACACGGCACTGAGCGCCTTCTGGTTCGGCAGCAACTTCCTGTGGATTCCGCTGACCACCGTGCTGATCCAGACCCAGATCGACGGTGTCGTTCCGAAGGGCACGCAGAACACCGCGGTCGGCGTAGCGCTCGGCCTTGGCGGCCTGCTGGCGATGACCGTGCCCCCGATCGTCGGGGCCTGGTCCGACCGCCTGAACACCCGGTTCGGCCGGCGCCGGCCGATCATGGTCGCGGGCACCCTCCTGACGATTCCAGGCCTCGTGCTCTTGATGACGGCCGGGAGCTACCCGCAAATCGTTGTCGGCTACGCGATCATCCAGTTCTTTTTCAACGCAGCCGGGGCCGCGTACGCCGGGATCATCCCCGACGTCGTGCCCGCGCAGCAGGTAGGCAAAGCCAGTGGCTTTCTTGCCACCATGACTCAACTGGGAATCGGGGGCGGTCTCGGTGTCACCAGTTTGTTGACCGGCAACCGGGCCATCTACCTTGTAATGGGCGCGGTTGCCGCGTTGTCGCTCATTCCAACGGTATGGGCGGCACGCACCGAAGGGATGCAGCCGATCGAGCGTGCGGCCCATCGGTCCTTCGGCGAATCGATCAAGGAGTTCGCGCGCCCGCTGCACGAGGGCGACTTTGCCTGGGTCATATTCACGCGATTGATGGTGTCGTCGGGGATCACCGTGGTGCTCTACTTCCTGGTCAACTTTTTCAAGGACGTGGTGCTGGCGCCCACCACCTCGGCGGCGGCAGGCAGCTTCACGAGCAATTGGGAGCTGGTTGTGGTTGCGACCGCCTTGCCATTCGGCTTCTTTGGCGGCCAGCTCTCCGACCGGATTGGCCGGCGCAAGATCTTCGTCTACCTATCAGGAGCGGCTCAGTCATTTGTCGCGCTGACTTTCATCCTGTTCTATCCGAGGTCGATCCCACTGGTCTTCGCGCTAGGTGTCGCCTACGGCATCGGCTACGGGCTCTATTTCGCGGTCGACTGGGCCCTGGCGGTCGACACCCTGCCCGACAAGACCAAGTCGGCCAAGGATATGGGCCTCTTCCACGTCGCACTCACCCTGCCGCAGGCAATCCTCCCCCTCTTCGGGGGGGCGCTGATCGATTACCTCAATCGCACTGCGGGCGGGAATGTCGGCTATCGCGTGGTCTTTTCGAGCGCGGTCGTATTCCTGTTCCTGGGCACCGTGCTGGTGAGCCGGATCAGGTCGGTGCGCTGACGCCGCAAGGCGATCAGGGTCGCGACCCAGATGCTCGTAATTCCGACGACTCCGAACTCCGCCATCAACCGAAGCACGACCAGGTTCGAGTAGCCCGACACGAGCAGCGTCTGGAACCAGTTGTGTCCAGGTCCGATGAGCAGCCATCCCAGGGCCACCAGCCCCAAGACCGTCCAGTCGCGCCGGCGCACCCCCCAGTCGATGAGAACGAGCATCGGCAGCAGCAGGAGGACGAGGTGAGTGCCCCACGAATAGCTTGCGATGAGGGGAGTGACCGCCACGATCGCGGCCGCCTCGAGCGCACGGCCGGGGACACCGGTCCGCGGCCGGCGGAGGACCCAGAAGGTCACTGCGAGAGCCACGAGCGAGATGACGGTGGTGACCGCTTGCGCCGCAGGTGGCGTGTCCCTTACCGCGCCCAGGAAGGTGCCCGGGGCGAAGAGGCGAGCCACCGTGCCTCCCGGCGAATGGTTTTCGAACAACCCGGTCCCGGCCGATAACACCGGCGCCACCTTGAGGAGGTATTCGGGCAGGTACTGCGGCACAGCCAGCAGCCAGAGGGCCAAGCCCGCCAGCACGGCTCCCACCGCCATCCGCCAGCGCCGTCCCCACAGCATCAGGAGGCCTAGAGGCGCTTGAAGGAGCTTGATCGCCGTTGCCGCGCCGACGGCCGCACCGCCCCACCATCGGTCGCCCGCAACCCAGGCCAGCAGCCACACGCCGCTCAGCGCCAGCAGGACGAGGTTGACCTGGCCCTCATCGAAATTGCCCTCGACCGGCTCGAAGCCGATCGTCACGAGCACGAGCAGGACGGCGAGCTGCCAGTCCTTTACTGTGGCCGCTCGCAGCGTCGTGACCAGGAAGACCAGGACGCTCGCCTGCAGGACCCCGATCACGACCGCGAGCTGGACCACCGGTGGCGCGCCGACCAGCGGCTGCAGCATCCAGGCCACAGGCGGTGGCGTGACGTACTGAGCGCCGGCCAGAGGCAGCGGGGTGAACGTCTGCGCCGCGTGTGCGCACCCCTGGATGAAACAGAGGTCGTATGGGTCGCGACCCGCCCGGATCTTCCCCGCCGCCGCCATGTAGTTGGCGCTGAAATCGACAGGGAGAGCTCCGGTGAGCGCGGGCAGGATCAAGGTGCGCCAGACATAGAGGACGGCGATCGGGATGCCGGCGATCGCGAGCAGCACGGCTCGAAACCGGCGATCGTCGAGTGGCGAGCGCCTGGTCACGCCGCGATTGTCGTGGAAGTGACAAGAAACGAGGCGGCGCCTGCAGCGGACACCGCCTCGACCGGATGCCACCGGGTGACACGCTGCTGGTTTCTGCGCCGCTTTACGGCCGTTGCCTACTTGTGGAGGCCAACCTTTGCGTGGGCTGTCGGTGGTCCCGGACGCTTCGAACTGGCACCAACTTGCGACGGAGTGGAGACGTTGTCAAGGGGTTTGTTTTCCCCGGATGAGGTCGCAGGCGCACAATCAGCCCAAGGAGGGTCGAGATGCCTGAGATGAGCTACGTGCACGGCGCCAGCGACGTCCCGCTGCTGGGCGAGACCATCTTCCAGAACCTGAGGCGGACGGCGTCGCGGTTCGGAGACCACGAAGCCCTGGTCGCGGCTCACCAGGACCGGCGCACGACGTACCGCCGCCTGGTGGAGGAATGCGAGGTGGTCGCGCGTGGACTCCTGGCACGCGGCGTCAGAAAGGGGGATCGCGTAGGCATCTGGTCGCCGAATCGATATGAGTGGGTCATCGTCCAGTACGCAACCGCGGCGATGGGCGCGATCCTCGTCAACATCAATCCCGCGTATCGCACCTCCGAGCTCGAATATGCGCTCAACCAATCAGGGATCAGCTTTCTGGTCCTGGCAGCCCGCTTTCGCCAGGCCGACTACAAGGCGATGGTCGCCGAGGTCAGGGACAGGTGCCCGGAGCTCCGCGAGACGCTCGTGATCGACGAGGGTTGGGAGGGAATCGAGCGAGACGCCGCGAAGGTGAGCGAGGCCAGGCTGCACGAGGTCGAATCGTCTCTGCAGTTCGATGACCCGATCAACATCCAGTACACGTCAGGCACCACTGGATTTCCAAAAGGCGCGACGCTGACCCACCACAACATCCTCAACAACGGCTTCTTCATCGGCGAGGCGCTCAAATACAGCGAGCGCGACCGCGTGTGCATCCCGGTGCCCTTTTATCACTGCTTCGGCATGGTGCTCGGCAACCTCGCGTGCACGACGCACGGGGCGACTATGGTCATTCCCGCTGAGGCGTTCGACCCGGTGCTGACGATGGAGACCGTCGAGCGAGAACGCTGCACGTCACTCTATGGAGTGCCGACGATGTTCATCGCCGAGCTCGACCACCCGCGCTTCAAGGAGTTCGACTTCGGCACGCTCCGGACCGGCATCATGGCGGGCTCGCCGTGCCCCGTCGAGGTCATGAAGAAAGTCCAGACGACCATGCACATTCCCGAGATGACCATCGCGTACGGCATGACCGAGACCTCGCCGGTCTCGACCCAGTGCGCCACCGATGATCCCCTGGAGAAGCGCGTAGCGACAGTCGGGCGCGTCCATCCTCACGTCGAGATCAAGATCGTCGACCCGGCCACCGGCGCCGTCGTTCCGCGAGATGCGGCCGGCGAGCTCTGCAGCCGCGGGTACATGGTCATGCTCGGCTACTGGAACAACGAGGAGGCAACGCGACTCGCCATCGACCGCGCGCGCTGGATGCACACCGGCGACCTGGCGACGATGGATGCCGACGGTTACGTGAATATCGTCGGCCGGATCAAGGACATGATCATCCGCGGCGGGGAGAACATCTACCCCCGCGAGGTCGAAGAGTTCCTCTACACGCACCCGGACATCGTGGACGTGCAGGTGATCGGGATCCCGTCCGAGAAGTACGGCGAAGAGGTAATGGCCTGGGTCAAGCTGCGCGAGGGGGCGGCACAGACGGGCGAGGAGCTCGCCGCGTGGTGCAAGGGCAAGATCGCCACCTACAAGATCCCCCGGCACTGGAAGTTCGTCGACGCGTTTCCGATGACGGTCACGGGCAAGGTCCAGAAATTCAAGATGAGAGAGGTCGCGGTCGAGGAGCTCGGCCTCGAGAAAGCCGCCGGTGTGAGAACGGCTTAAAGACTGAGCGGCAAATATCCCGATGCGCACCCGGGCGAAGCTAAAAGAGTGGCTGGACGATGAGCGAGCGCGGCGTATGCTGGGCGGAGCGGAGCGCCACTGCTCAGCCGTGCAGGCGCTGCGTAACGGAGTCAACGTGACAACCGATTTCGCCATCGCCAACTCATAACCGTCGCTTCACCTTCCGCTGGTGTAATGGGTTTGCGTCTGGCAATCACGGGGATTCAAGGAGGCGACACATGGCAGAAGCCAAAACCGCAGTAGCCCACAAGCCGGTATGGACGGACCTTGCCGCTACTGATCCCAAAGCTGCGGCGAAGTTCTACACGGCGGTGTTCGGCTGGAAGGTCGAGGTCAGCCCGGATCCGCAGTACGGCGGCTACGCAACGGCGCAAGCCCACGGCAAGGATGTGGCTGGCATCACCCCAAAGCAGATGGAGCAGCAGCCCTCAGCGTGGACTGTGTACATCGGCACCGCCAACGCGGCCGAGACGGCCAAGAGGGCTGAGGCAGCGGGCGCCAAGATCATCGCGCCGGTGATGGAAGTCGGCGACCAGGGCCACATGGCCATCATCCAGGACCCGAGCGGCGCATACCTGGGCCTGTGGCAGGCCGGAAAGATGCACGGGTCGCAGTCGACGGGCGTCAACTCGATGGGTTGGGCCGAGCTCAACGCGCGCGGGTTCAACAAGGCGGAGCCCTTCTACAAGAACCTGTTCGGCTGGGGCGAGAAGAAGAGCCCGATGGGCGAAGGCCAGCCGGGCGAGTACACGGAATTCCAGCTGCACGGTGAGAGCATCGCGGGCGGCACGGAGATGAACGAGATGGTCCCGGCCGAGGTGCCGAGCTACTGGCTGGTTTACTTCAACGTTGAGAACGTCGACAAGGCGTTCGACAAGGTGATCGCGGAGGGCGGCAAGGAAATGCTGTCCCCGATGGACATGCCCGGTGGGCGCTTCGCAATCGTGAGCGACCCGGAGGGAGCAGCGTTCGGCCTCCTAAAGATGGAAGAGCCGAGCAAGTAACGAGTAACCAGGCGTCGGGGCCGGCTACAGCAGCCGGCCCCATTTCTTTTTCAGCGGGCCGCGCCCCGACCGGCATGGCAAGTGCATGCAGCGCTTGCGGACGGCCGGAATGAATCCGGCGGAGGTGCGACGTTGAGTTACTGGAGCGATTCGTAGGGAAGAGCGGCGGCGAACGGCTCGTAGAGCAGCAGGACCTTCTCGATCGGCAGGACGTCGCGCATGAAGATGCCGCCGGCCGCCACTCCCGCGAACCCGACGATCCCGAGGCCGTCGTGCGGGGCCGCCTGCTCGGCGCTGTCCTGCATGGCCCTGAACGAGTGTGTGCGGCCCGATTGGTTGGCGGTGGCGATGACCTCTTTCCAGGCGGCGGTATAGTTCGCGGCCGGGTTGAGGCTGGCGGGACCGGCGCCCACCGCGCCGAGCGTGCCTGGGGTCTGGGCGGCCGGTTTGGGCAGTTCGCTCAGAACCCTGGCGACCGCGGCGATCTCCGCTTCGGGCGGGCCGGTGAGCGTGGGCAGCGCCTTCAGAAATGCGGCGATCTGGCGGTCGACCGGCGGCGCGCCCAGGTAGCCCGGGCCCGGAAGGATCGTCGCGAAGGGGCGGTAGACGACCTCGAACTGCGCGGGGTCCATCTGTTCTCTTACAAGAATCGCGAGAGCGACGATCTGCGCCGACTCGAGGGCTGCCGCCGACGCGGCCGGATCTGGAAGCGCTTTGTCGATGGCGAGCCGGGTCTGCGCGACGCGAAACCCTCCGGTGAATGCGTTGACCATGGCCTGGTCGGCGGCGCCCAGCGGGCCTTCCAGGAGCTGCTCGATCGCTACTGTCGACGGGCGCTGGCGCGAGACGATACGGGCGGTGGCGATCCACTCCCACTGCGCGGGCCCCAGCACTTTGGCGGCCGCGACCAGGAACTGTCCCGCATCCGACGCGCTCAGCGGACTGCGACCTGCTCGGGAAGCATGCCTTTGGCCCGCAGCTTGTCGATGGGATGGTAGGCGTCGACGATGCGCATCGTGCCGGAAGCAGAGCGCAGGACCATCGACTGCGTGTACGCGTAGACGTCCTCGTAGCGCACTCCCTTCAGCAGCTCACCTGACGTGATTCCTGTGGCCGCGAAGAAGATGTCGGTGCCAGAGCAAAGGTCGTCGAGGCAGAGCACCTTGTTCGGCTTGTGGCCTTCTTTGACGGCCATCTGCTTCTCCTGGTCGTCCCGGAAATGGAGCTTCGCCTGCATGTCGCCGCCGATCGTCTTGATCGCGCACGCCGCGAGCACGCCTTCGGTGGCGCCGCCTGACCCCATCATGCAGTGGACGCCAGACCTGGTCTCGAGCGCAGCTTCGAGCGCCGCCGCGACGTCGCCGGCCGTGATCAGCTTGATGCGGGCCCCCACATCGCGAATCTGGGCGATCACGTCGCGGTTCCGATCACGCTCGAGCACCACGACGGTCAGCTCCTGGACAGGCAGGCCCTCGGCCTTCGCGATCCGGCGCAGGTTCCATTCGACCGGCATCTCGAGGTCGATGACGCCACGCGCGCGGCGGCCCACCACGAGCTTCTGCATGTAGTGCGCGTGCGTGGTGAACATCGTCCCCCGCTCGGCGAGGGCGACGACCGAAATCGCCCCTGGTAGCCCGGACGCGGTCAGGCTCGTGCCTTCGATCGGGTCGACCGCGACGTCGACCTCCGGTTCGAGGCCGTTGCCGATCGGCTCCCCGAAATAGAGCATCGGGGCCTCGTCCTTCTCTCCCTCGCCGATCACGACGGTGCCCTTCATGTCGACCGAGGCCAGCGCGTTGCGGATCGCCTCCACGGCGCGAGCGTCGGCCGCTTCCTTGTTGCCGCGGCCCTGCAGCGGCGCCGCGGCGAGCGCGCCCGCCTCAGTGACGCGCAGCAGCTCGAGGGCCAGGTTGCGATTGATCTTCGGCTCTTCGATCATCGGGTACGCAACATATACGAAGCCGCCGGGGAGTCTGCGTTAAACGGCGGTGCGGCGGCGGATCGGAAGCTTGTCGGCTTCGACCCAAAGATCGTTTTTCCGCGCCAGCCGGCGATCGCCATCCCTGTCGACATAGACGCACGTGCGCTCGAGGACGGCCGTGATGCGCACCCGCACCCCGTCCAGCGTGGCATCGAACGCGTCGATCAGGACCTCATCCTCGTCGAGCTCAACCTGGCTCAGGAGCCGCGGCCCCGAGGGCCGCGGCTTGCTCGAGAGCTCGAGCTGTGTGCGGGGTGCGGCCGACTGGCCGAGCTTGATGGTCAGCCGGGAGGTGGCGGAACCCGGGAGCCGGATCGCGGGCCGCGTGGGGATGGTCGCGCCAGGGGCTGAAACTGGTGCCGGCTTGGGTGACTGAGGTCGCTGCGGTCGCTTCGCGGGCTGCCCGGAACGCGCCGTAGCCTTCCGCACGGTCCTGGCCGGCCGCCGGGCGCCGGTTGCCTTACGGCTCGGGGTCGTAGCCCGCTTCGCCGGCTTCCGCCGGGATTTGGCGTCGGATCTCCCGGCGCTTTTCGCCTTGGCGCTCGTCTGCCTCTTGGGGGGTCGGTTAGAAGAACTCACCCCAGAACTTCCTGACCTTGCCGACTGGGCTCGGCAAGGTCCTGAACGCTACAACCGGCGCCCGGGGCGTCGCGTCGACGATCGCCACGGGTTCAGAGTCCGGCAGGCCTTCGGGGTGAACCCGGATGACCCCGAGGTGCACTCCGCCCTCCTGGACCACCAGCGCACCGACCTTGGCGTCACCTTCCAGGCGACCCGTCGTCGTGATCTTCAGCCGGTTCGACGCGACGATGTTGCCCTTTACGAAGCCGGAGATGGTCACCCGCTCGCTGCGAATGTTCGCCTCGACGTGGGCATCCGGACCGATGAGAAGGTCGCCGTCACATTCGATCTGACCGCTGAAGTTGCCGAGCACCTGACCTCCGCTCCTGACCTGGAGCTTCCCGGAGAGCACGTCGTCCCGGGCCAGCACCGTCGATTTCGCCTCGAGCCCATAGGGCTCGGGCCCGCCGTTCGAGCTGGAAACGTCGATCTTCTCCGCCAATGCGTCAGTCACGTTGCACCCTCCAAATTCGCCCGGCGCGACGCCGGGCCCCACCTTCCTACCCCTATCGAGCATAGCTGCTGCGGGCCGGATCAGAAAGTGGGTTCTATATGTCCGAATGGCGGGCGAGGTACTCCAGGACCGCTTCCCGCTCTGGCGCCACCTCGCCATCGATGACCAGCTCCTCGAGACGCTTCTTGATACGCCCGACCTCGGGCCCTGGCGCGATCCCCCGTGCGCGCATCACGTCCTCCCCAGTGACCATCGGGGCGAGGCGGGACGGCCGCTCGCCCAGCACGGCCTGGATCCGGGCCTGCAGCTCATCCAGCTTCTCCGGCTCGGGATAGGCCGACGCACCGATGTCCGCGCGGGCCAGCGCGATCAAGCGGTCGAGCACCGGACCCGCATCGCGGGCCAGCCGCCGCACCGCGCCGTCGGACCACTCCGAGCTGTAGTACACGGGTCGCAGGTGCAGCCGCACCAGCTTCACGACGGTGTCGATCTCTTTCTGGGAGAAGCGCAGACGCTCGAGCGCCGACCTTGCGAGCTCCGCCCCGACGTTCTCGTGGCCGGTGAACGCGCCGTCCCCGGTGGCAGTCAAGGGCTTGCCCACGTCGTGGAAGAGCGCGGCCAGGCGGAGCACGAGATCGGACGGCACCCGCTCGACTGTGAGCAGGGTGTGGCCGAAAACGTCGTGCGTGTGGTAGCCGCTCTGCGGAACGCCCTTGCACGCCGCGACCTCCGGGAGGACCACCTCGAGGAGCCCACCGGCGTCCAGCAGCTCGAGCGCAAGCCGCGGACGCGGCGAGACCAGCATCCGGCGCAGCTCGTCGGCGATTCGCTCGGCCGAGATGACCGGCGGGGCAAGCCTGCCCTTCATCTCCCGCATCGCGGGAAGCAGATCCGGGGCCAGCTCGAATTCGAGCTCAGAGGCAAACCGGACCGCCCGAAGCATGCGGAGAGGATCGTCGGCAAAGGTGCGGAGCGGGTCAGTGGGCGTGCGGAGGATGCGCGCCTCCAGGTCCCTGCGCCCGCCGAGCGGATCTTGGACCTGGCCGTCGAGGTCCATGAGGAGCGTGTTGATCGTGAAGTCGCGCCTGCGCAGGTCCTCGTCGAGGGTGGCCGGGCGAACGTCAGGCTTTCTCGAATCGGCCGCATACGACTCCGCTCGAGCATTGACGAACTCGACCAGGTGATCCAGCAGGGTCACCTGCGCGGTGCCGAATCGCTCGAAGATCACCGGCGGACCGGCGCCGGCAAGCTCCGCGAAGCGCTCCGCGAGCCTGAAGGCGTCGCCCCGCTCGACTACCACGTCGGGATTGGGGTGCGCCCGGCCGAGGAGCTTGTCGCGCACGTAGCCCCCCACGATCCACGCCGTCACCCCCTGTTCCGCCGCCGCCTGCTTGAGGAGCGCGACGACCTGGCCGTCCGCCAGTGGCTTGCCCGCGCGCGGATCTACTGGTTGATGCGCGCCCATTCCACGGCTCCAACCTGGCCGGCGCGGTCGCCCAGTCGGGCGCGACGCACGCGCGGCCGGCGGGCCGGCTTGATGAACGGCGACGAGTGCAGGGTCTCGACGATGGTCGGTTCGATCAACGCCCACGAACGGGAGATGCCGCCGCCGATCACGAACATCTCGGGATCGAGGACGTTCGTCAGGCTGATCAGGGCGATGCCCATGTGGCGGGCGGCCCGCTCGACCACCGCCTGCGCCGTCTTGCTGCCCTGAGCGGCGGCCGCGAACAGCTCGGCCGCGGTGCGCCCCGTCTCGCGGGCGATGTTCGCTCCGCCGATGAAGGCCTCGAGACAGCCGCGCTGACCGCAGGTGTCGAGTGGGCCATTGGGGTCGATGATCATGTGCCCGACCTCGCCGGCCGATCCATGAGCGCCTCGATGCAGCTTGCCGTCGATGATCAAGCCACCGCCCACTCCGGTCGACCAGGTGATGTAGACCATGTTGCGCGTGCCGCGGCCGGCGCCGCGGTGAAACTCGCCGAGGCCTGCCATGTCCGCGTCATTCGCCAGCTGCACCTTGGCCCCGGTCGCTTTGGAGAGCATCGCCGCAAGCGGCACGTTCTTCCAGGGAAGGTTCGGCGGGTTGACGAGCACGCCGTGCTTGAGATCGATCGGGCCGGGCGCCGCGATCGTGATGCTGCGCACCTTCTCGCGGCCGCGATGCTTGTCTATCTCGGCGGCGGCCCAGTCGACCATCGCTTGAGGAGACCCGAGCGAGGGCGTCTTGGTCTTGACGCTCGCGACCAGGTTTCCATCCGAGCGCGCAAGCGCGACTCGCACCTGGGTCCCGCCAAGGTCGATTCCGGCCAACATTGCGGGACTAGGGTAACTGGCATGACTCGTCAGCCAGGGCTTCCTGCCTACGACGTGGCCGATCGCTTTCCAGCGCGAGTGTGGGAAGCCGTCGAGCTGAGCCGCAGCCACGGCTTCCCGCTGGCTTGCGTTCCCGAGGTCGGGCGGCTGCTGCAGCTGTACGCCGGATTGCGCGGAATCGACAAGGCATGCGAGCTCGGGACCGCGTTCGGAGTAGGAGCCGCGTGGATCGAGTCAGGCTTGCGACGCGGCGCGACCCTGCTCACCATCGAGCTCGATGCCGAACGGGCATCCGCAGCACGTGCCCTCTTCGCCAGCAGCGATTCGGTCGAGGTGCTGGCGGGCGACTGGGGCCTGGCTATCGACCGCGGCCCCTTCGACCTGCTGTTCAGCGACGGTGGACCAAAGCGCGCGCCTGGCGATCCTGAAAAGCTCGCGCCGCTTGTGCGTCCGGGCGGCCTGGTCGTGCTTGACGACTACACCCCGAATTATTCCGACTCAGATGACATCTCTCGCCGCATCTGGCTTGACAATCAGAACTATCGAGCTCAGGAAATCCTGGTGTCACGCAACGCCTCGGTGATCGTCGCGGTCAGGACCGCCTAAGACGCGAGCAGCTGCTGGCCTCTCAGGGCGGCGAGGATCTCGATCGGCCCTCGGGCGCGATTGAACGTGTAGAAGTGGAGGCCCGGCACGCCCGCCTCGAGGAGCTCCGCGCACTGCGCGATGCAGTGCCGCACGCCGAGCGCGCGCACGGCATCCTCGTCGGGCGCCGCCTCGATCGCCGCCTGGAGCCCGAAAGGCACGGTCGCACCTGACATCGACGTCATGACGGCCAGCGAACGCCGGCTCGGCACAGGCATCAGGCCGGGGACGATCGGGACCGTGATGCCGGCCGCTCTCGCGCGTGCCACCAGGTCGAAATAGAAACGGTTGTCGAAGAAGAGCTGCGTGATCAGGAAATCCGCCCCCGCCTCCACCTTGAGTTTCATGTAGCGAAACTCGTGCTCGAGGTCAGGGCTCTCGGGGTGCTTCTCCGTGCTGCAGGCGGCGCCGATTCCGAAGCGATAGCCGTTGCGCCTTACAAAGCCCACGAGGTCGCTTCCGTGCGTGAGCTCGGGGTCGGCTGGCGCGAAGGGCTGGCCCGGTGTCTGCGTGTCGCCGCGCAGCGCGAGCACGTTGGCGATGCCCTCGCGCTCCATCCAGTTGAGGATCTGGCGTGTACGGGCTGCGGAGTTCGCGCAGGTGAGATGAGCCATCGCCTCGATGTGGTAGTGGCGCTTGATCCGCGTCACCAGCTCGAGCGTCTTCTCACCGGTGCGAAGCCGGTAGGTCACCGAGACCCAGTCGGGCGCATGGCCGGCGAGAGTCGCCACCGTCCGCTCGAGCACCTCGACCTCGCTCTCGTCCCGCGGCGCCATGAACTCGAACGAAACGCTCGGCTTTGGGCGCGACAGCATGTCGGCGATTCGCATTTGGCGCGAACTCTACCAATCCACGTGGCCGGTAGGCCGGATTCACTCCGGCCGTCCCCATGCGTGCCTAAGTGCCTCCGAACAGTGCCAGGAGTGACTTTCAAACAGTCCGATCCCGGGGAAGGTGAGCAGGCGCCTTGGCGAAGCCAACGCGCCGATGAGCGGAAACCGCCGAGGTTTCCGCTCATATTTTTACCTCAGGACGCGAACGTCTCCGACGCGGCGCGTCACTCGCTCGGAGTCGAGATGCTCGAGTAGGGCGAGCACCGGGCGCCTGCTGGCGCCCATCCGATCGCGCAGCTGGGCCACAGTGATGGAGCCGCTGTCAGAGATGATCTCGCGCACCATCGCCAGAGAAGTCTCGTAGGCATCTTTCGTGAAGGCGACGTCATCGCTTACGCGAACGATGTCGCCCCGCTGCGCGAGGGCGCGCAGGACCTCGGGGCTTGCGCCGGCTTGCCTGCTCGCCTCTGAAAGCGATGGAGGAGCCAGCGGCTGCCGGCCCAGCAGCTCGAGCAGCGCCGCGGCAGATCCGCCGTCTTCGTGAAGCTCGACACGATGGCCGGGCAAGGCAAGAGAACCGTCTCGCTCCGCGATTCGGCCGTCCCCTGCCAGGCCCTGGACGATCGATGCGAAAGAGGCGGGCGCAACGCCGAGCTTGCTGCGGAGCTCTTCGCGAGCCATCCCCTCTCGCAAGGGATGCGCGCTGTGATAAGTTGCGAGCTCCATCGTCGCGCGGTCGGAGATGGCCTGCCATGCTCCGAGATCGAAGAGCCATTCCCCGATGCGCCTGGCGGTCAGTGCCGCCGCATCCGCCTCTGGCGCCAGCGTGGCCTTGAGCAGAGCCGACACCGTCACTCCGCGGGGGTACTTGCGCAGCTCCTCCTGCAGGACCTCACCGGCGGCGCGCCGTTCGAGCGACTCACGGACCACGCTGTCGTGCCGCGCGTGCTTGCGCGGCTGGACGTCGACGAACCTCCCGCCGGCGATCGTGGCGGATGGGCTGGGGATGCGCAGGATGAAGCGGTCTTGCGCGGCTGCGGCGATCGGCCGTTCGAGGTACAGCTGCACCCAGCCCTGCCGGCCCGGAGCTATCACGTCACCGTCGAGGACCATCACGCGGCACCCCACCTCGGAGGTGCCCGTGTGCAGCAGGAGCTCGACGCCGTGCGCGAGCGATTGCGACGCCGACTCCAGCACGCGCACGGTGGCGTCGACCCGGCGCGTCGCGCCGAGCGTTTTGGGGCGGGCCAGCACATCGCCCCGCGCGAGCTCGTCCTTCTCGACACCGGCAAGGTTGGCCGCGACCCGGCTGCCGGGCGACGCGGTCTCCACATTGCGGTTGTGCTGCTGCAGGCCGCGCACCCGGGCCACGCGGCCACCCGGCACGATCTCGAGCTCGTCACCGACGTCCAGCGAGCCGTCGACGAGCGTGCCGGTCACCACGGTGCCGAACCCGCTCATGGTGAAGACGCGGTCGATGGGCAGGCGCGGCCGGTCGAGGTCCGGCCGCGAGGCAGTCGCTTGGAGCAGCTCGTCCAGGGTTGCGACCAGCTCGCCTTTACCCTCGCCGCTGACAGCCGAGAACGGAATTAACGGGGCTCCATCCAGCGACGTGCCCTTCAGCGCCGCCTTGACCTCTGACGTGACCAGCCCCAGCCACTCCGCGTCCACCAGGTCGAGTTTCGAGAGCACGACGACGCCGCGGCGCACGTCGAGGAGATCGATGATCTCCAGGTGCTCGCGCGTCTGGGGCATGACGCCCTCGTCGGCCGCGATCACCAACATCACGGCGTCGAGCCCGTGCGTCCCGGCGAGCATGTTGCGGATGAAGCGCGCGTGGCCGGGCACGTCGACGATTCCGACCTCGACCCCGCTGGGTAGGCGCAGGTGCGCGAAGCCGAGGTCGATCGTCATCCCGCGGCGCTTTTCCTCGGCGAGACGGTCCGGATCGATACCCGTGAGCGCTGTGATCAGGGTCGACTTGCCGTGGTCGATGTGGCCGGCCGTCCCGATCACGAAGCTCATCGCGCGACGACCCTGTACGCCACCTCCACCGCGTCGATGAGGGTTTCGTCCTCGCCTTTCAAGACGGTGCGGGGGTCGAGGGAGCACGCGTCCTTTTCTATACGTGCGATCACCGGCGGCTCGCCATGTCTCAACGCCGCCGCGAGCCGCGACGCAGGTCCCGAGATCGAGAGGAGCACGGTCGGCAGGCCCCGGCCGGGCACCGACCCCCCGCCGACCGCCGACTCGCTCTCGACCAGGGTCACGGGCACGCCCCGCTCCTCGAGCTTCACCGACCACATCGCCGCACGGCGCCGGACATCGGCGACCGGAGCTCGGATCATGCGCTCGACCGGTATCTCATCGAGCCGGCCGGTCAGCCGCTGGCGCAGCGTCGCCTCGAGAGCCGCCAGCGTCAGCTTGTCGATGCGCACGGCGCGCGCCAGCGGATGGCGCGACATTTTCTTGATGGCCGCGACGCCGGCCTCTCCGCGACCGAGCACAATGCCGGCCTGCGGTCCGCCGAACAATTTATCTCCCGAAAATGTCACGACGTCCGCGTGCTGCAGCGATTCGGCCACGGTTGGTTCATCGGCTATCGGCGCCGCGGCGCCGCTGCCAACATCATCGATGAGCAGCAGGTCGTGCGCATGCGCCACCGCGGCCATCTCGGCCAGGGATGCCGATTCCGTGAAGCCCTCGACTCGAAAGTTCGACGTGTGCACGCGCAGCAGCGCGCCGCTTCGGGTGGTGATCGCGTGCTCGTAATCGTCTTTCCGCGTGCGGTTCGTGGTGCCCACCTCGACCATGCGCGCGCCTGAGAGGCGCATGACGTCCGGCATGCGGAACGAGCCGCCTATCTCCACCTGCTGACCTCGGGAGACGATGACCTCCTTGCCTTTGCACAGCGCGGTCAGCGCAAGCAGGATGGCCGCCGCGTTGTTGTTGACGGCGAACGCCGCGTCGCATGCGAACAGCTGAGTGAGCAAGCCGGACAGCAGTGAAGCTCTCTCGCCGCGACGCCCGGAACCGAGGTCCAATTCCAGGTTGCTGTAGCCGGCGGCTACGGCCAGGGCATCCACAGCGGCTCGCGACAGAGGCGCGCGTCCGAGGTTCGTGTGCAGGATCACGCCGGTGGCGTTGATGACGCGACGCAGTCTCGGCGCGACCGCCACGCCCAGGGCAGCTTTGACGAGCATCACGCGTTCTTCGCCGCTCGCCTCCTCACCCCTGCGCTCCGCATCGACCTGGTGCCGGATGGCTTCGACGACCCGCTCGTGCCCAAACTCACCGACGAGGTCCGCGTACGCGGGCTCGTTCACCAGCCCGCCTACAGCTGGCAGGGGTGAAGTCCGACGAACCCGGGAATCGCGTAACCGCCGCATCCGCCTAATGAGATTAGGCTCGCGGGCAGGTAGAACGGCGTCATCACGATCGACAGCAGGCTGGCGCCCTGGAACAGCTGGAAAAGAAAGATCACGACGATGCAGCCAATCCAGATCTGCTGCCGGCGCGAGTTGACGTTGTAGAAGAACCGCGCGTTGCGGCTGCGAAAGATGGCCTCGATCACGGCCCAGCCGTCCAGCCCTGGGATCGGAAGGAGCTGGAACGCGAACATCGAGAGGTTCAGGAACACGATTACGTAGATCGCGGCTCCGAGCAGCGCCGGCGACAGCTGAAGCGCTGTATCCAGCCCCAGCCGGCGCAGGAACTGCCACAGCAAGCCGAGGACGATCGCGACCGCCAGGTTGGCAGCCGGCCCGCCGAGCTCGTGGATGACGTGCTGCACGGGCGTGCTGATCCGGTTCGGCTGGACCGGAACCCTCCGCCCCCAGCCCACCAGGGCCACGAACACGGCGATCACCCCGAGCGGGTCGAGGAACCGCCTTGGGTTGGGCGTCAGGTAGCCGAAATAGCGCACGGAACGGTCGCCGAGGAAGTAAGCGGCGAGCGCGTGTCCAATCTCGTGAACCGGGATGGCGACCAGGAGAGCGGGCACCAGGAGGAGCGCCGCGAGCAGGAAGGCTGTAAAGCTATTCAATCGGGATTTTGCCGGCGCGCCTCGGCGTTCGCCGTCGCGCCGGCGCGCGGCGAGCCCCGGTGGCGTTCGCCCGTCGCCTCGCGACGGGTGTCCCGCTGGCCCGATGCTCGTAGATGAGCATGAGCGCGGTGATGAGCTCGCGCTGTGCGTTCAGCAGGTGCACCTGGGCTGCCGGCGGGACCATGTCGGACAGCAGGTGGGCGACTCGCGACCCCAGCTCGTTGACCGTCTCGATCAGGCGCTCCCCGTCGCGGCTCATTGCTTTTTCTCCTTCGTGGTCGCCTTCTGCTCTCTTCGCGCAAATCGCACACGAAGCTCGCCGTCTCGGATCGTCGCGGTCGTCGTGTCGCGCTGCGCAAGCACCCGCGGCAACGCGATCTCGCGCCGGTAGTTGCCGACCGTGACATACAGCTCGCCGTTGTGGCGATTGAGGTCGATGGACGAGCGGTCGGCGAACGGGACCTTGAGCGTCAGCACGTAGTCGGTGCCGTCCTTGTCTATGCGCTGAGGGTTGGAGGTGGCGAAATGCTGCGCGGGATCGTCCTCGCCATAGGTTTCCTGCGCCATACGGAGCAGCATCTTCTCGCCGACCACCTCCCGATCGAACAGGGGCACGTTGAAGATGGGGATGCCCGCAAACGACTGCTCGACCTCGGCCCGATACCGCTCGTGAATGAGCTGCCACTTCCGGAAGAGCTCGTCGTGCAGCTCGCCCGGCAGCAGCCGGTTGACGATCACCGCGTCGGTCACGTAACCGAAAAGGCTCAGGTACGTGTAGGCGCGCTTGGCCTCCTTCACGACCATCTTCTCCAGGTTGAGGACGATGCGGACGGTGGTCATCGACGAGTCGGTGAGCAGCTTGCGCATACCGCCCAGGTCGAGAAGCAGGTCCTTGAGCGATGCGTAGATCTCGTCCGACGGCAAGGGCATGCCGATCATCGGCTGCAGCACCGGCCGCGCCACGCGCATCGCGCGACGCTGCCACGGAAAGATCTTGTCGAGCCACCACTTGGCCGCGTCCGGGAAGGTCAGCAGCTGGAGTGTCTCGCCCGTGGGTGCGCAGTCGACGATGAGCACGTCGTGCTCGGCGCGCTGCGCGTAATGCTTGATCCACATCAGCGATGCGATCTCGTCCATGCCGGGTGGGTTGGCCACCTCATCCGCGACCACCTCGTCCAGGCCCTGGGTCGCGAACACCTCGGCGGCGTACTCGTGGAGCTTCGCCCAGTGGCGCTGCATCTCGTGGAGGGACGAGACTTCGTGAGCCCACAGGTTGTCCGTGATCGGCGTCAGGTCCGGGCCGAGCTCGATGTCGAACGAGTCGCCGAGCGAATGCGCGGGGTCGGTGCTCATGATCACAGTCCGGTAGCCCGCCTTCGCGCACCTGACCGCGGTGGCCGCGGCGACGGAGGTCTTCCCGACACCGCCCTTACCCGTGAACAGGATCACCCGCACGGGCTGAGTTTACGTGGGCGCGGTACCAGGTCCCTTGGGTTGAGAAACGTGATCCGTGACCAACGATTCGACATGACGGAGGATGGAAAGGGTCACCTCCGTGTTCTTCTCGATCGCCATGAGGATCTCGACGTTCTGCTCGTCGGCCTTGTCAGCCTCGTAGGCCGCGTGCTCGAGCGTGAGGCGGTCCTTCTGCGCCTGGCGGTTGCCGGCGAGCAGCAGCACCGGGCCGGTGTAGGCGGCCTGGACGCTGAACAGCAGGTTCAGGAGGATGAAAGGGAACGGGTCCCATCGATGCACGAATCCGTAGATGTTGAGAAGGAGCCAGGCAAGCACCGCACATGTCTGAACGATGAGAAAGGTCCAAGACCCGATCCCGGACGCGATCTTGTCGGCCAGCATCTCGCCGAAACTCGCCTCATCGTGGTGTAGGACGTTGACGGGATGCTTGTGGTCTTCTGGCTTCAGTTTGCGGCGGTGAAGGGTCTGCTTGAGCGCGGTTTTTCCGGTCTCGCTGGTTCTCACTGACATGGCGACCCGAACTCTAAGGTTTGGCCCCGGAGGTGTCTATCGGCTAAGGCTTATTTGACGATCAGAGGCACCGCGACCGATCCGATGCCGAGGAGCACCACCATGGCCACGCCGACCACGGCCAGCCGGATGAGATCCTTGGTGAAGTAAGGGACGCGGTCGAGCGGGATAGACGGATCCGCAGACTCGACGATGAAGCGCCCGCCCCGCACCTTGGTGAACTGGTTGCGAGCCCCGAGTGACATCTCGACGGAGCGGACCAGGGCCTGGTCACCGCCGACCCGGGCCTGCGACACGCTGCGAGGGGGTGGCGACCCGGCTTGCGCGACGCCGGCAGAGGTCGCGCCCATTCCTGGCGTCAGCGGACCCGGTGGCCTGACCGCCGGGCGAAACTTGCCCTTGCTTCGTTTCTTGCCCTTGCGGCTCACGGATGCAAGTTTACCTACCCTTCGTCGCCTTGACGGGCGGAGCCAAGGAGTCGGCGAGCACGTGAGGGAGTGCATCGCGGTGATGTGAGGGAGTGCATCGCGAGGATGCATGACCGAGCGCGCGCAGCCGGCGACGCCGGCTTCAGGCGCCGAAGGCGCCCCGCCCGTCTAGGCGGCGAAGGTTTAGGACAGGCAGGCGGTGTGGGGAGCTGGTGGTAGGTCGTGGGGTGCGACTCGGGGTGCGATCCGCCTGCCTGTTTCGTTGGGCCGTGGGACTCAACCGGCTGAGACGTTGGCTACGACATGTTGTGTCCCAGGCAGAGTTATAACCCCGAATGTAGATGTTGTCAAGACCCTTAACAATTCTTGGCCCAAACGAGCTTTCCTTTTAGACCTCGGTCGTCAACTCGGCATACTCTTCTTCGTTGATCAGCTCGTCCAGCTCGCGCGGGTCGTCGATCCGCATGCGAAGGAGCCAACCGCCGGCGTAGGGGTCCAGGTTGATCAGGTCTGGGTTTTCGAGCGCCTCGGGGTTGACCTCGACCACCTCTCCGCTGAGAGGCGCCTCCAGGGGGGATGAGGCCTCCTCCGACTCCACGTGACCCATCCGCCTTCCGGCGCGCAGCAGATCGCCCAGGTCCGGAAGCTCGAGCTTGATGATCTCCCCCATCTGGTCCTGGAGGTAATCGCTCAGGCCGAGCACCGCGTCCGACCCCTCGACCCTCACCCACACGTGGGCGCCGCTGAACCGGAGAGAAGCCACGCTCAAATTGTCGGCGCTGCGCGCTTTACCGCAAGTCGCCAAGCGCCACGAACGTTAAACGGGGCATGAGATGGCTGCTTTTCGTACTGTTCGCGGCCGCCCTCGTGTGGGTCGGATACCAGCTCTGGCAGACGTTCTTTCTGGGAGGCGCCTAGCGTCCCGCCCCGAAAGTTCGACGGAAATGCCAGGGGCGGCGCTGCGCGGCGCCCGTGGCACCCTGCGGGCTCATCCGCCTAGGCGGCCGAGCTCGGCGTTGCCGGCTGCGCTACTCGCTTACAGGTCTACCGACATGCGCGCTGCGTTGCTCGCCGGCGCCTTGATCTCGGCCGCCGATGCGGCGATTTTCCGCCGAACCTCCGGGGCAGGACACTAGCGACCGATCCGGAAGAAAACCACGTCACCGTCCTGGACGCGATAGTCGCGTCCTTCGACGCGCAGCTTGCCGGCCGCGCGCAGGGCCTCCATCGAGCCCGCCGCGACAAGCTCGTCGACCGAGGTCACCTCGGCGCGGATGAAATGCTTTTCGAAGTCGGTGTGAATCTTGCTCGCGGCGATCGGAGCCGGCGCGTCCTTCTCGCACGGCCACGCGCGGACCTCCGGCTCGCCGGCTGTGAAATAGGTGATCAGCCCTCCCGCCTCCCACACGGCCCGTGCAATCCGCCCAAGGCCGGACTCGTCGATTCCATAACCGGCACGCATCTCGGCCTGCTCCTCTGGGTCCAGCTCGCCGAGCTCAGCCTCCAGCCGGGCTGACAGGGTGATCACGGGCGCGCCCTCGGCCGCCGCCAGCTTCGCCACCTTGGCCGCCGGTTCGCCACCTCCGGGCAGCAGCTCATCCGCGGCGTTGGCGACGTAAACGGCCGGCTTGAGCGTGACCGGAAAGATGCCGAGCAGGATGACCCGCTGGTCCGGTTCGAGCTTCATCGTCCGCAGCTGCTTGCCGCCGTCGAGATGTTCCTTGGCCGCGCTCAGGATCTCGTGCTCGGTCCGGGCGTCCTGCTTGCCGGCGCGCGCTTCCTTGGCGACGACGTCAAGACGCTTCTCGACCGAAGCAAGGTCGGCGAGCACCAGGTCGAGTGCGAATTCCTCGAGCTCGGCAGCTGGGTCGGGCTGCGGACCGAAGCACCGCGCGATCTTGACGAGCACATCCGCCTGGCGCGCAAAGGCGACGCGCTGCGCGCGACTGCCGGGCGGCGTGTCCTCGACCCTGACCTGGGCCGCGGTGGTCTTGAGCGGTTTGACGGCGGCTGACAGGCGGTTCAACCGCTCGTCGGGCACGTCCACCATGCCGACGCCATCGGCGCCACGGCCTGCGGTCAGCGCGTTGAACAGCGCCGTCTTCCCCGCCCCCGCCGGGCCGACGATCGCTACATTGACCGGCAACTATTCGAGATCCAGGTCGAACGTTTTGTGCAGGACGCGGACACCCTTCTCCACCTGGTCGCGCGCAACCAGGCAGGTGATCCGGATCTCAGAGGTGCTGATCATCTCGATGTTGATACCCGCGTCGGCGAGCGCCCTGAACATGCGGCCGGCGATGCCCGGCGTGCCCAGCATCCCGGTCCCGACAATCGACAGCTTCGCGACGCCGCTCGCGGAAGCGACCCTGGTGGCGCCGATCGTCTTCGCCGCCGCCTTGACGAGCTTCTCGGCAGCTTTCAGGTCCGCCTGCGCGACCGAAAAAGTGAGGTCAGTGCGTCGCGAGCGGCCGATGTTCTGAACTATGACGTCGACCGAGATGCCCGCCGCACCGAGCGGCTCGAAGATCGCGGCCGCGATACCTGGGCGGTCGGGCACGCCGACCACTGTGATCTTCGCGACGTTGCTTTCCTCGGCGATTCCTCGCACGCGCTTTCTGTCTTCCATCGGTACGTGGGCGACGATCATGGTACCCACGCCTTCGTGGAAGCTCGACCTGACGTGGATCGGCACGCCGTAGAGCTCGCCGATCTCCACCGCCCTTGGATGCATCACGCGAGCACCCACGGCGGCCAGCTCGAGCATCTCGTCGTACTGGATGTGGCTGAGCTTGCGCGCGGTTTTCACGAGGCGCGGATCCGCCGTGAAGATTCCGTCCACGTCGGTGTAGATCTCGCACGAGCCCGCGTTCAGCGCAGCCGCGAGGGCGACGGCGGTGGTGTCGGAACCGCCACGCCCGAGCGTCGTTACCTCGAAATCGGCCGTGACCCCTTGAAATCCCGCGACCACCGCGACCTTGCCGCCGCGCAATGTCTCGAGGATGCGCTCCGGCTTGATGTCCTGAATGCGCGCCCTCGAGTGCTGCGCGCTGGTCCGCACGCCGGCCTGGAGGCCGGAGAGCGAGATCGCCGGGACGCCCATGCCCTGGAGGCACATCGCGACCAGCGGAGCCGTGATCGTCTCGCCGTTCGCGACGAGCATGTCAAGCTCGCGCGCGGGCGGCTCTGGGTTGATGCTCTGGGCAAGCGCGATCAGGCGGTCGGTCGTGTGGCCCATCGCCGAAACCACGGCGACGACCTGGTGGCCCTGCTTGACGGTCGCGGCGATGCGGCGGCTGACCCGCCGGATGCGGGAGGCGGTACCCACCGAGGTACCACCGTATTTCTGGACGATGATCACAGCGTGCGGAACATGCCCTTGTCGGTGATCTGAGTGACAAGCGCGCTTCCGCGCTCGGGGAATGACGACTCCATCGCGGCCGCGACCCGTGCGGCTTGAGAGGGAGCGCAGAACGCGAAGACGCTGGGACCCGCCCCGCAGATGGCGGCGCCATACGCTCCACTCGCCTCGGCGACCCGGATCACCTCGGCGGTCCATGGATAGAGGTGCAGCCGGTGCGGTTGGTGCAGCCGGTCGCGCAGGGCCTCGCCCAGGAGCGACGGACGTTTCGAGACGATCGCCCGTACGAGCAGCGCGGTGCGCGCGGCGTTGAACGCGGCGGTTTCGAGCGGGACCGAGTCGGGCAGCACCGCGCGGGCCTTTTCGGTTGGCACTGGCTGGTTGGCGATGAACAGGGCAAGCCCCCAGCCGGGGTTCGGAAGCTTCTCGTCGATGTGCTCCGAGACGATCCGGATGCCGCCGGAGGCCGACGCCGCCACGTTGTCGAGGTGTCCCTCGTCGGCGCCGGCGTCGATGACATGGCTCTTCACGTCCCAGGGGCTGCTGAGCGCCGAGGCAGCCAGCCGCGCGGCGGCGCTGCTCCCAAGGCCGACACCGAGCGGGATCTCGCTGCGCACCCTTCCAGTCATCTTCAGCCGGGTGAACGGGTTGTCGTGTGCAGCGAGGTAATCCGCCCCCTCGCCCTCGTAATCCCACGACGGATGGTTGGCTTCGGTCGCTTCGACCTCGAGCCAGAGGTCGATCGCCATCGCCATGCAATCGAAGCCGGGACCGATGTTGGCGATCGAGGCCGGCACCCTGATCCGCACTACGCGCCCCTCGCTCCCATCACAGCTTCAAGACCTTAGCGAGTGTGCGCGAGTCGCCGTCGAGCTCGATGGGCGGTTCGACGTTTTTCAACGCCGCATCGGGATCTTTGAGCCCGGAACCGGTGAGGACGACCACCGCCGTGGCGTCTCTCTCGATCTTGCCCTCCCGGACCAGACGGTAGAGAAGCGCGAGGGGGGCGGCCGAAGCCGGCTCGGCGAAAAGGCCCTCGCTGCCGGCGAGCTGGATCTGCGCGGTAAGGATCTCGGTGTCGGAGACCGCGGCGATCATGCCGCCCGAATCATCACGCGCCGTGGTCGCTCCCTCCCACGACGCCGGGTTGCCGATCCGGATCGCCGATGCGACGGTGGTCGGGTTGGCGATGGCATGGCCGCTCACGATCGGCGCCGCGCCCTCGGCCTGCGCGCCGATCATGCGTGGAAGGCGCGTCGCCTTGCCGGCGGCGTGGTACTCGCGAAATCCTTTCCAGTAAGCCGTGATGTTCCCTGCGTTTCCGACTGGCAGCAGCAAGTAGTCGGGCGCGTCGCCGAGGGCGTCGACGATCTCGAACGCGGCGGTCTTCTGGCCCTCGATGCGGTGCGGGTTGATCGAGTTCATGAGCGCGACAGGGTAACGGCTCGTCAGGTCGCGAACGGTCTCCAGCGCCGAGTCGAAGTTGCCCTTTAAAGCGACGACCTTCGCCCCGTACATCAAGGCTTGCGAGAGCTTGTTCAGGGCGATCTCGCCCGAAGGCACGACGACGATCGCCCTTACTCCCATCCTGGCCGCGTAAGCGGCCATCGAGGCGGACGTGTTTCCCGTCGAGGCGCACATGAGCACCCTGCTTCCGGACTCGAGCGCCTTCGCCACGGCGACGACCATCCCGCGATCCTTGAACGAGCCTGTCGGGTTCAGGCCCTCGTACTTGAAGTAAAGGTGCTTGAGGCCCAGGGCCCGGCCGATATTCCGGCTCGGCACCAGGGGCGTCGAGCCCTCGCTGAGGTCGACCTCGGGGGTGGATGGACCGACGGGCAGGTGCTCGCGGTAGCGAGCGATGACCCCCACTGACTATTTAGAAGACGCGTAGGAAAGAGGACACGGCCCGCACCGATTCCAGCGCCGCCATCTTTGCCCGCGCACGCTGGAGGCTGGCGTCGAACGACGGGTGCGTCGTGACCACCAGCTCGACGGTCTGGTCCTGCGACCACGCGTCCTTTTGAATGAAGCTCGAGATGCTGACGTCTTCCTCCGCAAAGACGTGGCCGATCGCCGCCAGCACGCCTGGCTTGTCGTCGACGCGGATTCGGTAGTAAGCACGCGTCACCACCTCGCCCATCGGGACCACGGTGATCCGGTCGTCGAAGCTGAAGGACGGGCGGCTCTGCACGCCGCGCCGGATCGACCGCGCGAGGTCGATCAGGTCGCCCACAACCGCGGACGCGGTGGGCCTGCCCCCCGCGCCCTGTCCGACCAGCAGCACCTGCCCGACCAGGTCGCCCTCGACGAAGACCGCGTTCTCGGCGCCTTCGACCCGCGCCAGCGGATGGTCGAGCGGAACCATCGCGGGGTGGACGCGAGCCTCGACCCGGCCCGGGTGCCGCTGCGTGTGGGCGATGAGCTTGATCGCGAATCCGAGCTCGCGCGCATACCTGAAATCGACCGCCTCGACGCCTTCGATGCCTTCGCGGTAGATCTCGGCGGGCCGCACCTTGATCTCGTAGGCGATCGACCCAAGGATGGCGAGCTTGTAAGCGGCGTCGAAGCCGCCGATGTCGTCGGTGGGATCGGCTTCCGCGAATCCCGCAGCCTGGGCCTCGGCGACTGCCTCAGCGAGCGTCAAGCCCGCCGCGGCCATCCGGCCCAACACGTAGTTGGTCGTCCCGTTGATCACGGCCGAGACCTGCTTGATCGTGTTCGCCTGAAGGTCGGTGCGGAACGTGCTGATCAGCGGGATGCCGCCACCGACAGCCGCCTCGAAGTAGACGTCGACGTTCTTCTCGGCTGCCAGGTCGAGCAGCTCGGGGCCGTGCTTCGCCATGACGACCTTGTTCGCGGTGATGACGTGCTTGCCGGCCCTGATGGCGCGCTCGAGGTAGCTTCGCATGGGCTCGTCTCCGCCGGCCACCTCGAGCACGACATCGATCTCGGGGTCCTCGAGCACGGCGGCCGGATCCGCGGTCAACAGGCCGGATGCGATCTCGACGGCCCGCGGCTTCTTCAGGTCGCGGACCAGCACCTTCTGAAGGCAGAGCTCGACGCCGGCGCGGCGAGACAGCTGCGGCCGCCACGTCAGCATCCGCTCGGCCACCTGTGCGCCCACCGTGCCCAGCCCGATCAGGCCGACATTCAAGGGTGGTTGAGCCATGGGTGCCCTATTCTCCCTGCCATGGCCCTGATCCTGCGCGAAGCCGACGTCCAGGAGCTGATCGAGATGGACGACGTGATCGCCGCGGTCACGGCTGCGATGAAGGAGCTGGGCGACGGCACGGCCCAGAATGAGCCCAGGCGACGCGTCTTCCCGCCCGGCGGCGTGCTCAACGTGATGTTCGCGTCCTACCCGGGCGGCCGGTGCACCGGCGTGAAGGCCTACACGGTCGCCGACGGCCACATGAGGATGCTGGTTTCGCTGTTCGGCCTCGATGGTGCGCTCGAGGCCCTGATCGAATCCGATTTCATGGGCGCCTACAGGACCGGGGCGGCCTCTGCCGTCGCGGCCCGGGCCCTGGCCCGGCCAGGCCCGGCCACAGTCGCCATGATCGGGGCAGGCTGGCAGGCCGGCACGCAGGCCCTCGCCATCTCGCGCGTGCTCGAGATCAAAGAGCTCCGGGTTTTCAGCCGCCACGACGAAAGACGCGCCGAGTTCGCGCGCGAGCAGGAAGCTCAGCTCGGCGTCGCGACCATCGCCTCCGGAAGCGCGGAGCTGGCAGTGCGCGGGGCCGACGTGGTGGTCACGATGACGACCAGCAAGACGCCGGTGATCGAGGCCGATTGGGTCGAGCCCCACGCGCTGGTGATCGCCGCCGGCTCGAACTGGCACAACAAGGCAGAGGTGCCGGCCGACCTCGTGGCCAGGGCTCAGACGATCGTGGTCGACCAGCTGGCGGCGGCCCAGCTCGAGAGCGGGGACCTGATCGCGGCCCACGCGGCGGGCAAGTTCGAATGGAGCCGGGCGGTCGAGCTGGGGGCCGTCCTGGCCGGCAAGTGGCAGCGGCCCGAGAGCACCGGGATCTCGCTCTTCGAGTCACACGGCCTGGCGCTGTGGGACCTGGCGGCGGGCTCGGTCGTCCTGGCCGCCGCGCGCGAGCGCGGCATGGGAGAGGAAGTCCTGCTGTTCTAGAGGCGGCGGGCCTCTAGCCGCGCCTCTAGGGGAGGTGGACCTGAGCGGGCGGCGGCGCGAGAGCACCCAGCTGCAGGGCCGATCCCACCAGGTAGGCGGCGATCAGGATCACGACCATGGCTGCGCTGGCGGTGGTGTAAACGACCCACGGCGAAGGCCCGGAGCCGGCAATACGGATCAAGACGTCGGTCCAGTCCGGGCCCTTGCGCGGGGTCCACGAGTCGACCTCCGCCCGGATCATCCGGGTGAGGTCGGATTCGGAGGGCGAACTTAACCCTCCCTGTGTGGCTTTATCTTCCACGTAAGGCACCTTCACTTCTCGAACGCGTGGTGTCCAGGTCTTGGTCGCTCCCGATGGTTTTTCTCATGATCGCCACCGCCTTGGCGATTCTGGAGGCGACCGTGCCGGCCGGCACCCCCAGCACCGCCGCGATCTCTTCGCGCGTCAATCCATCGTAGTAATGAAGGACGACTGCGGCTCGGAGCTTCGGGCTGAGCGCGGCCATCGCCTTGCCGACGACGTCGCGCGCCTCTGCGCGGTCGTAATCGCGGCGGTCGGGCGCCATGTACAGCCGCGCGGGCAGGAAGCGGGCCAGCTTCTGGCGCCGCAGGTGCGAGATGGCTAGGTTGATCCCGATCCGGCGCAGCCAGGCGCCCGGGGGCGCGGTCGGCGTGTAGCGATGTCGGGCGCGGTAGGCCCGCACGAAGGTCTCCTGCGTGAGGTCCTCAGCCGCCGCCGAGTCCAGCACGACCGCGCGGATCGACCGGAAGACCGACAGGTATTCCTGGTCGTAGAGCTGCTTGAACTGAGTGGCGGGATCCAGCTCCTTGCTGTCGGTCACGCGCTAAGTGTGAGGCCCGGGAATGCTCCAGATGACGCGATAGCCGAGTCGTCACCACCCGAACCACGATCGTCACCGGCGCATACTGCGAAAGGGTCAGACACTTGACTGATCAACCTGGCGAGCACGACCGACTGCACCCCGGTTGGCGCGCCGGCGACGAGCTCGCCGGCCCGTCCGGGCAGGTTACAGCTACTGGTGCGACAACGCGGACCGCACCTGTGCAATCACCGACTCCGGCGTCCGGAAGATATCCGCGGCGGTGAATCGCAGCAGCCTGATCCCTCCGTTCAGCAGGCGATTCTGGCGGCGGTTGTCTTCGACCAGGTTGTCCCGGTGGGTGCCGCCGTCGTACTCCAGACCGAGCTTGTGAGACGCGTAGTACAGATCGGGGCGACCCAGGAACCGACCAGCGAGATCGTGGAGGGGAACCTGGGCTTGGGGGCGCGGTAAGCGGGCCGTAACGAGAAGCATCCGCAACCGGGTTTCCATAGGCGATTCAGTCGCGGGCTCGGCAAGCTCGATCGCGCGCCGCAATTTGGCTACTCGCTTCGCACCCCGATTCGCTTCGCAGACGGTACGGAGGTCGGTGAGGTCGACGATCCGTCGATGCAACGCCATGTCGAGCGCGATCACAGCGCCTACTAGCACTCTGTTACTGCCCAGGTCGACTGTGGTGCGGAAGGCCGAGGTGACCGGAAGGCCTTTGAGTCGGACGATTTCGTCTGGTGCGAGCCTCGCGCTCCGAAGGATGACGCTCGCGCGATTCGAGATGTGAGCGTTCGGGACTGTGACCTGTACCGGATCGACCGGTGGCAAGTCCAGACCGTGCAACCAACCGGCCGTGGAACCCGAGAAGACAGCGTCCGGCAGCCGGCGAGAGACTGCGACCAGCGCTGGAATGACGGGACGGGATGCCACACGCTGAAGGTTCGAGGACATAACGCCGCTCCGCAACCCAGCCTATAAAGGCCCCCGACGGGTTTCCGCGCGGAAACGACCAGTGCAAGCGCATCGGTGGGAGATTTCCGCGCGGAAACGCTCAGTGGTGGGCGACCCGGGACTCGAACCCGGATGGGTTACCCCACACGCCCCTCAAACGTGCGCGTCTACCAGTTCCGCCAGCCGCCCGGCTGCAGCCGGATGATATTACCCGGCGGTCGCGGCCCCTGCCTTCAGCGTGGCAATGAGCGTCCCTTCGCAAGAGCTTTCTTCATGTCCTTGCGATAAGCCGGATGAATCCGCCACGCCGCCTGTTTAACTTCGCTCGTCAGATGAGTTGGTTCATGGCGTTGGACAGGCGGCGGAGGATCTTCGCCATCTTGGTGGCGGCGGTCGCGCTCGCCTCCGTCCTTTACGCGCTGAACATCAAAACTGTCTTCTTTGGCCAGCACGCTGTGACGGCGACTGACGATATCGGGGAGGCCGTGGCGGCGGCGATCGCCTCAGCGGCGTGCGTGTGGGCAGCTCGACGAGCCCGCGGAAGAGATAGGCTCGGCTGGGCGCTGATGGGCACCTCGGCCGCTCTGTGGGCGGCAGGCGAGGTCGTCTGGTCGATCTACGAAGTCGGGCTGGGCGTAACGGTGCCGTACCCGTCCTTGGCGGACGCCGGGTTCCTGTCGGCGGTGCCGTTTGCGGTCGCCGGCATTCGCGCCTTCTGGGGCGACGCGCGAGGTACGTCTGCCCGCTGGCGCATCTGGTTCGACGGCCTGATCGTCGCCATCGCCCTGACCTCGACCGCCTGGGGCTTTGGGCTGCGGGCGGTCTGGGAGTCCAGCTCGACCACCAAGTTGCTCGATCTCGCCTACCCGGTCGGGGACATTCTCATCGGGACGGTCCTCATCCTCGCCATCCGGCGTGCGTCGCACCAGCAGAAGGGCAGGATGGCGTTTCTGCTCCTCGGTGTGGCGTCCTACTCCATCGCCGACAGCGCGTTCTCATATCTCACGGCCCAGGGTGCGTTTGGGTCAGTCGGCAGCGTGCTCGACACCGGTTGGTTCGCCGGGTTCCTGCTGATCGCGCTGGCGGCCACGTATCCCGACGCTCCTCCGAAGACGGCGACCGGGATAGCGCCCCTCGACCTGTGGCAGCTCGCGCTGCCCTGGATGACCTTGCTCCTGGCGGCCTCGGGCGACCTGTATTCGGCCCTCACCCACCACGAGAACGAATTCCAGACCGCGTTGACCGCAATTCTTGCCGTGCTCTTGACGGTGAACATGATCCTGGAACGTAAGGAATTCCTCGAGATGCTGACCGACATCGAGACCACCCGCTCCACGCTGAATCGCGAGTTCAAGACGGCCTTGGTGGGGATCCGGCAAATGAGCGACCAGGTAAAAGACGCCGACCGTGCATACGACGAAGGCGTGCGCGTGCTCGCCGCCGACATCCGCGGCCAGGCCGAGCGGCTCGATAGCATGCTCGAGAGGATGCTGTAGGCCGACAGCGCTGGTCGTATCGGTGGTACCCGCGGCAAGAGTCGAACTCGCAACCTCCTGATCCGAAGTCAGGCGCTCTATCCATTGAGCTACGCGGGCTTTGCCACTCATCTTATGGAAGCCGAGCGTGGCCTTTAGGCCGGGTTCATCCCGGCCGTCACCCTGCATTCCCTTCCAAACGCCACCCAATCGTCGCCGGGAGTCCCCTGGTGAAAACGCAGTTTTCACCAGGTTGATTGAGCTACGCGGGCGCGGCGATCAGCCTACCGCGTACCGCTGGTGGTTCAAACCCCAGGCCGCGTACCGCATCAGGCCCATCGCTCGGTAGCGCTGACGCCTGGCCGCCGTCGTCCCCGATTCGATGGCTGTGCGCAATGCTTCCGGCGTCTTGCCGGGGAACTCCGTGTAGGCACGACCCACGGCGTCAAGGATGTGCGCGTCTGACGAACCGAGCTCGGCGGCGCCGAGGCCGAGGTTGAGGCGGCGCGCCAGCTGGTTGAACACATAGAAGCCCGGGGTCGCGTTCTCGACCTCGATCCCGTCGAAATCAAGCTCAGCGGCCAGCCACCCGACGCCGTGGACCGGCCGGCTGCGGGCTACCCGCTCGGTGCGCCAGAAAGGATGCACCGCGATGGCGAGGCCGCCCTGGTCGTGAATCGCGTGTACCGTGGCGGCCGCCGACAGGCCTGGACGGATGGGGCGCTCGAGAAACAAAGCGACGATGTGCCCGTCGCGGCTCGACACCTCTTCACCGACGATGACGTGAAGCCTCGCGCGCCTGGCCGCGTGCTCGCGCGCCCGAAGCGCGCCCTCGATGGTGTCGTGGTCTGTGACTGCGATCACGCTCAGAGATGCCCGGCGCGCCGCGTGGTCAACCAGTTGATGAGGCGTCGGCCAGCCGTCGCTGGCGGTCGTGTGCATATGGAGGTCGGCCCGACCCGGAGCAACCATGGGTGTGCATGGTACGGCAGGGAGCTTTACCATCGACCTTTCACGACCTTCTCTTCGAACTCGGTGTGTGGAGGTGTCCGTAGTGGAAGGGTTGATGCAGGACTACGAGCTCTCTCTTCAGCATGTGCTCTGGCGAGTCGAGCGCCTGCACCAGAAGAAAGAGGTCGTGACGAAGCGCGAGCATGGCGTTCACCGCATGACCAATGGCGAGCTGGTGCCACGCATCAACCGTCTTGCGGGCGCGCTGAAGCGGCTAGGCATCAAGCCCGGCGACCGGGTGGCGACCCTCGCCTTCAACAATCACCGGCACCTCGAGCTCTATTACGCCGTGCCCTGCATGGGCGCGGTCCTGCACACGCTGAACCTGCGGTTGTTTCCTCAGCACCTCGAATTCATAGTCAATGACGCGGAAGACAAGGTTTTATTTGTCGATCAATCCCTGATTCCTCTCCTCAAGCCCCTGATGGGCAAGATTCCGTCGGTCGAGCGGATTGTCGTGATGGCCGATGCCCCGGCAGGATCGCCGAGCGATGACGGCGCCGGGCGCGCGCAGGGCGCATTGGAACGCTTCGAGACGCTCGACTATGAAACTCTCCTGAAGGCGGAGAGCGAGAGCTACGCGTGGCCGAAGCTATCGGAGCGCATGGCCGCGGCCATGTGCTACACGTCAGGCACCACCGGCAACCCGAAAGGGGTCGTCTACTCCCACCGCTCGCAGTACCTCCACACGATGGGCGTGCTCCAGGCCGACAGCCTGGCCATCACCGAGAAGGACACCGTGCTCCCGATCGTCCCGATGTTCCACGCCAACAGCTGGGGCCTGCCGTACGCGTGCGGGATGGCCGGATCCAAGGTCTTGCTCCCCGATCGCTTCATGGGCGACGCGAAGTCGGTCGTCGACCTCGCCGAGCAGGAGGGCGCGACGATCCTGGCGGGCGTCCCGACGATCTGGATCAACACCGTTGCCTACTTGAAGGAGACAGGCAAGCGGCTGCCCAAGGTCCACACGGTGATCTGCGGTGGGTCGGCGATCCCTCGCTCCCTCATGGAGTCGATGGATGCTCTCGGCCTTCGGATGCTGCATGCATGGGGAATGACAGAGACGTCTCCGCTCGGCAGCGTCGCGCGCCCGCGAGCCGGCACCAAGCCCGAGGACGAGCTCAGCGTGCGATTGACGCAGGGACCGATCTCGCCCGGTGTGGAGATCCGGATCAGCGACCCGGCGACCGGCGAAGAGCTGCCCTGGGACGGTGTGGCCTTCGGCGAGATCCAGGTCCGGGGCCCGTGGATCGCCCGCGGCTACCACAACGGCTACGACCCGGGCAAGCTCACCGAGGACGGCTGGTTCCGCACCGGCGACGTCGCGAAGATCAGGCCCGAGGGCTACATCGAGATCGTCGACCGCACGAAGGACGTGATCAAGTCGGGCGGCGAATGGATCTCGTCGGTGGAGCTCGAGAACGCGATCATGTCGCACCCCAAGATCATGGAAGCCGCCGTGATCGGCCTCGCGCACCCGAAGTGGGACGAGCGGCCCATCGCGTACGCGGTGCCAAGGCCGGAGTTCAAGGGCAAAGTCACCCAGGAAGAGGTGATCGATTTTCTCAAGGACAAGGTCGCGAAGTGGTGGCTGCCCGACGAGGTGCGGTTCATAGACGAAGTGCCGAAGACCTCGGTCGGCAAGTTCGACAAGAAGGTGCTGCGCGCAAGCGCGGCGCCGATAACGGAAGAAGCCAAGCACGAGGCGAAGCGGTGACCTCACGGGCCACTGCGCGCGAGCACACGATCGGTCGGGACACGTACCACTTCAAGTGGGACAACTCGATTCCCCCGGCAGTCGAGATCGAGCCGGGCGACGTCGTGCACTTCGATACGGAAGAGGTGACTGCCGGACAGCTGAAGAAGGGCGACCCTGCTTCGAAGCTCGGCGTCCTGGACTTCGACCGCCTGTACCCGCTGGGCGGCCCCGTCTACGTGAAGGGTGCGGAGCCCGGCGACACGCTCGAGGTCGAGATCCTTCAGCTCCAGCCCGGGTCCTGGGGATGGTCGGCGCTCCTGCCCGGCCTTGGTCTCCTGGCTTCTGACTTCCCCGACCCGTACGTTCGCTACTTCGACCTCGGGGACCGCAAGAGCGCGGAGCTGCGGCACGACATCCAGATTCCGATCGCACCGTTCTGCGGCACGATGGGCGTCGCGACCGACCAGCCCGGTCAGCACGCGGTGCTGCCGCCGACCAAGGGGGCGGGCAACGTAGACACCCGTCACCTGACGGCCGGCACCAAGCTCTACCTGCCGGTTTTCGTGCCAGGGGCGCTGTTCTCGGCCGGCGACTGCCACGGCGCGCAGGGAGACGGGGAGGTCTGCGTTACCGGGATCGAATGCCCGATGACGTTCTCACTCCGGTTTGGAGTGGTCAAAGGTGCCTCGCTCCGCCCCTGGAGCTACCACTTCCTGACCCCGGCTGCGCCCCTTCAGCCGCGCAGCGACGAGAAGGGCTACCACGCGGTCTGCGCCCTGGGCCCAGACCTGATGGAGAACGCCCGGGACTCGGTGCGCGACACCATCGCCTGGCTCAAGGCCGACCACGGCCTGAGCCGCGAGGACGCCTACATCCTGTGCAGCCTGGCCGGCGACCTCCGGATCAGCCAGATCGTGGACCAGCCGAACTTCGGGGTCTCCTTCTACCTGCCGCTCAGCGTCTTCCACTAACCAGGAGGCTCGAGACCCCGAGCAGGAGGTTTACCGCCTCAACAGGTGGTGACCCGCGTACCGTCCGGCATACTGACCGACTGGTGTTCTCAGGTTGAGTACCACGCAACTCGGGCGCTACCCGATCGAAGCCGAGCTCGGGCGCGGCGCGATGGGAGTCGTCTATCGGTCCACCCACCCGCGCCTCGAGATCCCCGTCGCCATCAAGGTGCTGGCCGAGCAGTATTCCAGCGACACGAGCTTCCGGCAGCGGTTCCACCGCGAAGCCGCCACCGTAGCGGCGCTCAATCATCCCGGCATCGTGCGGGTCTACGACTTCGACGAGGACGGCCCAGTGCTGTTCATCGTCATGGAGTGGGTCGAAGGGCGCTCGATGCGGTCGTGGCTCGACGAATACGGGCGATTCAGCGTGGACGTGTCCGTCGACCTGATCCAGCAGCTCCTCTCGGCCGTCGGCGTCGCGCACGACTACTCGGTCGTCCACCGCGACCTGAAACCCGACAATATCCTCATCTCCAACCGCGGCAAGACGAAGATCCTCGACTTCGGAATCTCGAAGCTCATCGACGACAAGCACCGCCTCACCGCGACCGGGAGCATGGTCGGGACGCCCGCCTACATGGCGCCCGAACAGGTCAAGGGCGAAGCTGTGGACGCGACATCGGACATCTATTCGCTGGGCATGATCCTGTACGAGCTGCTCCACGGCGAGCCGCCGTTCACCGGCGCGCTTCCGACGGTCCTGCACTCCCAGGTGTTCGACCGTCCGCGTGCGTCGACCGCCATCCCCTCTCCGATCATGGAGATCATCTGGAAGGCGACCGCCAAGGACCGCAGCCACCGGTTCCAGAGCTGCGAGGAGTTCTCCGGCGCGTTCCACTACATGCCCAAGCCAGGAACGGCACAGCCGCCGGTCGAGGCGGTCTCGGACGAGATAACAGTCGACGAGGAGGTCGAGAAGCGGGCCCCCGCGCCGGCGCACCACGACGGGCACAAGCCGGCGGGCGTGTGCACCTACAGCGACTGCGGGGAGCGGCGCGGTTGGGCCTGCGCCTATAAGGACCTGACGGGCCGCGAGTGCAAGAGCTGGTGGTGCCGGAGGCACATACAGTTCATCGAGCGCACGCCTTTCTGCCCTCGGCACGCCAGCGTGATCCGGGCGCTCGCTCCGACCGCGAACACGATCTTCGAGATCAAGAACCGGCCCGCGGTCGATGACCGCGCCCTGCCGCTTGCGGCACTGGTCGCGGAGGACATCGACAAGGACGTGACCGAGCTCGTGCGACGCCGCTACCAGAACCGCAAGGACGTGACGCTCGCGCGCGACCGCACGGTCCGGCAGACGTGGTCGGGGCGCAACGAGGTCGCGTGGGAGCGCAGCTGGGCGGCGCTCAAGAGCCAGGGTTACCTCGTCCGGATCGCGGTGCGCGTGTCCACCGATGAGCCCGACACGGTGCAGCTCTTGATCGGAAACACGGTGGTGTTCAAAGAGGTTCCCGACTGGATCAGCCGCCGGCGCGAGGGTGAGGCGCCCGACCACGCCGACCGCGCGCGGTTCGGCAAGCGGCTGTTCGGCGCGATCCTCGAGCACGTAGACGAGCCGCAGCCGGTGCCGTCGACGGTGCCGGCGCCGAGCCACGAGATAGAGCCTCCCCCACCGCCCGAGATCAACCGGACCTTGATCGAGGGGATGATCCTTCGACTGGCGTCGGCGGCGACTCGTGTCACGGGGTACGAGGTCGCCGAGCAGCTTGCCCTGCCGTTCGCGGCCGTCGAGCCCAGCCTCAAGTCGCTGACCGGGACCAACTACCTGGACGCGCTCGGGCTCGCGTCTGAGCAGGGTCCGTGGCTGGGCCGCCCGCTCCCTGAGCGCATGGCTTACGCGATCACGAAACAGGGGCGCACGCGCAGCGAGCAGATCGGCGAGGCGAGCACCCGGTACACGGGCCCCGCGCCCGTCTCGATGCCCGAGTACCGAGCCGTGCTGGCCGAAGCGGCCAAACCGGGCACGCTCGACCTGGTCAAGGTCAACCACGTGCTCAGCGGCATCGAGCTGGCGCCGGGCGTCACGGAAGCGGTGCGCGCCGCGGTCAACTCGCGCTCCTCGATCTTCATCTACGGAGCGCCCGGCAACGGCAAGACTACCCTGGCGCGGCGGATTTCGAGCCTGCTCGGTGGCCCGATCGTGATCCCGATCGCCCTGGACATCGGCGGCGGCGAGGTCATGACGATCTTCGACGGCGCGGTCCACCGGCTCGAGCAGCACCAGCCGGCCGACCGCCGCTGGCGGCGCGTGGCGCGTCCGCTCGTCCAGGTCGGCGGCGAGTTCCAGCTCGAGATGTTCGAGCCGACCTGGGAGGATGGCAGCCGCACTTATGGCGCGCCGCTCCAGGTGAAGGCCAACGGTGGGGTGCTGCTCATCGACGACCTCGGCCGCCAGCGCGTGTCACCGAAGCAAATCCTGGACCGGCTCCTCGTGCCCCTGGAGCAGGACACCGACTTCATGAACCTGTCGTCGACGGGCCGTAAGGTGGAGATTCCGTTCCAGGCGCAGCTTGCGCTGTCCACGAACCTGCGTCCGGCCGAGCTGCTGGACGAGGCTTACCTGCGCCGGCTCTCCTACAAAGTCCTGATGCCCGATCCGACCTGGGAGATGTGGTGCCGGATCTTCGAACGGGAGCGCGAGCGGTTGGCCATCCCTCCCGACCCCGGAGCGCTCGAGATGATCTCGACCCTTTACAGCGGGCGGCCGCTGCGCGGCAACCATCCCCGCGACCTGCTCGAGCGGTTGGTTGACGTGTCCTCGGCACGCGGGGTGCAGCCCAGGCTCACGCCGGAGCTCGTCGAGGCCGCCTGGCACACCCTGTTCATCACGAGCTGACCCGAGCGGCTCCGCCGAGCGCGCGCGTGATGTCGGTCGTGGAGAGCGTCCCCACCAGCTTCCCGCCGTCGAGCACCAGAATCTGGCCATCGTCCGACGTGGCGAAGCGGTCCAGCACCGCGGCGAGCGGTTCGCCGGGGGAGACGTGCGCGACCTGGTCCATCGCAGTGCCGAAGTCTCTTACGCGTCGCACACGCCGCTCCGCCTGTGGCACCTGGGCGAGCCTCGCCAGGGTCACTAGACCGTCGGGCGCTCCGTCGAACGTTTTCAGCGGATATGCGCCCGTAGTTTGCAGCGGAGCGTAAGAACGCATGAACTCGTCGACCGTGATCCATCCTGGCGCCACAGTCGGCTCACGCGACATCACGTCGGCCACGCGCAGGCCGCCCAACGCGCCACGCATCATCACCTGGGCCTCTTCGCTCCTGGCGGCCGACATGAGGAACCAACCGAGGAGGACGAGCCAGACGCCGCTCAGCGCGCCCTGGGCAAAGAGTTCCACGAGTCCGAGGGCGATCATCAGGAAGGCGCACATGCGGCCGAGCCAGGCGGCTCCCGAGGTGGCGCTGTAGCGGTCGTGCCGCCGCCGCCACAGCCAGGCACGCAGCAGGCGTCCGCCATCCAGGGGAAAGGCGGGGACCAGGTTGAAGAGCAGCAGAGTGGCGTTGGCCACGGCGAGCCACAGGCAGCCGCCCTCGATCAGAGCCGGGCCGCCGGTGGCATCGAGGGCGAAGGTCGCGGCGCCGAGAACGATTGCGATCGCGAGGCTGACAACGGGGCCGGCGACGGCGATCCTGGCCTCGATGCCGGGCGTCGCCGCCTCTCCCCTGAGCCTTGCCACGCCTCCGAAGACCCACAGCGTGATGCCGTCGACCGCCACGCCCAACCGCCTTGCCACCAGCGCGTGGCCCATCTCATGACTGAGGAGCGACGCGTAGAAGAGAAGGCCTGCGATCGACGAGACGATCCAGTAGGCGGAATTCGGCTGGTCGGGCACGATCGCGGGAAGGACCTGGCTTGCCAGGGTCCAGACGATGAGGGCGAAGACGATGGCAAGGCTCCAGTGCAGCCTCACCTCGATGCCCGCAATCCGGCCCACGCGGACGCTTGCGCCCACGAGCCGAATGTTAGAAGGGCGGCTCAATTGGCCTGGGTATACTTTTGCGTCTGCTGGAGCGCGCCCTGCGCGCGCCCGGCATGGAGCGGCGGTGGCGGAATGGCAGACGCGCTAGTTTCAGGAGCTAGTGTCCGCAAGGACGTGGAGGTTCAACTCCTCTCCGCCGCACCAACGAAGCGACCCCTGATCTCGCCGATCAAAAGAAGTTGCTGCTCTAATTGCCATTTGTGCAATGGGTCGGGGCAACAGCGGCTCTTCTAGCCTGGTTGTTCTTCGCCTGGTGAGCGGCTCGACCGAACCATCCCATCGCGAGGGCGATTGTGCGGACGTCCAGCAGCGGCCGACCTGGAACGTTGGCGGTTGGAATCCTGTTCCTCTTGATTGCGGCCGTCGGCTTCCTGGCGCTAGCCCCGCCCACCCAGGGTTGGCATGGCTGGCATTCCTGACCCACGCCTTCATGGCGCTTGCTTTTGCGGCCTGCGTTCAGCTCACCGTAATCCGCCGGACGAGAACCTAGAGCGCCGTCGTCTCGTCAGCCGCCGAGGATTTTCTCCAGCTCCGCTTTGCGCATCCTCGAGCGGCCTTTGATGCCGCGCTGCCTCGCCTCGTTGCGCAGTTGGTCGTAGGTGCGACCCCCTGGCCCCTTGTGCGATCTCAGGCCGCCGCGGCGGCCGGACGAGATGTCCTCGATGGACGTGCGGCTCGCCTCCTTGGTTTCGCCGTGGCGGGCGCGCTCCTTGTTGACCGTGCGCGCCGCGACCTCCTCCGCCTTTTTCTCGTTGGTCCCTCGGTCTTCCAGGCTCTCCTTGACGTGCTCGTACTGGCGTTCTCGCTTCGGACTCCATGCGCTTTGCGGCATTCGTGCAAACCTCCTTTACCTTGACAACGCCCGGCCAATCGATTCGACTGAGCGCCGCCGTGTCGAGTGCGCCATACGACCAGGTCCAGGTTCTGTATCGAACGCTGCTTGTTTTCGCAACGGTCGCGGTGGTGATCCTTGCGGTCGGGCTGGTCGAGTTCGTGTACTTCGAACCGCCCGGACAGGCGACCGGCGTCAAGGCGCGCATCGTCGGGATCTACAAGTACGACCCGTCGACGGGCACCACGCTCGGAAGCGACAGATCAGCCTTCACACGGACGCAGGATTTCGCTGCGGTCGTTGACTGGTCCGGGCTGCCGCCCGACCTCAACGTCGACGCCCGTTGGTACGACGCGTTTGGCAGCATCGTCGGCCGAGTGGGACCGAGCACACCTGCCAAGCTCGGCAACTCCACGACCGTCGCGATCATCACGCCTCAGGGGCTGCATCACAACCTGCCCGGCGACTACACGTTCGTGGTCGAGCGATTGCAAGGCGGGTTGCCGGTCGAGGTGCTCGCGCGCCGGATCGTGCTGGTCGAGAGTTAGTGGCCACCAGCACCTACACCACACCACCCGCGGCCAACCCGCACCCACGACTGCGCCCAGGCCGTTATGGAATCGCCGTAGCCATCACGGCGGTGGTGGTGATCGCGCTGGTCATCAGCTCGCTCCTGAACTACGTGTACCTCGACACCATCCCGGGGCGCACCTCGCTGTACGGGTTGCTGGCGGTGGCGCTGGTCTCGCTCGGCACCTACATCGGGGTGAGGGCGTTCACGCGGGACCGGGCAATCCGGCGTAAGCAACTGATCCGGGCTGGCGTGCTGCTCGGCCTGGGCACGTTGCTCTGGCTGCTTGTGATCGACATCTTTGTTTTCACCCAGGCAGCCGGGCCCGGGGTCGCGGCGATCAGTGCCCTGGCTTGCATACCGACGACGGCCTTCGGACTCTTCGTCGTGCGACGCATGGACCGCAACGAGAAGGAGCCGTGGCGATTAGTACTGGTGGCCGCGGCTTGGGGCGCGATCGTCGCTACCAGCCTCGTCATCTGGGGCGAGACGATCTGGGACCAGGTTGCGCAGCAAACACTCGTACCGGGGCCCGGACTCGATGCATCAACTGCGTTTTCGGCCGGCCTGCTCGAGGAGCTCGCGAAGGGACTTGCGGTGGTGCTGCTCTTCCTTGTCATGCGCAACGACTTCGACGACGTTGTCGATGGGATCGTTTATGGGGCCGCGGTGGGGATGGGCTTCAACTTCCTCGAGTCCATCGCCTACATGACGAACCTCTACGCGATCTTCAGCCCCGACGGTTTGGGCTGGTACGCGGCCGGCTTTCAGTGGTACGGCAGGCAGGTGCTCGGCTTGTTCTTCGGGCACGCGACGTACACGGCATTCATCGGAGCTGGGCTCGGGATTGCGCGACAGCTGCCGAAGAAGCGGCAGAAGGCGTTCGCGATCGTCAGCGGGTTTCTGGTCGCGATCGCCGGACACTTCTCGTGGGACGCGTGGGTGCAGTTCTTTCCGATCGACAACACGCTGTTCGGGTTGGTCGAGATGCACCTGCGGACGCTGATCATGACCGGGCCGTTCACCGCCGCCGTGATCGCGCTGCTGATCTTCGGCATTCGTTACGAGGCCATGGGGCTTGTAGACCAGTTCAAAAAGGAGGCAGCCACAGGCGCCGGCGCAATCCTGCCCGAGGATGTGCCGATCCTGGCCAGTCCGTGGCGACGCCTGAGGCAGCGCCTCCGCGCCTTCCGGCGCGGCGGCCTGCGCGCATACCTGGAGGTCGCGCGGCTGCAAACCGGGCAGCTCGACCTCGCCATGGAGCGCTGGCATCGCGAGCGCCAGGAAATCGAAACGCCGCTGGAAGCAGAGGACGCGCTTAGACAGCGGGTGATCCAGCTGCGGCACTGGGTGCCGGCGGCTTAACGGGCAGGGTTGTAAGCCGAACTTTTTCGAGCTTCACTTGCATCCAGGCGTGCCGGTTGGGGGTGGGATCCGGCGGGAGGAGGGTGGGCCCTCGGAGAGGACCGTCCGTTCGGGAGCTAGGCCGGTAGGCGGCCCCAGATCGCTCTCGCCAGGGCCAACAGCAGCAGCATCGAGGCTGCCGCCCACGTGATTGCGGAAACGATCGGATCGCTGAAGTCGGTTCCGCTGAGAACCGCATGCAAGAAGATCAGCGCGAACGCGATGTAGGCCGAGCGGTGCACCCACAGCCAGACCTGCTTGTTCATCCGGCGCTTGAGAAACGCGGTGACGGTCACGATCACCAGCACGTCCACCGAAAGAGCGCCGAGCCCAATCGCGAGCGTGCCGTAGGTCGAATGAAAAGGAACTACCAGGTCGAGCAGCCCAACCCGGGCGGTCGTGTCGAGCAGGAGCGACACCAGGTGCAGGCCGGCGAGCGGAATCCACAGCACGGTCGTGTACTCGTGCAGCGAGCGCAGCGCGCGGTTGCTTGCCAACCAGTCAAGCACAGCCGTGCGGAGTGCGATGCCGGTCACCATGGCGGTGGCGAGCGCCGCGTAGGAGCTCAGTCCGGCGACGCGAGCCAGCACCCAGAAGAACTGGTCCGTGGTCATCTCAGGGGCTGAGCCACCACGCCAGCGCATGCGCGGAGCAGTAGGCCGGCGCTATCTCCGGACCCACCAGCAGGGCGGTCTTGGCGACCACCTCGGCCTCCACCCCGCCGGCGGCGACGACCGAAACCTCTTCGAGGCCCGTCTGGGCCGGGAGGCCGGTACGGGGATCGATCAGGTGGTGATGCTCGACGCTCCAACGCCTCCGTCGAACGCTGCTGGTCGCGGCGCCCTGGTCGCGCAGCAGCACGGTCGCGCCGCCCAGGCCAACCGGCCAGCCATCCCCCGCCGGCCCCATTCCGCGGGCGCTGAGGTCGCCTCCGAGGTTGGCGAGCGCGTTCGCTCCCAGGAGGTCCACAAGGCGATCGGCCATCCAGCCCTTTGCGATTCCACCGAGGTCGATCCCGGCACCAGGCTCAAGCCGTGCAGCGCCAGGCCGCACCACCAACACGTCTGGGAGCGGGAGAAGCGGGCAAGCCCGCAGCTCGGTGGCCATCGGTCGGCCCTCGGACAGCGACCTCACGTACCCAGCCGCTTCAAGTGACCGCAGGACCGCGACGTTGACGAGCCCTGAGCTCGTCTCAAACGCGCGCAGCGATTCGCGCAAGAGGGACTCCAGCTCGGGACTTATATCTCTCCACGACCCAGGGCTTGCATTGAATCGGGACAGCTCGCTGTCCGGCGAGAACCGCGTCAGCCTCGGCCCCATTCGGCGCACCCAGAGCTCCCCTTCCAGCAGCCGGCCGCGCGGGACGCCTACGGCGAACAGGCTGCAGTTGGTGCCGAGCGCTTCGAAATGATGAGCATCGACTGCCGCGTTACGAGGCATAGGTCGAGGTCACGGGATGCGCGGTGCTGGGCTGGACGGAGGGACCGAGCGTCAGGGTGCCTCCAGGAGCCGAGAGCGTGGTCGGGCCCGACGCGCTGAGCACGGTGGGCTGCAGGGGCGCCGCCGGGTTTTTCAAATGCGAGGTCACGTACAGCGCGGATAAGGCGGTCGCGGCGACAGTCAGCGCAGTCGCTCCCGCTTTGAGGATGGCCGTTCGCATCTCAGACCGAGCTGGAAACCGGCGCTTTCAGAAACGGGACGCTGTCGAACGTAGCGCCGAGGATCTTGCTCGAGTCGGCGCCCAGGTGACCGCCGAGGATCTCCTGGTAGACGGAGCGGAAGTCGACCGCGTATTTGAGGTTGCCGGTGGCGTCGAGGCTGGTCAGGCTTGGCGAGTCTCCGTAGAGGCCGCCCTTCACCGGATCACCGATCAAAATCAGCGGCGCGGCGGCCCCGTGGTCGGTGCCCCCGCTTGCGTTTTCCTTAGGCCGCCGCCCGAACTCAGACCACGTGGCGATGAGCACCTTGTCCGCCATGCCGTGCGCCGCGAGGTCCTGATAGAACGCTCCGACTGCCGAGTCGAGGTAGCCCATCAGGTCGTCGTGGCGGTTTAGCTCTGTGTAGTGCGTGTCGAAACCACCCAGCGTGACGTGCAGCAGCTTGACTCCCGTCCCGGTGACGATCAGCTCGGCGGCGAGCTGCAGGGCGGCGGCGAGCTGGTTCTTCGACGAGTAAACGAGCTGCACCTTGTCGCTGTAGTCGGCCATGGGCTGATAGCTGGCGGCGGACGTGCGTAGCGTTGCCATCGTCTCGGTCGCGGTGGCGATCGCAGTGTCGAAAAGTGCCCCGTAGATTCCTGGAGTGCCCTTATAGAGTGCGCCCACGGCGGCTTCCACCGCGCTGCCGCCACTGAAACCGAACGTCTTCTGGTTCTGGATCACCGTCATCGTCGCCTGGAGGTCGCGGAGCGCGCCGGGAACATCGGTAGCTCCACATGCGCATCCGGTCAAGGGGTGGCCGTTGGAGTCGTACGCGGTCGCCAGAGTCTTGCCGAGCCAGCCGTCCACCTGCCGCCGGGTGGGATCGCCCGTCTCCCAGATGCGGATGGACTCGAAATGCGAGAACGTGGGGTTTGGGTAGCCGACTCCCTGCACGATCGCCACCTTGCCCCTGTCCCAGAGTCCCTTGAGCTGGCCGAGGTTATGGTTGAGCCCGAACTGGCTGTTGAGGGGCAGCGCTTGCGAGACCATCGGACCCGACAGCTTGGGCCGGAGGTCGTGCAGCGACGGATCGGCCAGGGGCACGACGGTGCGCAGACCGTCATTTCCACCGGCGAGCTGGATCATGACGAGCACGTTGTCGTTGGTCATGCCTTCGCGCTTGGCCGCGTAGACGGCGCGCGCGAATGCGTCGGGCACGGCTGCGTATCCGGCGGCCAATCCGGCTGCGCCCGCGCCGAACACGAGGCCGGCCTTCAGAAAGTCCCGCCGCTTGAGCTGGTTGATCCCGATTTCTCTTGTCATGTGTCCTGCACCTACTTGAGCTGAAATTCCGGAGAGGCGAGGGTGATGAACCAGCGCGCGCGGTCGTCCGCGGCCTGGTTCAAAAGGCTTGCGGTCTGTGAGCTGAGGACACTGTCGAGCTGTTGGTGTGCCGCCTCTGTCGCAGAAGGCAGGGGTGTCTTGATCTGAGCAAGGGCTGAGGTGACGAAGTTCACGCGCTCGACGACCGTGTTCGATGAGATCCATGACTCGTTGTTTGGCCAGCCGCCGACGTCCGGTGGGTCGAAGAGCGATTGGCCCATCCCCGAACCGGCGCCGGCGATGAGCGTCGAAAGATTGGTCGCGCCCAGTGCTCGGGCGGCGTGGACCATGAAGTCGGCCGGGCTCTTCACCAGCGTCCTGTAGCTCTGCGCGGAGTTGAACTCCGGGCTGGTGAACATGGCGCGCATCAAGGTCTTCATGTCGTAGTTGCTGCGCCGGAACGCGTCGGCAAGAGTCTTGACGTAGCCGGCACCTGGCTGGGCGGCGACAAAGTGCTCCGCGACCTTCGTGGCGATGAACTGAGCCGTGGCGGGCTGGGCGAGGATGCGATCGACAACGCCTTGAGTGTCGAGGGGACCGGTTTTGCCGAGGTAGGTGACGCTCCCTTTGAAGGCACGTCGTGTATTGAAGATGCCCGGGCGCTGTGTCGAGTAGACGGGAAGCTGGCGAGTGACCCCGGTCGCAACGGTGACCGTCGCGGTTGAGTCGGGCTGCGGCAGCACCCAGCCGGCAAGCGCCTTGGCGCTCTCCCGCACGTCGGTTTCCGTGTAATTGCCGGGACCCATCGTGAAGAGCTCCATCAGCTCACGCGAGTAGTTCTCGTTGGGGCTCTGGCCGGTCGATGTCGCGAGGTCGAGGTAGCGAAGCATCGCCGGGTCGGTCGTGACCTGCATCAGCATCGATCGCAAATTGGTCATTGACATGCGGCGCCATGTGAGGTTCTGCCAGTACATGAACGTGTCGTCGGCGACCTTGCGGTAGTCGCTGGTGAAGTGACCGTGCCAGAAGAGCGTCATGCTTTCCGCGAACGGCGTGGTCGTGCGGATCATCTGGTCGAGCCACCACTGCTGCAGCTGGCCGACGGCGAAACGACCGCCCGGCGTCGTCGCGGCGGCGAAGGCGGCGGGCTCAACCGGGTTGGTTTCAATCAGCCGGTCGACCGTCTTGTTGAAACCGTCGGACAGAGCAGCATCCAGCTGCGCGGGCGTGTAGCCGAAGCTGGTTCGGCGCAGGAGCTGCATGACGCGCGCTGACTCCGAGCCAAGCGGCGAGACCCAGTCCATCGCGGTTCCGGCTTTTGGTTTGGCCAGGCTCTGCATCGATCCGCCCAGCAGGCGGACCGCGCCGACGCCAACCCCGGTCGCGAGAGCGGCCGCCAGCGCCTGGCGGCGGGTGATGCCTCGGTGGACCGGTTCAGCGGTGGAAGCGACTTTCTCTTGACCTGGCGCAAGGCTCATGCCCCAATTCAATCCGGCTCCGCCGCGCATGGCATCAGCCAGATGTGAAGAATTCGTAATCGGACCCGAGATGGAATCAGACGCGGCAAACGCCACCCGCAGCCGGGCGCGCCGGGGCACGTACGAGAACTGGTTCGTGAACGTCGCCGATCCTGCCCGAAGACAGGGTTACTGGATCCGATATACGTCGCTCAATCCCGCTGGCCAAGGGGCCGAGCATGCGGCGCACTCCGCCCTCTGGGCTTTTCGCTTCGACCACGACGACCCGAGCGCGAATTGGGGCGCCAAGGAGAACTTTCCGCTGGCAGAGCTAAAAGCCCAATCGCGACCGTTCGTCCTCCGCCTTGGCGCGGCGTTGCTAGCCCATGACGGATGCGCAGGCGAGGTGCACGGCGAGCGGGGAACCATGAGCTGGGACCTGCGCTGGGACTCCCGCGAGCGGCCCTTCCCGTTCGTGCGGCCACCGTGGGACGCGATCGCTTCATTCGCCAACGTTGGCTCGCAGCCGGCCCTGAAAGTGTCGGGCACGATCGACGTCAATGGAAGGCGTACACACCTCGAAAACGTGCCTGGCGGCCAGCAGCACACGTGGGGATCGAGTCAACCGCTGGAGTGGAACTGGGGTTTTGCTTCGGGTCCCGATTTCTGGATGGACGGAGGCACGTCCCGGGTGCGATCTCTCGTAGGACCAGAGCTGGCCGGAACTGCCGTGGGCGCGCACATTCGAGAGCAGAGGTTTCTGATGAACGGACTGACACGAGTCCTGGCGACGCGTGGACCGATCGATGCGGATTCGTGGACAGTCGAAGCGAAGCTGGGTCCGCGCCGGCTGCACGTCCATGTCACGCCGAGACGGTCCGACCTGATTGGAGTCACGCTTGCCGATCCGCGCGGCGGGTCGCGCGTTTGCTACCACACCGAGGTCGCCGACCTGGAGCTGCGGCTCACGCAGGGCGAGCAGGTGCTGGCGCGAATTCGCCGGCCCGCGTCGGCCGCCTTCGAGTACGGCGCGGAATCGCCGGTGTCCGGCCTGCCCGTCCTGTTCTGATCCGGCGAAATTAACAGGCTGGGTTGTAAAGGACGGCGGGCGAATCTAGGTTTCGACAGTACGGTTGGCCGGGTTGGGGGAGGGACCCGGACGGGAGAGGGAGGGCCCAGCCAGAGGTGGCGGATTCCAATTTTTGGTGGTTGGCGGCAGACGTGCGGAATCCGGGCGGTCAAAGGGCTCGGGTGGCGCCAAGCGTGCGGAATCCAGCGGGCTTGCATTCTGGGATGTGTTACGTCGTAATGTTGTAACACCATGACAGAACGAGCCCCCACCCTACCGACCGAGCGCGAAGCACTTGACGCCTACTCCGCGACTGTCACCTCGGTCGCCGAGCGGGTCCTCCCCTCCGTTGCGAGCCTGCGCGTCGGACGAGCCGGGCGCGGCGGCGCCGGCTCGGCCGTCGTCATCACCCCTGACGGCTTCCTCGTCACCTCCGCCCACGTGGTCGCGCAAGGAGGTTCGGCCAGCGCGTCCTTCCTGGATGGCACCGAGTACGACGTTGACGTGGTGGGCGCGGATCCGCTGTCGGACCTCGCGATCGCCCGCGCCCGGGGGGCGACCATCGAGCCGGTGCGAATCGGAAACGCGGATCAACTTCGCGTCGGCCAGCTCGTCGTCGCAGTCGGCAATCCCCTCGGCTTTTCGGGTTCCGTCACGTCTGGGGTCGTCAGCGGGTTAGGCCGCTCGCTGGCGACCGCTGACGGCAACGGGCACCGGCGCTTCATCGAGGACGTGATCCAGACCGACGCCGCGCTCAACCCCGGCAACTCGGGCGGTGCGCTCGCTGACTGGCAGGCGCGCCTGATCGGGGTGAACACCGCCGTCGCCGGCATGGGCCTGGGCCTGGCCGTTCCGATGAACCGGACTACCGAAGCCATCCTTGCCGCGCTGATCCGGAACGGCCGCGTCCCC
>Ga0209648_10000041_pt1 | contig 74484 bp, 83 predicted proteins | sample GraSoi2013_115cm_FD_185830 | JGI IMG/M metagenome (GOLD analysis project Ga0209648, IMG submission 185830) | Grasslands soil microbial communities from the Angelo Coastal Reserve, California, USA - Sample 9_17_2013_115cm (SPAdes) (version 2) | ecosystem: Environmental > Terrestrial > Soil >... | reverse complement strand
CCTGCCGGGGAGAACCGCCATTATTCGGCCAATGACCATTTCGAGGTGACTGCCGGGGACTCCTCGGCGGTGTTGCTAGAATTGAACGGGAGGGCCATGCCGCCCCTTGGAGCGCCGGGCGCCTCCGGTAGAATAGTCCTGAGTGAGAAGGACTTGAGGCCGTAACGCAGTGGAAACGCTCTCCCCTGAAGTTCTCGAAGATCTCCGCCACGGGCGCGCCACGCGCGAACGAAAAATCGCGGTTTGCACCGGCGGCGCGCACCTTGCTCCGGCAGATCGCGCGGAGGTTCTTGCGGTTCTTGCCCACGACGCCGACGAAATGGTTTCCTCACGCGCGCAGGACGCGATGCTTTCGCAGCCGGTGGAATCCTTTGTCGAGGCTCTCAAACGCGAGCAGGCGCTCCCGGCGCTCTTTTCGTACGCGGCAAAGAATCTTGCCGATAAGCCGGGCGTCTGCGACGCCATGGTGCAAAACAAAAACTGTCCAGCGGAACAGCTCGTTCCTATCGTCCGGCACCTTTCGGCTCTCGGCATCCAGGCGCTGATGGAAGAACTCGATCGTATCAGCGCATCTCCGGCGCTGGCCTCGGCGCTGGAACATTCTACGTCGGTGACCGTCGAGCAAAAGAATCAGCTCCGCGAACTGCACGGTCCGGGCAATCCCATCGATGAAGCCGCGCTCGCCGAAGCCGCAGCGGCCGCGGAACCCGACATCGCCAGACGGCAGACTCTGATTCAACGGCTGGCGAAAATGAGCGTAGCGCAGCGGGTGCAGTTCGCCATGAAGGGCGGCTCGGAAGCGCGGCGCACACTCGTCCGCGATAGCAACAAGGTTGTGCAAAGGGCGGTGCTGCAGTCTCCACGCCTCACGGACCAGGAAGTCGAGGCCTTTGCGGCGATGTCCAGCCTCACCGATGAAATTCTTCGGCTCATCGCGGGTAACCGCGTATTTCGAAAGAACTATAGCGTCGTTCGCAACCTCATAAACAATCCCAAGACGCCGCTCGACGTCAGCCTGCACATGCTGCCTATGCTGAACGCCATCGACCTCAAGCGCCTCACTACCAACAAGAATGTTCCCGAAACTCTGCGCACTACGGCTTTCAAGCTTCAGCGAACACGCACCGATCTGAAAAAATAAGATTTTTCTTGCGCAACGCCTCGCTGTTGCTCATCCCGCTTCGGTCAGGATGCGAACGTTAGCTTGGGATGCAGGAGATGGAAGCCCGTGGCTTCCTGGTAGGCGCGGGCGAAGGCGAGCAGTTCTGCTTCGCCGTACAATTTTCCGAGAAACGTCAAGCTGGCGGGAGTTCTGGGGCCGCCCGCATTTTGAAAATCGCCCGGGTCGTCATTCGGCGGCTTGGGCGCGTCGCTGCCGCGCAATCCGTTGGGCAAAATTACCGCGGGATGGCCGGTAAGATTCGTAATCACCAGTTGTTCGCCGCTTGTCGGGGCAACGATAACGTCGAAATCTTCGAACACTTTTGCAACCGCATCCATCGCCATCCTGCGCGCACGCGCGGCTTGGATGTACTCCACGGCAGGGATGAAACGCGCCGTTCGAAACGTATTCGGCCAATCGAAGTCTCTCTGCGACGTGAGCAGTTTGTCCTTGCCGGAGCGCGTCAGTTCATCGAACGCGGCCGCTGATTCCGCCGTCAGCATCGTCACCATGGCGTCGTAGGGAAATTTAGGCATCTCGACCGCGACGAGATGAACTCCCATCTCGCGGAGTTTCGCGAGGGCGGCATCGTTGTATCTTCTGTCGTACTCGGCTCGCGCTCGCGCCGCTGCCCGCCGCTTCTTCTGCTCCTCGCGCTTTTTCTGTTCTTCCGGAGTGGCGGGTGGTTCTTCTTTCGCGGCCTCTTGCTGCTCGTCTGCTTTTCGTTCGAATGCGGATTTCAGATAACCAACTCGCATATTCCGCCATTCAAGAGTTGTATCCCAATTGAAAGCCGCGGGCTGTACCGTGCGATCTTTGCCATCTCGCCCGTAAATCGCGTTCAGGACCAGAGCACAATCCTCTACGGTTCTACAGATGGGCCCCAGCTTGTCCATGCTCCAGGAAAGCGCCATCGCTCCCGTTCGCGGGACGAGGCCGAACGAGGGCCGGAGTCCCGTGCATCCACAGCGCGTCGATGGAGAAGAAATCGAGCCCAGCGTTTCGGAGCCAATGCTGAACGCCACGCATCCAGAGGCGGTTGCAGAAGCGGGACCCGCGGAAGATCCGCTAGAACCCTGGTTTGTGTTCCAGGGATTGCGCGTTACCCCGCCGAACCACACATCGCCTTGCGCGAGGGCGCCCAGAGTTAATTTTGCGACCAGCACCGCGCCCGCATCGTCCAGCCGTTTTACAACTGTTGCGTCCTCATCGATCATTTGGCTTTCGAATCCGCCGGCGCCCCACGTGGTCCGATATCCCTTTACTGCAAGGAGATCCTTCGCGCCCCATGGCAAACCATGCAGCGGGCCCCGGTATTTTCCGGCGGCAATTTCCGCATCTGCTTTCTTGGCCTGCGCGAGAGCGCGTTCTTCCGTCAGCGTTACGACGAACTTCAAGACCGGGTCGTATCTTTTCAAACGTCCCAAATACATTTCGGTGAGTGCTAAAGACGAAACTCTCTTCATTCGCACCAGCTCTGCCAATTGCCGCGCGCTCGCGAACGCCAAATCTTCCAGATTGCTAGGAGCGTTTGCCGGGGCAGTATTCCCAGCTTTGGAAATCCGCAAAGGCTTTCGCTCGGTCTCGAACTGCATACCTGGAAGCGCGGGATCAAAAATCAACGCGGGGTCAACAGAATTGGGAATGTGCAGTTTATAGATTTCTTCGTAGCCCTTGGCCTGATCGTTCAGGTTTTCGAGCATCATCTCTTTGTATTCCTCGGAAATCGGCACGTCCGCGATGGCCGCGGCATTTTCAATCATCTCCTTGTTAATCTTCTTCGCACCTTGCGCCTGCGCTTGCGCCCACAACACGCCCGGAAGAAGTGTTCCCGCCAAGCCCATCCCCGAGCAAGTCCTCATGAAATTTCGGCGATCGATCATTTTTTGTCCTCCCGATCACACAATCGCGCAGGCGCGCGCGTAAGATACCACAGCATTGTCCTCATCCACTTCACGCGGTTGATTGTTTTCCTCAGTCGCGGCGTTGTCTCGGACTGGCCCACAGCTGCGCTTTTTGGCGCAGACGCTCAACAATGTTGTACGATTTGCGCATCCTGAAAGGAGTTCGCATGATACGGTTTGCGCGATTTTTGGCTTTCCTATCGCTCTTGCTTCTGAGTTTCTCCCTGCGGCATCTGCCGTCGGCGATGGCGGGGAATCCTCCCGCTGAGGGAAAAGAAGCTGTCCTCAAAGCAGTGGACATCACCGCGAAAATTTACCCGGAACGAGTTTTTTTCCGTGGCCAAATTGCTCCGGTGCAGTTCCGCAACAGCGGCGGCGTGCACTTCGCTGACGATCTCTATGTTCTGGCGGGAATGGTGGACAGTTCCGGGTACTCCACAGCGATCAAGGAGAAATACCAAGCCTATCTGCTGAACGAAGTTGCCCTCGAAATCGCCGGTCAAACGTTGAAGCCCGGCGCTTACGGCATCGGTTTCCTCACGGGCGGAAAATTTGTGGTCATGGACTTGGGCGCCAATGACGTGTTGCAGGCGGCCTCGCAACACGACGCGGAAATGAAGCGCCCCATGCCGCTCCAAGTGCTTGCTTCTGGCACGGCGGGAAGCTACCGGCTGTACGCCGGGCGCGATTACGTGGAGTTCCGCAGGGCCCACTAGTTCAGGCAACCGCTCGAAGAGTCGAGACGCGGAACCGTTGGCCCGGCAAGCCTTGAAAGATTCCTCTGCCTATTTTCCTTTGCATCCACGCTAAGCGCGTCATAGGATACCGCCAACCGTTTCCGTGATTTTCCATACAGAGGAGTCTCTCCATGCACATGCACGAGTTGAATTGGCTCGCGATTCTGGTAGCCGCGATATCCACGATAGTGGTGGGATTCCTGTGGTACTCGCCGCTTCTTTTCGCTAAACCGTGGATGCGCGAAATGGGCTACGACCCGAATGACAAAGCCAAAGTCCAGGAGATGCAGAAGAGCGCCGGTCCGGCCTACGGCGGGTCTTTTGTTGCCAGCCTGCTTTCCGCTTTCACTTTGGCCTTGATCCTCCATGGCCTTCGAGCAGAAGACCTGCATCTCGGAATTATGGCCAGTTTCCACATTTGGCTCGGGTTTGTGACTACCGTGCAATTCACTGGCGCGCTGTTCATGAAGCAGAGCATGAAGCTGTTTGCCATCAATACTGGCTGCCAGCTGGTCTGCTATCTCGTCATGGGGGCGATCCTGGTTGCGTGGAAATAAGAGACTGCTGAAGCGGCAGAAAACATCTCAAGAAGCTGGAAAGAGCGGCTCGGGCACGATTTTCTTGCCTCTTCACGGCAAGCTGGTGAATCCCGCCCACTTGTTCTCGAGCGCGACGAAAGACAGCTGGCGTTCGAGTAGATATCACTCTTTTCTAACCCGTAAGCTTCTTCAAAACCGCGGCATATATTCTTTTGTTGCCGAAATCCCCTTTTAATTGGACGGCTGCGCTGGTAGGGGACAGGGCGCTTGGGTAAGCCTAGCTCGACCAAAGGCTTGCCTTGGTACCGCCGCTGGCGCTCCGTCCAGCCTTCTTTTCGGCTCATTGTGCGCCTTCCCATTCAGGGGCCTCTTCTCGGCCCTCAATCCATTGAAGACTCTGCAAACCAACGCTTTGGTACTCGATAGGGCACATATCGCTAAATACGTTTGAAATCGAGGGGGATAGCCGCAAATGATGGTACCAGGTAGCAGTACCTACAGAACTCAAGGAGGGGATATATGCGTAGCTTGCTCATGGTGGGGGTTTTGTTTTTTGCTGTTGCTGGTTCAGCCGTGGCCCAGGATTATCCTAAGGGCGAAGTAGCCGGAAATTACACCTACATCCGTATCAATCCGGGCGGTGGGGCGTCCAGTATCGACTGCCACGGGGGCGGCGGATCGGGCGCCTATAGTCTGAATAATTACCTCGGCATCGTTGGCGAGTTTAGCGGTTGCAAAATGACGGGGCTGCCATCCGGCTTAAGCGGCCACGCGTTCAGCTATCTATTCGGGCCCAGGTTGACTTACCGTGGATATGGTCGCCTCGAGCCTTTCGGTGAGGCTTTGTTTGGCGGGGCGCATCTCACGTTCAGCGGCGGCGGCGCGTCTACCTCTTTTAACGGCTTCGCGATGGCACTCGGGGGCGGAGTCGACTACAAGTGGAATCGAAACGTAGCCATTCGCTTCGTACAGGCTGATTACCTCTACTCGAGAATTGACTTCGGCGCCGGAGCACCTACGCATCAGAACAACTTCCGGCTCCAGGCCGGCGTCGTCTACCGTTTCGGCGGCCGATAAGATCCAGGCTCAGGCAAGGCTCCGCCTTCCAAGGCGGAGCCTTTCGCCTTGCCTCCTTTCCTGCACGCCTTCGCGCCTTCCGGGGCTTCCAACTTCCAATGCACCTTCTCCGTCTCATCCATTGAGGCCGGCGCTGCCTTCATTCTAGAATCTTGCTTATGAATGTCGACCGCTTGCGCGAGCTTTGCCTTTCTTTTCCGGGCGCCACGGAGCAGGTCCAGTGGGGTAACGACCTAGTGTTCAAAGTGGGTGGGAAGATGTTCGCTGTAACTCCGTTGGAACCGGCTCCCGTATGTCTCTCCTTCAAAGCGTCGCCCGAAAATTTCGCGGAACTCACGGAGCGGCCTAACATCATTCCTGCACCCTACTTGGCGCGGGCGCAATGGGTTGCACTCCAAACAAGGGACGCTCTGCCCGCCGAGGAACTGGCGCTCTTACTGCGTCAATCCTATGACATGGTTATCGCCAAGCTTCCGAAGAAAATGCGCGACGCGCTTTTGCTCGCAAGGCCGTCGGCGCGCCAGGCCCGGCGCACAAATTCAGCAAAACAGAAACGCAAGCGTAGCCGCTGACTTCGAGAAAAGATATACTCCGCTGAGCTTCCGCGTATTCGAACGTAAAAGCAGTTTCGTCGAGGTGTTCCATGCTTGTGCGTCTATCGTTTCTCCTTGTTTTTATGATGGTTCTCACTTCAGCCGTCCTTCGGGTCGCGAAGCCGGCGCCGCCCGCTGGTGGTCTTCTGGTCATAGCGAATCAGAAAGAGCACACGCTGCTGCTAGTCGATCCCGATAATCGCCGCGAACTGGCAAAGATTTCTGTGGGAGTCAACGGCCATGAAGTCATCGTGTCAAACGACAGCCGTTTTGCTTACGTTCCGATCTATGGAAATTCCGGTGTTGGCAGGCCCGGGACGGACGGCAGCACCATTGACGTCATCGATCTGCAACAGCGCAAACTCGCCGCAACCATCGATCTTGGCAAACCGCTCCGCCCGCACCGCGCCGAATTAGGGCCTGACGGTCTGCTGTACGTCACCGCCGAGCTTGCGAATGCCGTCGACGTCGTCGATCCCTCCTCGCGCAAAGTCCTCGCGGAGATTCCCACCGGCGAGCCGCAATCCCACATGCTGGTTCTGTCACCCGACGGTCAGCGCGGTTACACCGCCAACGTCAGCGCCGGGAGCGTGAGCGTGCTGGATCTCGCGAAGCGCACCCTAATCGCCACGATTCCCGTGGCCAAGACCGTTCAGCGCATTTCCATTTCACCGGATGGCCGCCGCGTGTTCACTCACGATCAGGACGCGCCGCGCATCGCCGTCATCGACACGGCCACGAACAAAATCACAAACTGGATTGCATTGCCGGATGTGGCGTATGCGTCTGCGCCGACTCCCGATGGGCGCTGGTTGCTCGCGCTCAGTATGAGCGCCAATCATCTCCACGTCGTTGATCTACAGACCCTGAAAGTGGCGCATTCGCTCGAGGTACCGGAGAGATCGTCGGAAATCTTGATTCGTCCGGGTGGCGAAATCGCTTACGTCAGCGGGACCGGCGCCGGCAAGATCGCGGTGCTCGACCTGCGCTCCTGGAAAATGCAGCCGCCCATCGACCTTACTCCCGGCGTTGACGGCCTCGCGTGGGCTAACGCTCCGAACTAACAGTCGCGCACGGGAACGCTGAAGCGGCAAATTGAATTTACTTGAGCGCCGGCCGCGTTCGCACCGGCGCTGCCCGCCTACTTCTCGTCTCGATATTCACCGGGGATGTCATCTTCGGCCACTTCGTGTGTAACGACTTCGCCCCCGTCCGCGTCGCCGGCGTCTTCCACGCCTTTCACAACTTCCGCCTCAAACGCGTTGCCCTCTTCGAGCAACTCGCCCACGCTTTCCGAGTCGGCGCGCTCCCTGCCGGACAATCCCTGCAAATCGCCCGACTGGCCGGCAATCCCTGCTCCCAGACCCCTCGGTTCGAACACCAAGCTGTCCACAATCTCGCGCTTTCCGCGAACTCTCTTTTTCTTCGCCGATGCCTTTTTCGCGGGAGCGATTCTTTTTGGCGCGGCCTTCTTCCTCGCCTGCTTCTTTCTGGGAGCAGCTTTCTTCCCCGCCGCTTTTTTCTTCGTCGTTTTCTTCTTACCTTTTTTCCTGGTGGCCATGTGCAGAGTTTACCATTTTCCTTCTCACCCGTTCACGCGAACCGCGCTTTGCCCCGTCCCTTCCCGGGATGCACCTGGAGCACCCGCCAGATAAGCAGCGCTAACCAGGAGGACGTCCGCCCCCCTACGGCCCCATATAGTGAACCTGGCTTCATTTGTTGTGAGCCTCTAGATCCACAAACTCCACGTTCCATGGTTCTTCTTCGAGCCACAGTCGCGCCACCGTCACTGGCAGTTGGAATCTTCGCGGTCCGGCGCTTCCCGGGTTGATATAGAGAACGCCATCTCGTTCCATCTTTCCCGGTTTGTGAGAGTGGCCACTGACGACGATGTGAAACCCCGCCGCGGCAGGATTCAAATCCAATGCGTTCACGGCGTGCAGGATGTAAATCAGGACCGAGCCTGCTTCCACCACGGCTGTCTCCGGTAAAGTCTTCGCCCACGGTTCGGTATCCACATTTCCGCGCACGGCCACAACCGGCGCGATCTTTTTAAGCGCCTCCAAAATCTCCGGCTTGCCCACATCCCCTGCATGGATGATTAGCTCCGACCCATGCAGCGCTTCCACACCCTCCTTGCGCAGTAAGCCGTGCGTATCCGAAATCAGCCCAATCCTCTTCACCGCGTTTGCCATGGCCTACGAAGCCTACTACAACCGAGCCTCGACGAATTCTGATCACCGGGCCGCTCCCTTTTTTCCTTGCAACCTGCCTATGCGTACACATTGTGTACACTAAGGGCAGGAGCATCCTGCATGAGTGCTGCCAAAAGTCGGCGTTTGCGAGTTTCGGAAACGGGGGAAAACGGGAGATGGGGGAGAGGCGGGATGTTACTTGATTTTTCGGTGTCGTCGAAGCACCGGACCGTGATTCAGTGCACTGTCTCTGTTGGACGCCCCGCGATCTCGCAAATCCGCTGCAATTCCTCGGAGGTGAAGTACGTCTCTTTCTCGTCGCCGGCGCGTTCCTCGTGCCCCAGCCCCGATTCCTTCGAGATACGGTCGAGCTCCGCTTCTGGCATGCCGAGCAGCAAGGAAGCTCTTGCCTGCGTGTAGTATTTTGGGACTTGATTGTTCATAGCGCTCCCCATGCCGCCGCGTCCGCCTCAATGTCAGTGCAACTCGGTGGTTGTGGAAATTAAGGCGGCTCCGTTCACAAAGGCAGCCGCTGCTCCTATTGCAACATAGCCTGTCCCAAAGCGATTTCAATCGGGTAAATCACCCAATTCAGGCTCAGGGAAATCACTGAGAACCCCCCGTTGCCAAACTAATCCCTGCAAGAAGTCATGGGGGCTCGGTCCAAAGGCTGCGGCTTTTTACTTCGTGCCCGCTGTTCCAAGATTATCCTTGACTTTCCCTTATTTCTTGGGATACTTAACCATGTATAAAACTGTGTTTGGAGTGCGGGAGCTCGCTCCCGCTTTTCTTTTTGGCTAGCGCGATTTTGCCCTTGCTGGCTCTCAACAAACAAATCGCACCCTTTAGAATCAACCACTTACAAAATGTAAACTTTGTAACCCCTTTATTTTGATATTCATACAAAATGGCGGGGGGTAGGGGGTTGTATTGCGCTTGCCGAAGGTTCGATCACTCAAAAATCCTTCGATTTGACAATCATTCTGCACAATCTTGGTGCAATCCAAGCTATCTAGAATCAACACTTACACACCATCCGCAAGTGTTGATTCTAAACCATTTACAGAAACACTAAATCCTTTATCAGCAACACTTATGAAAAACATGGGGTGGGGGCGCTGCCGCTCGCGCACGCTCCGAGCATATCGGAGAGAGGGTCTTTTCTCGGCCTATAATCCACAGAGGGGTTGAAAGGAGGAGCAGTGATGTCGCGGCTTTGTTTTATGCGGAAACTTTGTTGGGAATAATTCGGCGCATCGGCTTTGCGCCCGGAATCGGAAACTGCATGTGCCAGAAATTCGTCTCGGGAGAGGTAAACTCCACGCCGATATACTGCTTGCCATCGCGCGCCCGGTGGATGGAGACCACGCGGCATTCCATCGACTGCGCAGTGTTATCGTTCATCAAGATCAGCGTTTGCCCCACCAAGACAATCTCTTCGAGCCGAAACAAGGCGCCGTGCCGGTTCACCGACAGCGAATGCGTCTGTGCCGAGAACTTTTCGCCGGAATCCATTTTCCCGTGAATCGTCAGCGGCACCGTTATGGCCACCCGTAGAGTTCGCCTGCGCTCTTTGCAACGAAAGTGAAGCAGGGACATTTCGGCTACGACCTCGAGCTCTGATTTGTTGTATCTACAGCGATTACAACTAACTTCGATCGACGGATGTGCGCTTGACGAGTCGTGTCAGCAGGGTGCCAAAGCGACAGAACAACAGAAGAGAGGTGACTAGCACGAACCTTGCCCACACAGCCCCATACTGCTTACTTGCCATTTCCAAGACAATGGCTGAAAGGTACCACAAAAGCCCATTTTCTAACAGTACCCTAGTACTTCCCCATCTCTCGTATCACCAAGCCTCATAACAGCCGTAATTCCTCTGGTTGATGATCTTCCGTCGCGGAAGTCCAAGAACACCGCAAGAAAGGCTTTCATCTGTCCCCGTGCAGGAATGGTGCCAAAAGCCGCAGCCAGGGTCCCGACCCATTTCACTTCCAGCGCCACACGGTCTTGGTCTGCCATCTCCGCGTTATCTTATAGATTTGGCGGGACATAATTTATTCACCACGCTCCGCCCCGTCCAGAGCTTCAGTCAAGTTGCGCCTCTTGTCGTAGGGCGCTACCTTGTTGGGGAACTCCTCTAAGGACTGCATCGGGAGCAAAAAACTTCCGAGTTCCGCACCCGTCGCGCCCCGTCCTGCAGATATTTCCGGGCGACCTCTTGAATTCTTGGCCGGTTCACCCATTCCCACCTCCACGAACTGCCATTCTTTGGGAGTTGAAGGATTTCGTGGCACGGGCCTGCCGTAGTCTAGTGTTTTCACGGGCGCATTCGTTTCAATTCGTTTCGGGTTTGGATGACTTTTTCCCGGTCGCCTCGCTCGAAGGGCTACTCAAGAGTTTTACCAGGAGCAGCGGATTCACCCGCGCGCGCTCCACCGTCAGTCCCCAATGGAGGTGCGGCCCCGTGACGCGTCCCGTGGCTCCGACCTTTCCCAGCACAGTTCCAGCTTCCACCGCGTCTCCGGCTTTCACGTCGATTTCAGAAAGGTGGCCATAGAATGTGTAAATCCCCAGGCCGTGATCCAGCACCACGGTATTTCCTGAAAAGAACAACTCCTCAGCCAGGGCGACCCGGCCGCGTTGCGCAGCGTGAACTGGGGTCCCGGTTGCCGCCGGAAAATCCGTCCCGCTATGCGGTGATCCGGGATTGCCGTTCAGAATCCGCCGCTTCCCAAAATTTGAGCCCGTCGTCACGCCATCCAAAGGAATTCTGAAATTACCGTCCCATAGGCGCTCGGGCGTTACGCGATCAAAAATATCGCGCAATTTCTGGCGCTCTTCATTGGCACGCTTGATTTGTTCCGGGCTGGGCTCGACGAACTGTTTCTCTACTTGCAGTTTCTCGGTCGCAAACAAGCCTTTCTTCACTGCCACCATCGCGCTGCAGCTCATTCTCGCGCCATCCGCGGTTTGCTCCGTGATTTTCAGCTCATATTCGCCAGGCGCCTTTTCGAGGTCAACCGCCAGCAATCCTTTTCTCTGCTTTTCGCCTGCAGCCTCCTGCCAGATTGGCACGTTCCGCCCGCCCCAATCTCCTTGCACTTCCGCTAGTGGCTTGGTGCTTTTGATTTCGATGAGCAGCAAACTTCCCTGGCTTGCTTGGGGTGCGCTCAGCCGCAAAGTCGTTCCCGCAGTGCACGTGCCCGCCTGTTTCGCCGCCGCTGTAGCAGGAAGCAAGATGGCAATCGCCACGAGACACACATCGACCAAGCGCACTCCTCGCTTTCCGCCTGCGGCAATGACGTGTGAATTCATTTCTGCTGCCGCATCGCCGACACGCGCGCCTCAACTTTAGCGAATTGCTCTCGCGCGATCTTTGATCCTGTGATCGCCTTTTCAATGTTTCGAAACAACTCGGGATTGTTCATTTTCTGGCGAATGTCCGCCAGGAAAGGCCGCACTTTTGCAAAAATAAAGTAAAGTTCGCCGCAAAAGGATACCTGGAAGAAAAGCTTCTCGCTCACAACGCCATTCAGAACGAAGGAAACAGCAATTCCCCAGTAGCCACCAACCTGTCGGAGCCAATTGTTTTCTTCCGACCCCATGGCCGACGCGACTTTTATGAAATCTTCCGCACTCTTCGGCCAAAACGTCGTCACCCACCATTGCCGCGCCTTGCGCATTTCCGCTTCCCGCCTTAAGTCGTATAGTTCCAGTATCAATCTTGCATCATCAATCGTCGGTTTCTTTGGCACCGTTTCCTCCCTGAACTTTCCGCTTGGATTCTACCCCAGAATACGCAGGTCTCTTTTCCTGCGATTCAGACTGTCCGGCAACGCGACACTTGCATCCCGCCAGCGGACGCTCTCCACCCAGCCGGAACCTCTGCACGTATGGACAAGCCTTTTTGATTCTGTGGTTTCTGCCCTTCAAGCTTGCGGCACGAGGATTGCCCTAACTTCCTGTGGGAAATTGCGTCCCCGCGAATCTACGAAACGCTGCTCAGGGAGGCTTCCATGAAAAAGATCGATCGCATGCGCGAGAGGGTCACCATCTTGCCGACCTCCGTTTACCTGTCGAAAATGCACGACGCCGGCTGGAGCCTGGTCGCCCTGGAATGGGAACGCGAAGTGGAAGTCTCCGGCGTTCCCGAAGAGCCGGCAGCGCCCGTTGCGTCGGAAGAAATCCCCTTCGGCTTGCGCATCGCCTCCGACTGCCGGCATTTGGAAGACGACCCTCTCGAAACACAAACTCTCAAGTTTCTCGCCGAAATGATTGTCCAGGATATTTCCTTCACCAGCATGGCCGACGCCCTGAATGTCCGCGAGTATCGCACTCGCGATGGCCGCCCCTGGACAGCCGCCGGCGTATTCAAGCTAATCCCTCGATTGATCGACGTGGCTCCGCGCCTGCTCTCCGGCGCAGAGTGGGAATCGCGCAAGAAACAACTATCCCGCGTCACCTGGAACTCTTAACTTCATACCTGCTTCCGAACGGCCAAGCTTTTGGCTTTGGATGTTGTGGTATTGTGTCCAACCATGTCGCCAGAGAGTCCAACTCTCCCAAACCTGAAAATTTCGTCGCGCGACACCCGGTTAGCACCTACTTTGCGCTGACCTTCACGGTCTCCTGGCTGGGCGCCTTCGCGGTGGCTTCGCCGCACCTCCTGCGTGGCGAAGCCATCCCAAAGTTTGCGGGTCTGATGATGTTCCCGGTCATGCTCCTTGGTCCCAGCGCAGTCGGCATCCTCCTGACCAGGATCGTCGACGGCAGCAGCGGTTTACGCGATCTATTTTCTCGCATGCGCGGTGTTCGCGTTCCGGGGCGCTGGTACGCGGCACTCTTCATCCCCCCGGTTTTGGTCCTGGCTGTTCTTCTCTGCGTGAAAACATTCGTCTCTCCGGTTTTTGCGCCCAACCGTTTCTTCGTCGGCATCGGATTCGGTTTCGTCGCCGGCTTCTTCGAGGAAATCGGCTGGATTGGCTACGCCTTCCCGAAAATGCGCCGCGGCAAAAACTTTCTCGCTCCAGCGATCCTCCTGGGCCTCCTCTGGGGAACCTGGCACATCCCCGTCGTTGATTACCTGGGGACCTCCACGCCCCACGGCGCCTATTGGTTCTCTTTTTTTCTCGCCTTCACCGGGGCCATGACCGCGATGCGCGCAGTCATCGCCTGGGTCTATTCCCACACGAACAGCGTCCTGCTGCCCAGCTTCTGCATGCCAGCTCCACCGGCTCCCTCGTCGTTTTCAGCCCCCCTCGAGTAACGGCCGCGCAAGAAGCTCTTTGGTATGCCATTTACGCTGCGGTCCTTTGGCTCGTAGTCGCCATAGTTGCCCTATCCAGTCGCAGACAAGCGGACCTACTCCCACCAGCTTGAGACCCGCGCTCCCTTGCCGGATCCGCCTTCTTCTAATCGCTAATAGCGGTCTCGGACCCCTCAGTAGCCCCGAAAGGCACGACAAAGGACGACATTTGGCGCCGCAACGGGCGTTTGCGCCTGTTGTCGCTTGCGCCTCAAGCGCGGAACTGGAAAAGTTCGCCTAGCAGCAGGGAATCCGACCAAATCTGGAGCGCTTATGCAGATCTTAACGATGGTAAGTTTGATGGCCTTCCTGATTTTGGGCCTTTTGCTCTTTTCGGCGGTGACGCCCCGCGACAGTCGGCGGGCGGGCCATCGCAAAACCGCGTTTTACCCAAGCTCTGATTCCCACGGGACCGCGCCTTCTACAAAGCAATAAGGAGAATACTCATGAAGGTTGAATTGAGTTTTGCACCCAGAGCATTCGAGAGTTACACAAAATTCGGGTTTCGCCGGAGAGCCACTGTGGCGACGTCGGTTGCGCTAGTCGCTGCGGCGACATTTCTGTGTCAGGGGTGCGTCGTGGTGCCGGTTCGGGCCCCCACACGCACCAACGGACTCGCCGGCAAGATGGAAAAGGTCAACTTGGATTTCCTGCAAGCAGGCAAGACGACGCGGCAGGAAGTAACCGAAAAACTGGGCGAGACGGACACGACCGTCAAAGAAAACCGACTTTTCCTGGGCCGTTGGGCGAGCTCGAAATGGGGAGTTTTTTGGGCGGTGGGCGGTGGGTACAATGCCGCCGGCGGGTGGAACCGCGGATGGGCTAGGCACAACGTGCTGATTTCCTTCGATGACCAGGATGTCGTTACGCAATACCACGAGTTTTCCGATGGGGACTTGGTGAAGCAACTTTCCGCCTGGGTGGCCGAGGGCCACGGCCAGCCCCTTGATTTGTCGTCGCCAATTGAAGTCCCTATCGATCACCGTCATGGCTCTGGCGTATGTTTCCCCGGTACTCTTATCCTGGGAAGCGATTCGTTTGAGTTCCGTGAAAACGAGAAACACAATTTCAAAATTTCTCCCCGGCAAATCCGGGACATTCAGCTCACCAGCGTCGGACACGGCGATAAATCCGATCCTCGGTACATGAATGAAACCATTCATTTCGCCGAAAAGACCAATGTCGGCGGAAAAATGACTATTCGCGCGGACGTGCCCACCATCATGACTCTCGTCAAATACTTGGCGCAAACACGCTCGAGACAGCAGCCTGCGAATAGCAATCCCGTGGGGAACAATTCTTCTGTGTCGCTTGGGACTCTTATCCCAGCGAGCACGCGCGATGCTCGAAGTGTTCGTTGAAGATCAATCCAGCATCAACTGCACCGGAAAGTATCGTGGCACTATTTAGGAATCGCGGGGGTTGAGCCGCGCTCCATGACCGCATAGGAGCTAATCACCTGCTGATCATAAATAGCCTCAGTCCACATCCAGCCGCCATAGGAAAGCGCCGCAAAAAAACCGGCCACCAGCACGATCCTCTTGCCCAGATAGGGCCGCTCTTTTACACCGTAGTAAACGAGAAATCCACCGAAGAGGGTGATTACACCCAGCAGGCTCTCCAAAACCGGTATATCAGAGATTTGAAAATGGCTCAGATCCTCAAGACCATTGTAAACGGAAAAAAGCGTGAGGATAATGGCCAGCAGGGTCCCCCAAATTCTCCTTTGCCAGGGGAAAGAGTTGCCGTTTCTCGGCGCGATAGTGCCAAAGAGACAAATCAGAAATAAACTAATTCCGCTGAAAACCGCGCCGCGGAGCACAACGATCCTTTCATGCAGTAGCTTGAGCCGGTCCGTTTTCTCGGTCCCCTGGTTCAGTATTTCGGTCTCAATCAGTTGAAACTTTGTCAGGATATTTTTTAACTTTATGTCGTTCTCTCGTTCTGTTTTTGCATCCTGAAGCTTGCGTTCCTTATCCCGGCGCTCAAAAGTTTTCTGCACGCCGGCCCATAGTGTGTGCCATGTCACCATTCTCTGATTTGTTTCCGGGTCCTTCTGGCGGAATCGCTCAAAAAATGCGCGGTGGCAAACGTCGAAATTATCTCCCGGCTCGTAGGGCTTTAGTAATTCCGTCTGTTTGATTCCGTCCAGCCGCTGATTCTGGTCTTCCAGAACCAGGCACCGGATCGCGTCCTCAGGCACTGGCCAATGCTCGTCATTCACAAGCTGGCCCGAGATGGGCACGATCGCGGATCCGATGCAGTACGCCAGAGACAATATTCCCACGCCCAGCAGCGCGTCATTTTTCCCCAACTCTTCAGGAACGGTCTTGGCAAAGAACGGCGGGTACACGAGATCGATGGCCATGCCCAGCCACAGGAAGGCCAGCACGCCAACGACGGTCGTTTCAAATGCGAGTTTGAAGACATCCATTTTGCGAAACCCACTGCACCTATACCTGCCGCCGCGGAATCGGGGTGCGGAATCCGAGTGCCGCCGTCCAAGTGGGGACGGCCTGGTTCGAACGCTTTGCGGTCCAGCTCCCGCATCTGCTGCAGGTGCCTTAATCGGAGCTGCGGACTGGTACCGCTCAGTCCAGTAGTGCGCCGTAGCCACACATCGTTTCATTTCCAAAACTTTTTCCTGGCATAGCCACTCTTATTTACGGGTGTATACTCTTCTTATGGGTAAGCATGTGATTCGAATGTCGGAAGCGGAAGCCTCTGCGACTAACATCGCGACGCTCCTGGCCCGGGTGCGTGCCGGCGCGGAAATCGTCATCGAAAATGACAAGCGGCCCGTTGCTGTTCTTCATGCTGCCGAGCCTGTTCGCCGCACCATTTCCGAGTGTATCGAGCTGCTACCCGAAGATTCCACGGCGACCATCGATCCTGACTTCTCCAAGGACGTTGAGGCCGCCATCGAAAGCCACCGCGAGCCGTTAGCACCACCCGCATGGGACTGATCCTCGACGCTAGCGTTCTGATCGCAGCGGAGCGTCAGGGGAAAAATGCTAGGCAGATGCTTACCGCCATCGCTGGCAAAATCGGCGGAACCGCTGTCGGCATCTCCGTCGTAACGTTGATCGAGTTGGCACACGGCGCGGCCCGCGCCGACTCCCCCGAGTGAAAAGCGAGCCGGCAGAAGTTCATCGCGGAACTTCTGACCGCAATGCCTGTCTATCCAGTCACAGTGCCTGTCGCTCTTCGCACTGGGCAGCTCGACGGCGAGAACCAAGCGCGAGGAATCCGAATTCCCATTTCCGATCTGCTAATCGGCGTGACTGCACTCGAACTCGGTTATGGCGTTGGCACGGCCAACCTCCGCCATTTCCAACAGGTCTCTGGGCTGTCGGTGGTACAACTGTAGTTGTGTTACAGCCCCGAGGAGCCCCATGCAGTCGTTGCGCCTGAACCCCATCCTCAATACGGACTCGTACAAGCTCACCCACTGGTGGCAATATCCGCCGGATACGCGGCACATCTATTCCTATCTCGAATCGCGCGGCGGGATGTTTGAAGAGACCATGCTCGCCATGCTGCAGTACATCATCAAGTCGAATTTCGCGGGACAGGTCTTCACGCTCGATGACGTCGAGGATGCCCGCCGCATCGCTCACGCGCACTTCTCCGGCCATCCCAAGTCTTTCAACTACGAGGGCTTCAAATCTCTTTATGCCAAACACGGCGGACGGTTGCCTCTCCGCATCCGCGCGGTGAAGGAAGGCACCGTCGTTAAGACTCACAACGCGCTCATCACCATCGAAAACACCGATCCGGAATTCTACTGGCTCACCAATTGGGCGGAGACGCTTCTCGTCCAGGTCTGGTATCCCATCACCGTTGCCACGCTGTCGCGCGCCATCAAGCAAATCATCGGCAAAGCGCTTGTCCGCACCGGCGATCCTGCGCTTCTTCCCTTCAAGCTGCACGACTTCGGATTTCGCGGCGTTTCCTCCAAAGAATCCGCAGCCATTGGCGGCGCCGCGCATCTCATCAATTTTCTCGGCACGGACACGCTTGCGGCCATTCAGCTTCTCAACCAGTTTTATTCCGCCGATCTCACGGCGCAGAATCCGCTCGACTGCGCCGCCTACAGCATTCCGGCTTCCGAGCATTCCACCATCACGGCATGGGGCGAAGCGCACGAGCTCGACGCCTACAACAACATGCTTGAAAATTGTCCCGAAGGAATCGTCGCGTGTGTAAGCGACTCCTACGACATCTACAACGCGGTGCGCAATCTTTGGGGCGGCGCGCTACGGGATAGAGTTCTTCAAAGAAAAGGTACGCTGGTAATTCGCCCGGATTCCGGCGACGCGGTTTCCGTCCTCGAAGAGCTCTTTAAAATTGTCAGTGAAAAATTCGGATACGAAGTGAACCGCAAAGGCTGGAAGACCACAGCTCCGTGCGTGCGCTTCATTCAGGGCGATGGCGTCAACTTCTACACCATTCAAAACATCACGGCGCAGCTCACGCGCAAAGGCTGGTCGCAGGATATTTGGAGCTACGGCATGGGCGGCGCGCTGCTGCAGCAAATCAACCGCGACACACTGAAGTTCGCACTGAAATGTTCCGCCATCGACCGCAAAGGCCAGTGGCACAACGTTTACAAAAATCCGAAAACCGACCCCTCGAAAGCCAGCAAGGGCGGCCGCTTCAATCTCATTCAAAACGGCAAGGAGTTCGCCACAGTCGAAATCGTTGAGGGCGCTCCAATTCCGTCTAACAACGCTCTAGAAACAATTCTTGAAGACGGCAAACTCTTGCGCGACCAAACGCTTGCGGAAGTTCGCGCCATCGCCTCTTCTTACGACACCTACAATGAACACGCATGATTATTCTCGAGGCGCTGTGCGGGGCAGGCCTTGCCCCGCTCCTGCTCACGCGCCGCGCAGTTTGAAGCGCTGAATTTTTCCGGTCGCCGTTTTCGGCAGCTCGCTGCAGAACCGCACGTCACGCGGCAGTTTGTACGAGACGAGCCGCGCTTTGACGTGCTCGCAAATTTCCGCCGCCAATTTTCCCGAACCTTGGACGTTTCCACGCAGCACGACGTGCGCGACAGAATACGACAGTCCTCGTTCGTCGGTCGCGCCGACCACGGCGGCTTCGGCGATATGCGGGTGCCCCAGCAACGCGTTCTCCACTTCCATCGGCGAAACCCACATTCCCGCGACTTTCAGCATATCGTCAGCGCGCCCGCAGTAGTGGTAGTAACCGCCGGAATCGCAAAAGAATTTGTCTCCGGTGACGACCCAATCGCCGCGCTTGGTGCGCGCCGTCAGTTCGGGAATCCGCCAATACTCCGCAAACGCGCTCGCGCCGCGAACCCAAAGATTGCCGATTTCGCCGCCACGCACCGCTTCTCCACTGTCATCTACGATCTTGACTTCGTAACCCGGCACGGGAAATCCGCAACTGCCTGGCTTGCATTTCCCCGGGCGGCTGGAGATGAACATGTGCAACATTTCCGTCGAGCCGATTCCGTCGAGGATTTCGATTCCGAATTGCCGCTTCCACGCCTTGAAGATTTCAGCGGGCAAAGTTTCGCCCGCCGAAACGCATTGCCGCACGGAAGAAAAATCCGCGTCGCAATTCTTCTCTTGCACTTCGCGCAGAACCGCCGCGTAAAATGTCGGGACGGCGAAGAAAATGGTGGGCCGACGGCCTTTTACCAGTTCGATCACACGATCTACTTTCGTGCGTTCCGGATTCAAGATCGTGCGCGCCCCGGCGGCCAGCGGAAAATACATCCCGTTTCCCAGGCCATAAGCAAAAAACAATTTGGAGACGGAGAACGTGACGTCTTCCGCGCGAAGATCGAGCACGCCGCGGGCAAAACCCTGGCTTGTCGCCAGCATGTCGGCATGGCGGTGCACCGCTGCTTTGGGCGCGCCGCCGCTGCCGGAGGTGTAAAGCATGAATGCGGGATCCTGAGGCAAAGTATCCGCAGCGGTGAGTTTTTCGGCGGCCGCAGCTATCGAGGCAGTCCACTTTGCGCAGGATACGCCGTGCAGATTCGCCTTTTCATCGCCGACCACGACAATCGGCTCTTGCGGGAGGACGCTGGAGGCAGGCAAAAATTCCGCAAGCGCTTCGGAATGGACAATCGCTGCGCGGGGTTCGCTATTTTCAAGATAATGAATGTAATCGGAAGAGCGCGCGAAAGGATTCACGGGAACGGCTACCGCACCGATTTTTGCGGCTCCGAAAAAAGCGACTATAAATTCCGCCGAATCCGGCAGCACAATTAGAACGCGGTCGCCACGTGAAACGCCCAGCGCGCGAAGCGCATTGCCCGCGCGGTTGGCGAGCGTCGCCAGTTCCCCGTAACTTACTTCCCGGGGCTCGCCGACAATGGCAATGCGCTCAGGATGCAACGCCGCCGGGACATCCAGAAAATGAGCTGCCACATTGAAAGATTGATGGAATTCCCTGTCGAGCGATTTTTGGGGAGGAATCACGCCGAGCCTTCAGTCCACGCCGATGTCTTCGTGCCAGAGGGCTGCGTTTTTGGCAATGTAACTCGCGAGCATTTGAATGCACTCTTCGGAGTACAGGTCGATAACTTCGGTGCCATTTTCGCGCAGCCAATCAATGCCGCCGCGGAAATTCACGGACTCGCCGACAACTACGGCGCCGATACCGAATTGGCGGATCAAGCCGCTGCAGTACCAACACGGGGCCAGGGTAGTGACCATGATTTTGTCGCGGTAAGTGCGCTGGCGGCCAGCTTTGCGAAACGCATCGGTTTCACCATGGGCGGAGGGATCGCCGTCCTGCACTCGGCGGTTGTGGCCGCGTCCAAACAGCTTGCCAGTGCGGTCGAATAGCGCCGCACCGATGGGGATGCCGCATTCCGCGAGCCCCAGACGCGCTTCTTCCACGGCGGTCTTCAGCATGACGAGATATTTCTCACGATTTCCTTCTGCGTCCGTGCTCATTTTCACCCGGTCCGGAGTTTCCTGCCTCATTCCTTCACTTGGTGACGCCAACTGCCGGAAACATCCAGCTCAAAAGCAAATGTGTCGGCCAATAAACAAGCGCGACGGCCCCAACAAAAATTACGGCAAGGTGCACGGGAGCCGGTCCCCAGGAGCGATGAAAAAGCGGATCCTGGAACACATAGTTCATGTTGTAAGCAGCCGGCAAAAACCGAGAAGCAATGAAGAGCCCGGCGGCAATCGCCGCCTGCAATGCAAAAGCGCGACGGTCGTAGCCTACTTTGCGCATGGCCCAAAGCAGCGCCAAGGGAAGACCGATGTGAAAGCTGGAAAGCAGCCGCGCCCAGAGCGGCACGCGGGAATCCCACATATAGTCCGTTCCGCCGACGAGAAATCGGCCGGTGATGAGCCGCCAGCCGATGTCAGCGGCCCAAAAGATTCCCGCCGCCAGCGAGCTGACCGCCTGACTGGAAATCAACAAAGGGTTTCCCCACCACAAACCTGCGCAGGCTAGGATCACCGCGACATCGCACAAATGCAGAAGATTGGCCCAGCCCCAAAAACGGATGTAGGCAGGAAGCCACACCAGAGTCCACACCAGCCCGACCCATCGCAACACGGGGAAGGCGTTGGCACCAGCCGTCATGCGTCCTCTCCAGTTGATGTTTCCATCGCGGCACAGACTACCACAGCCGGCCGAATCCTCACGCAACGGAACGAGCGCTCCCGCAGGGATAGAGCGAGAAGAGGTTGATCGTCAGACAGCCGGCACCAAAATGGAACTTGGCATTGCCGACTTGAGTTCCTAGCATGGTGCGACATGACAGAACCCATGCGCGAAGAAGCCGCAAAAACTGCCGCAGTGGTGGAATGGCTCCAACGACGCGAGGATGAGATGGCAGCTTTGCTGGCTGAACTGGTGGCCATACCGACGGAGAACCCGCCGGGGAAAAATTATCGCGTGTGTGCCGATTTTCTTGAGAAACGACTTAAGCAAGTGGGCCTGGACTGCGAGCGGCTGGAAGACAGCGAGACGAAAGAAGGTAACGCCGACATCCCCATCTGTTTGGTTGCTGAGTACGGACGAGGAGAACACGTTCTCTACTTTCACGGACACTATGACGTTGTGCCAGCGCAGTCCCCGGAACAGTTTCAGCCAGTCCGCAAGGAGCATTTCTTGTTTGGCCGCGGCTCCTGCGACATGAAGGGCGGGATAGTCGCCATGCTCTATGCCATTCTCGCGCTGAGAGAATGCGGCGCCACGTTGGGCGGAAGGATTGCTTTGACGCTGGTTCCCAATGAAGAGACGGGAGGCGAAGGCGGCTCGGCGTGGCTGGCGGCGCAGGGGAGGCTCGGGCGCGGCGGGATCGGCATGCTTTTACCTGAGCCGACGAGTGGCGTCGTCTGGAACGCAAACCGCGGGGCGATTTCGTTAAGCGTTCGCGTAATAGGAAAATCCGCACACGTTGGATTGCAGCACCGGGGGGAAAACGCGTTCGAGCGCATGCTTGAAGTTGTTAAGCGGGTCCAGGAGTTGAAGCAGGAAGGAGAGCAAAGAACCACCAAGTTCAACGTCGGGGCAGATCAAGCGCGCCAATCGATTCTGATGCTGGGCGGGCAGAGCGGAGGAGGCACAAATTTCAACGTGGTACCGGAGGAGTGCTGGTTCACGATCGACCGGCGAATCAATCCCGAGGAAAATCTCGACGATGAGAAGAGCAGATTGATTGCGGTCCTGGAGAGTTGCATGCGCGATGGCATCACGCTCGAATGGGAGGTGTTGCAGGAGGGACAATCCTCGGCGTGCAGCGAGGACGAGCAGCTCGGGGTAGCGCTGGCGCGCAACGTACGAGCAGTAACGGGCGATCGGGCACGCTTTGAAATGTGTCCTGGTTTGCTGGAGACCCGCTTCTACGCCGCCCAGGGTATGCCGGCGTTTGCCTACGGCCCTGGCATGCTCTCTGTGGCGCACGGACCGAATGAATATATCGACCTGCGGAAAATAATCGATTGCGCCGCGATCTATGCATTCACGGCGTTAGATATACTTCATTCCTGAGCGCTTCGGCTGGTGATCGTGAATAGGGACGTTTCGCTGCTGCTCACGGTTCATACGATGAAACGGAGTTTGGCGTACAAATGAGAATTGTTCGTTTAGAAAACGCGGGTCCACTCGTTGAGGGATGGCTGAGGCCATTTGTTTCGGGAAGCGTTCTCTTTAGTTAACGCATCGTGGCGTCGAAAAGACAGAAACAACGTTGCAAGCTGTTGAAATGTGGTTAGTTATGCGGCGTAGAGGAGCTTTCGCGCGTTGTTCGCCACTGTTTTCGCCACTGGACCCATCGTACTATTTCAACCTTTATGTCCAATGGCGGATGATGCCGTGGTATGCCGACCCTTTACTTTTGCCAACCCCACGCAAAGAACCAAGGCATGCTTCGGGCAGTGCTCTCTGTCAATGAGTGCGAGCGTGTCGTCAGCCAGCACGCCGCCACGTATGTCGGCGATAAGTTCCCGAAAGTGGCCAATGAGCAAGGGCTGGCAAATGACTTCGCCGTGCTCAATTTCCCACCGAATGAGACGCCGAAAGGATGGCGATCCGGCTACTACCGGCTTGACTCAGACCTGACGAAGCTCAACGAATCGCTTCTGGCACTTTCGCGCTAACTCCCCATTGATCTCTCAGGGAAACTGCAAGATAAGGGGCGGGCTTCCTTCGCGAGCTATTTCCATTCTCCTGCAGAGGCTAACAGTTGCAGTCCGATGGCGAAGGATTGGTGTCCGAGGGACTGGCAATAGACGACCCTCGCGCGCGCCCGGAAATCCCCTGGCAGCGACCACAAATTCAGCCGCTCATTCCGTTTCCAAGGATTGCTCGAAACAACGCGCACGCCGTGGCTGCTTACGTTTTCGGTGAGGCCCTCCTGCGCGGGATGGCGGACATCCAGGCTGCAAAGATCCACTCTTACTGCCAGGGGAATGCGTCGTTCCAACCGGCGCGCGATGGCTTCCATCGGACACTCCGCTATCTTACGGAAAATTGGCTGGATGGATGCCGAGGGTGGGAACGACAAGACCATTATACGCCTGCCTGCAGAGGATTAAGCGGCTGTTCCAAAATGGCAATGGGCATCGATTCCCGGTACAGCTTAGCCTTCTGAGGTATTGTCAAGCCGGATACACGGTAGTACTCGCGGCCTATCGACACCTGCGGGGGCTCGCGAGAACATCGGTGCAATTCAGGGAAGTCTAATGTTCAGCTCCCTCTCTGGAGTGGTTATTCCTGGGTTTCTGGCAAAGAGATAAAGTGGAGGTCGCCTGTGAAACTGTTTAGTTTGTTGAAGATACCGACGATGGTAGTGGGCTTCGGAGCCCTGCTGTTCCTCGCACCCGCGTGCAAGGCGCAGTCGGAAGTTAGCCCCGATCACTTCGATGGAACCGACCCCTGGGAGATCGCTGCTCGGAGACCCGTGGCTGCGAAAGCTAAGTCGACACTGGCGACTGGTTCCTACCTAGCGCAGAACAAGAAGACTGGACTGGGCGCAAGCCTGCAACTTGCTTCGGCTCACGAAGTCTCGAAGCCCACGCCACGCGACGCAGTGGCGGTCCAGGACAAGCGTAAGGTGGCAGTTCGCAAACCAGATAAGAAATAACCGCGAGAGCGTTTCCGTTCCTAAGGAAGCTGCTAAGTACAGTTGTTCTTAAAGTTTGGACTCTCGCAAACTGCAATCCCATCCCGAGATGCGTGTGTTAGTCGACTGTTTTCGTGCGCTTCGCAGACGTGTGCTTCACCGGTGGCTTGCGTCTGCCGGGGCTGTTGAGCGCAAGAAAACAGGCTTCTGAATAGTCAGTGACTTCCACGAAGAAATCCAAGTAACATCTTGCAGTTCCTGGACAACCTCAGCGTGGGGTAGGAATGCCTCCAGAAGGCATGCGTCGCAGCACCCGAATTCCCAAAGAAATTGCAATTCTGTTGGTGGGCAGCGACATGGAAGGCAAGATGTTTTCTGAGCAGACCAAAACAGTCCTGCTCAGCCGCCACGGCGCCGGCATCATCTCTGAATATGCGCTCTCCGCAGAACAAGAGTTAATCCTCCGCAGGCTCGACACCAACAAAGAGGCCGAGGTTCGCGTGGTCGGCAATCTCGGTGCTCAAGGCAAAACCTACACTTATGGCGTAGCCTTCCTGAACCCGGGGACGGATCTCTGGGAAATCAAATTCCCAAACATGACGGAGTCTGAAAAAGAGGCCAGCCGCGTGCTGCTTCAATGCAGCGGCTGCAAGGCCCGCGAGATGGTGCAGCAAAGCGATTTGGAATCGGACGTATACCTGGTCAACGAAGGAATTGTACGCACCTGCAAGAGCTGTGGATCGTCGACGTTCTGGCGACGGGCCATTGACGATGGCAGCGGCGAACCTGTTCCGCCGGAAATAGCCGCGCCAGAAGCTGAGGAAAGAGCGGAGCTTGTTGAGGCGCTCCCGGCTGTGTCACCAGAAACGGAGCCTGCGGTGCAGCCCGCGGGACGCGTTGAAAACAAACGGAAGCACTTACGCACTAAAGTGAATTTCAAGGCCTGCATCCGGAGCCATGCCTTTGGCGACGACATCGTGACATGCGAAGACATGTCCCGAGGCGGCATAGGATTCAAAAGCCGGAAAGAATACGTTGCGCAAACCGAGATCGAAGTGGCTGTGCCCTATTCACCCGGTGCACAGTCTATTTTCGTCCGAGCGCAGATCGTCCACGTCACCGAACTGAAGCAGGAGAAACGCTTCCGCTGCGGGGTGTGCTACGCCAAGTCCTGAGGGCGTACCTGTATTGTTGATTCCCACAGTGCGTTCTGGGGTTTCTGAGATCAACTCTTCTTGGCTTACTTCAGCGAGGCCTCGACTTTGCTTTTGAATTCCTTGGCCTTGGCAATCACCGCCGATTCATCCACTGTAAGTAGTCTTCTGTCTCGCATCACAACGCGGCCGCCAATGATGACTGTCTCCACGTCGCTTCCTTTCAGAGCATAGGCCAGTTGCGTGTAGACGTCGTACATCGGCACGGCATTCGGCGCGTCGAGGCCAAGCAAAATAATGTCGGCTTTCTTGCCCACTTCAAGCGAGCCGATTTCCTTTTCCATGTGCAGAGCCCGTGCGCCCTCGATGGTGGCCATCTCGACGACCGCTTTCGCGCCCAGCGCTCGCGGGTCCATTCTGGTGATCTTCTGGAGCTTTGCCGCCAGGTCCATCTCTTCCATCAAATTCAGATCGTTGTTGCTGCCCGCCGGGCTGTCGGCGCCAAGACCGACGGCGATACCCGAAGCGCGTTCTTCAATCACCGGAGCAACGCCGCTTGCCAGCATCATGTTGCTCGAAGGATTGTGCACACAACCGACATGGCGCTGGGCCAGTATTTTGCGGTCCGTTTCATCGACCCAGACGCAATGCGCCGCAAGCACGTCCGGTCCGAGAATTCCGAGCTTGTCAAGATACTGCACCGGCGTGGTGCCATTTTTTTCGCGGCTATCGTTCACTTCTTTCTTGGTCTCCGCCACATGGATCAGTATAGGAGCGTTGTACTTCCTGGCGAGCGCGGCGGAATCCTGCAGCGTAGCTTGCGAACAGGTGTACATGGAGTGAGGCGCAACTGCGGCGTGAATCAGCGGGTCGCCCTGCCAGCGTTTCAGGAATTTTTCCGTGTATTCGAGCATGGCCGCGTTGCTCTTATTGTCCGGCGCAGGAAAGTCGAGGATGGTCTCGCCGAGCACGCCGCGCATGCCGGCGGCCTTCGTTTCTTCGGCGACGGCGTCCTCAAAATAATACATGTCCGCAAAAGTCGTGACGCCCCCACGAATCTGTTCCGCAGCGGCGAGGCGCGTGCCCCAGCGCACAAACTCTTCGTTTACATTCTTGGCTTCGGCGGGGAAGATGAATTTCGTTAGCCATTCGTCGAGAGTCACGTCGTCACGCAAACCCCGGAGCAGAGTCATCGGCACGTGGGTATGACCGTTGACGAATCCCGGGAGAATCAGCTTGCCGCGGGCGTCGATCTTTAGCTTGGCGTTCATTCCTTTTGGCGCGAAGCGGGAGCTTGCGCTGGGGCCAGATCCGATGGCCACAATCTCGTCTCCACGCACGGCGATAAAGCCGTCGTCAAGGATGCGGCGGCCCGGATCCATCGTGACGATCGTGCCCCCGGTAATCACCAGGTCGACAGACACGGCTTCCTTGGATGGTGTCTGCGCGCGCGCGGAAGGAATCAGGCAGAGTCCCATCGCACAAAAAGATGCGACCGCTAAAGTTGACTTATGGTTCGCGCCTGAAGTTTCCATTTTCAGCTTCCCCTTCTATAGATTGCAGGAATCGAAGGGCTTGGGAAACAGATCTTTCATCTGAATGATTTCGGTCTTGCCTTTGAGGTTCGCGAGGATCACGGGAACGTCGCCGCAAAATTCCCAGATCAACTGACGGCAGGCGCCGCACGGAGGGGTCAACGCGTCTGTGTCTGTTACCACGGAGATGGCGTCGAAGCCGCGCTCGCCTTCGCTGATGGCTTTGAAGATGGCGATGCGTTCGGCGCAAACGGTGAGGCCGTAAGTCGCATTCTCGACGTTACAGCCGCCAAAAATCCGCCCGGAGGTGGCACGAAGCGCGGCGCCGACACGGAAATTCGAGTACGGCGCATGCGCGTTTTCCCTCGCCTGCCTGGCCGCCGAGATTAGCGTATCGTATTCGCTCATGCGATGGCCTCCGCAATTCGCGGAATCACTGCTTTCAACAAACCGATGAATTGCCCTTTGACGCGCTCGGCGGTCTCTAGCACTTCCAGGTGATTGAGCGGCTGATCAAGAATTCCCGCGGCCGCGTTCGTCACACAGGAAATGCCTAGCACGCGAATGCCGCTGTGCCGCGCGGCAATCACTTCCGGAACCGTGGACATGCCGACGAGATCGGCCCCGATCGCGCGCAGATATCGGATTTCCGCTGGAGTCTCGTAGCTCGGACCGGGGAGGGCGGCATAGACACCTTCGTACACGCCGATGCCCATGCGGTTTCCTTCACCGACGGTCATTTCGCGAAAGCGCTTGTCATAAGCCGCGGTCATGTCGTGAAATCGCAGTCCAAAGCGTTCATCGTTTGGTCCAGTGAGCGGATTGACGCCTTGCAAATTGATGTGATCGCTGATGACCACGAGGCGGCCTTGAGAGAATTCGCGTTTGATGCCGCCTGCGGCGTTGGTGAGGATGACGGCTTTCACGCCCATTCGCGCGAAAACGCGGATAGGAAAGGCCACTTGCTTCGCGGAATAGCCTTCGTAAAGGTGGACGCGGCCTTGCATCCCGGCAACCGGAATCGCTCCCACTTTTCCAATGACCAGCTTACCGGCATGGCCGATGGCGGTCGATTGAGGAAAGTGCGGAATTTTCGCGTAGGGGATCTTGGTGGCGCTGGTGAATTCGTCGGCAAAAGCGCCAAGGCCAGAACCAAGAACGAGCGCAATCTGGGGCCGCAGAGACGTTTGAGAAAAAATGAAATCGGCGGCCAGCCCGGCACGCTCAAATTCCCCTGCTGATTTGCCGTGGGTCGGGGTGGTGGCAGCGCTTTTTTTGAGCGACACCGATTTCCTGTTGCCGGAATCCGCATTTTTCTTCGGGCTCACGTAAACATCCCCACGATGGAAGCAGACATCAAGTTGGCCATCGTTCCCGCGAGCATGGCGCGAATCCCAAACTGCGCCAATTGTCCCCGGCGCTCGGGAGCCAGCGCGCCGATGCCACCGATCTGAATCCCGATGGAACTAAAATTGGCGAAACCACAAAGCGCAAAGGTGGCAATCGTGAAGGAGCGCGGATCAAGCATCTCTCTCATGCCTCCTAGTTGCTGAAAGGCAACCAGTTCGTTGATGACCATTCGTGTGCCGAGTAGATTCCCGATCCGAATGCAATCGTGCCAGGGAATCCCAATGACCCAGGCGACGGGCGCAAAGACCCAGCCAAATACTCTCTGAAGGCTGTCCGGGAACCACGCCACGTGGTTATGCCCCCAGCCCATCATCGCGTTGACCAGAGCCAGCAAGGCGATGAACGTGATGAGCATCGCGCCGACGTTCAGGGCGAGGTGCAGCCCGTCCACGGTGCCGCGCGAGATCGCGCCAAGAACGTTCGGTTCTTTTTCCATCTCGGGCATTTCGACGCGGCCGGCGGTGAGCGGCTGCTCCGTTTCGGGGACCAGCATTTTGGCCATAAGCAGCGTGCCCGGCGCGGTCATGATTACCGCCGTCAGCAAATGTTTGGCCTCGATGCCGAAGGCGATATAGGCCGCCATGATTCCGCCGGAAACGTGCGCCATGCCGCTGGTCATCACGCACATCAATTCGGACTTTGTCAGTTTGTTCAGGAAGGGGCGGATCGTGAGAGGCGCTTCCGTTTGCCCCATGAAAATGCTGGCGGCGACATTCAGCGATTCCGCCCCGCTCGCGCCCATAACGCGCGTCATTACCCACGCCGCAACACGGATGATGAGTTGCATAACGCCAATGTGGTAGAGCAGCGCAAAGAAAGCGGCGATGAAAATAATCGTCGGCAGCACTTGAAATGCAAACGAAAAACCGAACAAAGAGGTTTTCTTGCCGATTTCGCCCAGAACGAATTCCGATCCCACATAAGAAAAGCTGAGCAGGCGGTTCACGACCGCGCCAGCCGCCTGAAAGATTTGCCGGCCGATATCAAACCGCAAGACGAAAAAGGCGAAGGAGATCTGTAGGCCGAGCCCCCAAAGGACGGTTTTGAGGCGAATCGCTTTGCGGTCCGTGGAGAAAAGATACGCCAGGCCAAGCATCGTGGCCAATCCCAGCAAACCTGTGAATCGTCCCATGCTGCCCTCTCTCTTCTCGATTCGTATCCGTTCAGCCTATACCGCAGAAACTAAGCTCCGAGAATCCGGCGCACGAGCGGCCGCTTTTCTCGCGGAGCTTCTTCGCCAATGTGGTAACTCTCCGCGATAAGGCTCTTGGCCTCGGCAAGTTTGGCGTCGCTATTGTAATGAATCGTGGCCAGCGGTTCTCCCTTTTCCACGCGATCGCCGATGCGTTTGTGGAATTCGAGGCCGACGCTGTGATCGATCTTGTCTTCCTTCTTTTCACGGCCTCCGCCGAGCATCGCGAGGGCCACGCCAAACTGCTCGCAGTTCGTGCTGATGATGAAACCGCTGTCGGAACTCGGTACGTGGAAATGCAGGCGCGCGGTGGGCAGGCGCGCGGGTTCATCAATAACGCGTTCATCGCCTCCTTGCAGACGAATTCCTTGCCGGAATTTTTCGAGCGCCTGGCCGGTGGCAATCATGGTTTCGGCGAGGTGGCGGCCTTCTTCCACGCTCTTCGTTCTCTCGCCGAGATAAAACATCCACGCGGAGAGTTCGAGGCTCAGGTCACGCAAATCGGCAGGGCCGCGGCCTTTGAGGACTTCGATGGACTCGGCGACTTCGTTCGAATGGCCGGCCATACGGCCGAGCGGCTGATCCATGTCGGTGATTAGGGCGACGACTTTTTTGCCCATACGCTTGCCGGTTTCGACCATGACTTCGGCAAGGCGAACCGAATCTTCTTCTTTCTTCATGAAGGCACCGGAGCCCGTCTTCACGTCGAGGACCAGGGCGTCGATGCCTTCGGCAAGTTTCTTGCTCATGATGGACGCGCAGATGAGGCCGATATTCTCGACAGTCGAGGTAACGTCGCGGAGCGCGTAAATCTTTTTGTCGGCGGGAGCAATTTCCGCGGTCTGCCCGATCAAACCCATTCCGCATTCACGGAGAACGCGTCGAAATTCCTCAAGCGACAGATTGACATTGAAGCCGGGGATCGCTTCCAGCTTGTCGAGCGTCCCGCCAGTATGGCCGAGGCCGCGGCCACTGATCATCGGAACCGTCAGCCCCCCAGCCGCCACAATCGGAGCAAGAATGAGAGAAGTCTTGTCGCCGATCCCGCCAGTGGAGTGCTTATCCACCTTCTTGCCGGGAATTTCAGAGTGGTTGAGGACTTCTCCGGAGTACAGCATCACTTCAGTGAGCGCCGCGAGCTCGGAGCGATTCATGCCACGAATCCACACGGCCATCAGCCAAGCGGCCATTTGATAATCAGGGATTTCACCGCGCGTATATCCAGAAACCAGAAAATCGATTTCCTCGCGAGAGAGTTCTCCGGAATCACGTTTCTTGCGAATCAGGTCGACGGCGCGCATGCGTTTGAAAAGCGAACGGCGAGCGTAACATCCGCCTCATGAGGCGTCAACGCGATGCGCACGCTGACGCCGGCAAACTCTTACAGCGGCTGCTGCACGTCCGGGGGCAGGTTGGTAATTTGGCCGGAAACCGCATGCCAGCCGCTGGGCGTGCTGATGTAAACATGAATCGCGCGCATCTGATTGCTGATGATCTGGCCTTTGACGATCCTCCGCGAGGACCACAGGCAAGTTGCGACCGCGGTATCTTGAAAGATGCGGACTTTAATGTCGGAGGCGATGAACGATTGATACTTCGCGGAAGGAGACTCGACCGCCTCGACCCACTGAGCCCTGTCGACCGGTTGACCGTGAGAGAGCGCACCGGCGAATTCATCGCTGTACACGCGCCGAAAGAAAGCGCCGGCGTTCGACTGAATAGCCCGCGCGGCTTCTCTTTCGAGACTGACGATCTCCTGCCGTTGTAATTCGGGGTCTATGGCGGATGCCGTGTAGCAGCGGTCAACGCACGCCAGCCGCCATCTTTCCTGCGCTTGCCAAGAGGAGCCAAGGACCAATGCGATTGCCAACGCCACTATAAGCCTAATTTTGAACATCTTGGAGCGCCTCCCTCAAGGAGTGACGGAATCCCGCCGGACTAATTCAGGAAAGGGTTACTGCTGACACCCATGTTACGGAAAGAAGAGTGCTCTTTTCCACTGCGCACGCGCCATGCGTTGCTGTGAATGACAAGCTTCCGTCTGAAGGTAGTGCTTACGCGGGAACGGCTTGGGGAGGTGGTTGCGTCTCGACGGGGCCGAATGGGAGGTCGATATCGTTCTATACGGCGAAGGGGCGCGGCATGTCCACAAAATCCACAAGAAACGCAAAATCCGCTCTTCTTCTATCTGATAGAATAGCCTGCCTAAACTAGTCTCATTTAGACGTCTAATTTAGACTAGTCTTGATTTTAAGGGAGGGGTGCATGATCGAAGCATCGAATCGGAGACGCGAAGTGGTCCATCCCGGTCTATTTTCACGCCGCAGCTTTCTCGCTAAGTCATCGTATTTCGGAGCGATGTATGGAGTCGCCAAATTGCTCCCGATGCCCGCATTGGCGGCGGAGTTGGCGGGAGACTCGCGCATATCTCAAACGCCGCTTGTGGATAAAGGCTTCGCATCGGTTAAGAAGATCGGTGACGGGCTCTACGCCACGATTTCCGATCCCTCAAAAGGTTTCCAGACAGTTTGCAACGGAGGATTTCTGGTTGGCAAAGACGGGGCGCTGTTGGTCGAGGGATTTATTAGCGTAGCCGGGGCTGCCTTCCAGGTGGATGCTCTGCTGATGGTCAGCCAGGTTCCCGTCAAGGGCGCGCTGGACACGCACTATCACTACGATCATTCGACGGGGAACGCCTTCTTCGGCGCCAACGGGATTCCTTTGTGGGCGCATGCGAACACGGCAAAACGCATCGTGGAGAGTTATGGGGCGATGCAGGGCGCCGACAAGGCGGCCTTCCTGGGACCGCTCGAGAAGGCAGCCAAGGAGGCCAAGACGGAGACGGCGCGGAAACACCGCGAAGACTATTTGGCCCACGTAACGAATGTGTTCAACGTTGCAAACTCCAGCGTTCTGGCCCTTCCGAATCGGCCGCTTGATCCGTCCAAGCTGCCGATTAAGGTGGATTTGGGCGGAGTAACGGCGGTGATCGAGAGCTATCCGGGACATTCAGGGACGGACGTAATCGTGCGAGTTCCGGAACAGAACGTCGTCTATGCGGGCGATCTTCTGTTTTCCAACATGTACCCGGTCACCTTCGACACCCAGGCCACCGTGTCCGGCTGGAGGCAAACGCTGAAGACATTCGCTTCCTGGAACAAGGACACTCTCTTCGTTCCTGGGCATGGACCGATTTGTGGTCAGGAAGGGATTGCACTGTCCAGGGCGCTCTTCGACGATATCGAGGAACAGGCACAGAAGATGCACAAAGCAGGCGTGCCGGCGGCGGAGGCCGCGGATCTTTACGTTGTTCCGGAAAAATACAAGAACGTCGCCATTTTTGCTTGGGATTTTTCCATTGCGCCCACGATTACGAAGCTGTATGCGGAATGGGGAGCAAAGTAGAGGCCCGGCGACCGCCTAGCAAGAAGGCACTTCGGCAGCGTGAGGCGTTAGTCCGCAATTAGGTCGTCGAAGCCGCGGGACTCGAAATCCAAGATAATCCGCCGAACTAGTGTTTTGCCAGTTTGGCCAGGTCCCAACCCTCCACAACAACCGATTGATAAGCATTTTCAGTGCGGATCGCATCCTGCACGATTTCCTGAAGTCGCCGCAGCAATTCCTTCGCTTGAGGATCGTCAGGGCCCACTTTTGTCTGCCCACCTTGAGACCGCAAAGTCTGCACATCCGCCAGAATCTGCCTCATCTCCCGGAAGAGCTCCCGCCCATGAGACACGTATTGCTGCTTTGCTGAATATAATTTATCTTCCCAGCGGCTGCGGCCTGCAAAATCGACATCGTTATCTAGCAAGGCGGCTTTCGCAAGCGTTGTGCGATCCATGGGATCCATCTTGTTTAATGCACTCTCGGCCCGGTCTAAGCCTTCCAGCGCCCTGGACATCGCACTTCCATCGCCGGCGCTTCTCGAACTCCCGAGATCGCTCAGGCCGCCAAGAGCCTTGCTCGACGGAAGATTATCATCGGTAATCACCTTCTTGGGTTGCGCGGCGTTCTTCTCCTTGTCCTTGCGGGCTTGACGCGCCACATCTCCCAGCGACGGTTGATCTTGGGCGTACCCGGGCCTCGAGGAGATTAGGACGCAAACGAGCACAGCGAGGAAACTCATCTTTCGCAACATGAATGGCCTCCGTAGCGACAAGCCGTCTTGTCTGGGGATGCGAACTCCTTCTCTTCATGCTCTCTCCCAAAGCCCGGACAAGCCATAGCCCAATAGTTTGCAGTTCCTAAAACGCTAACATTCGCTTCCGGGACGCCCCGGAAGCAATTGGCACCCGGGCGAAAAAATGCAAACTAATCGGGGAAAACACTGTTGAAGCTGCAAATGACATCGGACTTGGCTGCCAAAGAGAGTACGGAGCTTTCGCGGTCGCAAAGGAGCGCTTGCATTCCCGCGGACCCCGCCGCTTTGATCTCTTTCACCGCGTCGGAAATGAACAAGAAGTGCTGAGGCGCGCTTGAAAGCGAAGCGGCGATTTTCTTGTAGCTTTGCGGTTCAGTTTTTGCCCCCACACTGGTGTCGAAGAAAGCCGAGATGTACGGAGTCAGATCGCCTGACGCCGTGGTGTGAAACAGGTTTTGTTGCGCGAGGACGCTTCCCGACGAGTAGATGCAAATCAGCTTTTTCTGACGCCTCCAGCGTTCGAAAGCAATCGGCACATCCGGAAACACTTCACCGCGCAATTCCCCGCTGGTGTATCCCTGCTGCCAGATTTTTCCTTCAAGAGACTTCAGCGGGCTGCATTTGCTATCCCGGGCGATCAGCCATTGGCCGAAAGCCACAATCGATCGAAGCCTGGCTTCATCGGGATGGTCCGCCCATTCCGGTGGTTCAAGGCCACTGCTCACATCCACATCGTGTTGCGCGCGCAACTCCTGAATCAAAGATTGAATCTCTTCTTGTTGAGAATGCTCTCGGAGAAACGATTCGAGCTTTTGGCTCGCATAGGGGAAGAGTGATTGGTAAACGAATTCGACGGGAGTTGTCGTGCCTTCAATGTCCAGAAGAATGACGCGGATTTGTGATGCGCTGATCTGAGGCACGCCGGCTACTTCGCCGCCGTTTGCGCGGGAATGTATCTGGGTCCCCAGCAAACGGGTTCGTAATTCCGGTCCACGCCGCTGTTTGTATAGCGGGGCGTCCAGCCGGCCTTGTCCTGAAACAGGCGGATAGCGCGAATCCGCCGGTCCCCGCAAAGATCGAACCAGTGCAGCGTGCCGCGCGGTACGCGAATCAAATCTCCAGCTTCAACTTCGATCGCTGCAACCGGCCCTTGCGCCGGATGAATGTGGAACAAACCGCGCCCGGCGATGATGTAACGGACTTCGTCCTCATCGTGCGTATGTTCGATGTTGAATTTTGCGAGCATCGCCTCCAGCCCGGGAGTGTCGGCGTTCACGTCGATCACATCCGCTGTGGCGTAGCCGCCCTGACGCTTGAGCTTTTCCACTTGCTCGCTGTAAGCGCTCAGCACTTGCTCCGCGGAAGCATCCGCAGGCAGTTCGGCCGGAGATTCCCAGCGTTCGTAGTGGATACCAATCCCCGCGAGGTAGTCGCGCACTTCGCCGTGTTCGCGGAGCGAACGATTTTCATCGGGGATTCGAAGGACGGCCACGGCATTAAACCCCAAGTTCTTCTAGTGGGGGAATCGCCCACTCTGTGCGGCGCCAGAGCGAACCAGCACTTCCATCAAGAACTCCAGAATTTCAACATGGCGCTTGGCTTCCTGCAAGCCCGCACCCCAAGTATAAAGCCCATGCTCCCTCAGAAGAAAACCATGAATTCCGGGGCTGTCCCGCAGGGTTTTCAAAATGTGCTCCCCTAATTCAATCATGTCTTGCGAATTCTCAAGAATCGGCAGCCACTCGCGATGCTTGTGAGTGCGAACACCTTCCAGCCCCTTCAGCATTTCATATCCTTCGAGCGCGATGCCGCCTTGTGCGGCGTGCGAACCCGAAAGAACCGTGCTCCAAACGGAATGGGTGTGCAAGACCGCCCCGGCATGAGCGCCGCGAACGATGGCAAGATGAAGCAGGGCTTCCGCGGAAGGCCGGCCATCGCCGCGCACCACATTAGCCGCTTCATCCATCTCCAGGAATTGCTTAGGGGCGAGGGTGCCCTTGTCCAGGCCCGTTGAAGTAATCGCCAGACGCAAGGGCTCGCGGGAAATTACGGCGCTGAAGTTTCCACTCGTTCCTAAAACCCATCCGCGTGCGTAAAAATCTTTTCCAATACAAGCCAGGTCGGCAGCAACCTTGGAAAAATTCGCGGTTTCCGCTTTTGCTGAACGCATGCTTCCGCGGCCGCGAAATAGTTTGGATCCTACTTTCGGACTCTTCATTGCCATTCCCATAGTAAACCCAGTTTAAGATGGGTTGTCAGTGGCCTACCGATCAATGTGAATCGAAAGTGAAGATCAATCCGAAAATCAGCAGGTGCTGAGCCGGCGTCAAGCCGACGACGCCCGGCGACACAGTTCCGTCCTTGAAAAACCCGCCTCCCTTCCCCCGCGAGTCGTCGAAGCGGTATTCAACCCTCGCAATCGTATTTGTCCACCGGTAGGGTATGCGATATTCGACCGTGCTGGTAACGGCCTTGATGGTCTGCGCGAATCCCGTCCAGCGGCCATCGCGGTCCCAGGCAACTTCAGGTCGAACCGTCACGCTCCACGGGCCGCGCACGGCCCAATGAACGGGCATTTGCGCGAACATCCAAAGCGCGCGCGGGTTCCCAACAGCAACTACGTTTTCCGTTCCAGCCTGATATTCGAAAGCTACCGTAATTGGACTGCGCTTCCATTCCGCAATGCTATCCGAAAGGAAACGCCAGAATTCGAGGGCGGTATCAGACTGGCGCGGCCCGTAGAGAATGGTCTCTTTGAGGTTGAGATGCTGCGTCGCGCTGTAGGCGAGCTGCCCTCCCCAGCTTGGAACGTTGTTCGGCTGCGCTAAATGAAAATAATCATTAACGACAAACGCCGTTGCCGTAAGCTTTTTTGTAAACGGATAACTGGCGTCCACCCCGAACATCAAGTAAGGCGTGTAATCGGCTCCCCACGGGCGCGTGTAAGTGAAATTATCCTTGGCGTACAAAGAATCGTAGCCAATCAGACTGCTGAAGATTCCGCCCTGCACGGTGAGCCCTTTTGCCACGGGCGCAAGATAGGAAACGTCCGCCTTGCCAATCTGTCGCAGCCAATTGGCCCCCGCGAGGTTTGGCGCCGTTGCGGAGAACGCGAAAATTTTGGAGTCTTCGCCAGCCTGCGCTTCCAGTTCCATGCCCCAGCGTGATTTCTCCGAGGCATCTTTGGTGAGATAGATCGCCGCCATGTTCAAATCCAATTCATCTACGCGTGGCGTAGTGGCGCGATTGCGGAACAAGTGATTGGACGGATGATCGAAATCCAGCAAGTACCCCACGTCGGCAAAGCCGCCGTAATGCCACGCGGGCTTCGTTTGCTGACTGGCGTCCTGCGCAACCGCTAGATTAAGAACGAGACTGGTAAATAGCATGGCGGCAAGAACAGAGTGGACCAGTCTTCCCTTGAACGCAGCACGTTGCTTGAATGCCTGAGCATGTTTCATGGCCGAGGCTGCTCCGGAGAGCGCCGGGAGATTTCGAGGGCGACGGCGCGCATCTCTTCGTGGATCAGCCCGTTGGTGGCGAGAATCACGGGGCCGCCAAGCTGGTAAGGCTTCCCGGCGAAATCGGTCACTTTGCCGCCGGCTTCTTCGATCAGCAGAACGCCCGCGGCAGTGTCCCATTTCGCGAGGCCGAATTCCCAGAAGCCATCGAAGCGGCCAGTCGCGACAGAGGCGAGATCGAGCGCGGCGGACCCATCACGGCGCACGCCGTGAGAGCGCTGGGTGAAGTCGCCGTAGTATTGCAGATTGGGGCTGGCCTTGCGATTGCGCACCGGAAACCCGGTGCACAGCAGACTGGTCGAGAGAGAGGCATTTTGGGAAACGTGGATTTTCTTGCCGTTGAGCGTGGCGCCTTCGCCGCGCGCGGCGGTGAAAAGTTCGTTGTAAAACGGATTGAAGACCGCGGCGGCGAGCAGCGCATCCCGCTGGGCAAGAGCGATCGAGACGCAAAAGCAGGGATATCCATGAGCGAAGTTCGTGGTGCCGTCAAGCGGATCAACGTGCCAGCGAAATTCGGAAGCCGAAGCGCTCTCATGCCCCGTGCCCTCTTCGGCAGCAATAGCGTGGTCGGGAAAGTACTTAGTGAGGCGCTCGACGATGAGGCGCTCCGAACGCTTGTCCGCTTGAGTGACGAGATCGACTTCGTCGCCTTTGTAGCGAATGTCAAGCGGGCGCGACAGTTCTTCAATCAGGATTTTCCCGGCGTCCTGCGCAATTTCAACGGCGGCTTCAAGATAGGAATCGTTCATGCCGACAATACTACTGTGGCGGGTAACAAAAACCGAGAAACAAACTGAGGTAGGTGCAGCTGCCTACACACGACTATTCCGGGCCAGTGAGGTAGGACCGGCGGTGGCGGACCTGATAGCTGGCAGGATTAACCGTGACGACGATAGAGCGGTAGGTGTTGGCGGGACCGCGCGGAGTCGGGTAGTAGGCCAGGAGATATTGCGTGCGGAGCTCACGGTCGATGCGATCGAAGATGGCGCCGAGTTCCTGGGGCGTGTCGGGAAAAAACATGGCGCCGCCGGTGGTGTCGGTCATGGTTTCGAGGGCGTGTTCGCCGGCGGTGTTGCGGCCGCTTTCGTTTTTCACCGGGCGGATGACGATAGTGTAAAGAAGAGCGTTGGAGAGTACCGCTTCTTTGCGCGCCGCGTCGAAGTCTGCGCGGCTGGTGGTTTCGCCCGCGTCGGTGACCAGGATGATGACGCGGCGGCGGTCATCGCCGCGGCGCTCGAGCGCGCGCGAACCCAGAAGCACGGCATCATAAATCGAAGTGCCGGCGCCGGCGGGCATCTTGCGAATCGCCGATTGCAACTCGGCGACGTTATCCGAAAAGGTTGCGAGCTGCGTCACATTTTCATCGAACGCGAAAACGGCGAGGCGATCGCCCGGCCTCAGCACCTGGCGGATAAAGTGGGCGGCGGCTTCCTGCTCGAAGCTAATCTCCTTATGGGCGCTCAGGCTGGCGTCGATCATGATCGCCAGGTCCAGCGGCTGCAAAGTTTCCGGCTCGAACTTGTCGATCTTCTGCTCGACACCTTCTTCAAACAATTGGAAAGCCTCTCGGGGCAGGTCCGGCGCGGGGCGGTTCTTGTCGTCGAGGACGCTGACAAGAACGTTAACGAGATTGACGTTGACGCGGATGCGGCCGCGCTGTGCGGCAGGATCTTGCGGATCAATCGGGAGGGCGGGCGGCGTGGGCTCGACGATTTTTCCAGGCTCGCCGTCTGGAGAGGAGGCGGGAGCCGTGGTCGAGGCGGAAGTCGTACTCGGCTTGGAAGTTGAGTTGACACTGGCAGTGGACTTCCGCTTCCGCGCCCACGGAGGACGATCGAGCTGGTCTTGCCCGGAAGCCATCACGGCGACGAAAAGAGCTGGGACAGCCAGAAGCAAAAGGGTTCGAGGGCGAAGGGGTGTCATCAGCATTACGAGTTAAGATGCAGGTTTCGCGCGAGGAGTCGCCCCAGGTGCGGGCGGCAGTTCCCCGTCGGCCCAAACGGCGCCGTCCGCAAAGTACTCCTTCTTCCAAATGGGCACTGTACGCTTGAGGGTGTCAATGGCGAAGCGGCAAGCGTCAAAGGCGGCGGCGCGGTGAGGCGCGCTGACGGCAATGAAGACGCTGGTTTCGCCGATTTGGAGGCGTCCGAGGCGGTGGACCATGGCCACGCGATGGATGCGGTATTTTTCGTGGAGCTGGGCGCCGATTTCGCGCATTTTGGCGAGCGCCATGGATTCGTAGGCTTCGTAGTCGAGGTAGAGAGTGGCGCGGTTGTGGGATTGGTTGCGGACAAAACCGTCAAAGGTGACGACGGCGCCGTCTTCGGGCGCGCGGACGTTGCGGGCCAGCGCAGTCATATCGATGGGCTCGCGCACCAGCTGGTAGATGTCATCGTTGGGGAGGGTCGCCATCTGGATACGTCAGCCGCCGCTCACGGGCGGGAGAAAGGCGACTTCGTCGCCGGCGCGGAGAGGCGTGTCCCAGGCGGCGAATTCCTGGTTGCGCGAAGCAACGACTGAGGAGCGGTATTTTGAGAGCTCAGGATGACGCGCGGAATAGAGAGCGAAAAGTTGCTCGATCGTCGTCGCAACGTCGGCGAACTCCGCGAAGTCCTCAGGGTGGCCTGTGAGTTCCTTTAGACGGCCGAAGAAAAGAACCTTCACGCGAATCGTTTGTGAGACAGGTGGCATAGGAGAATTGTAACGCGCGTTGCGCGAGGGGACCAGTGGCACAGGCTTCAGCTCGTGCCATCCCAGGCACTCTGCGGCCTTCAGTCTTCTTCTTTGAACGCCGGATGGTTCAACGCCTCCACCCCAGAAATAGGATTTGAAGGTTTCAATTGCTTGACCCTATGGTGGCGGTTGAGTAGCTTGAGATGAGTTAGTGCTTTGTCCGCGGGGCGCAAGAACGCCGAAGAGGAAAAGATGAAGATTCTGGTGACTGGCTCTTCGGGGCTAGTGGGGACCGCGCTGGGGAGTGTGTTGGCGCGGGCTGGGCATACCGTGTGCCGGTTGGTGCGGCCACAGAGTGCGGCGCATGAAGGGCCGACTGAAGGATTTGCGGTAGCGTGGAATCCGGCGACGGGAGAATTAGGCGGGGCAGGCGTCGGAGCCGATGCGGTGGTGAACCTGGCAGGCGCGTCGATTGCCGACGGGCGTTGGTCAGCGCAAAGAAAAGAGTTGCTGCGCACGAGCCGGGTCGATACGACACGCGCGCTGGTGAACGCGCTGGCGAAAATGAATGCGCGGCCAAGTGTTCTGGTGTCAGCTTCCGCAATCGGGATTTACGGCCACCGCGGCGATGAAACGTTGACAGAGGAGAGCAGGCCGGGAACCGGTTTTCTGGCTGGGCTTGCTCAGGAATGGGAAGGAGAAGCGTTGAAGGCTGATGCACTCGGGATCCGCGTAGTGCTGGCGCGGTTCGGGATTGTTTTGGCGCACGAAGGCGGTGCGCTTCCGAAGATGATAGTGCCCTTCAAATTTGGCGTTGGGGGAAAGCTGAGTTCCGGGCAGCAGTGGATGTCCTGGGTGACGCTGGAAGACGTTGTCGGGATTTTGCAACTTGCGATCGAGAGGGCTTCGATACGAGGTGCAGTGAATATCGTATCGCCGCAACCGCTGCAAAACGCGGAGTTCACCTATTTGCTGGCGAAGGCGATGCATCGGCCGGCGCTCTTCCCTGCCCCGGCGTTTGCGCTGCGGTTGGCCCTTGGTGAAATGGCCGACGCGCTGCTGTTATCCAGCCAGCGCGTCGTACCGCGAGTATTGGAAAAAACCGGCTATCAATTTGTGCACTCCGATTTGTCCGCCGCTCTCAAGAGTCTGGTATAGACAATCTAAGACCCGGCAAGAGTCACTTCACGATCGTAAAGCTGATATCAATCTTGAGCACCTTCCCGTTCAGGGGATCTGTGGCCATGGTGCTCTCGACGGATTGGCCCTCGCGCAACTTCAGGTCGAGCTCTGATACAAACTGGCGGACAATCGGCTCCTGAAAATGACCGCTGGAAGTTTCCGATGCGGAGCCATCTGATTTCGCCACCGGGACGGAAACGCCGCCTTCCACCCACGACCGCTCAATCTTCGTTTGTAGCAACAACCGTCCATCACCAGAGTAGGCGGCGCGACCGTCGATGTTGGTACCCACGTCCAGGTAGGTCATGCTTCCCGTATTGCCTCCTGTGTACACCGGCACGCGACTTCCAACTCGTAGCTTGACGAAGCTACTAGATCTCCAATCGGGCGCGTCGGGAGCGTTAATATAAAGGACATACGGAAGACTCTTGAGCTTTTTTTCGCCTTCGAATTCTGTGAATACGATCTGCACTTTGACGGGAGTCGTCCGTACCTCTGCCTTATGACTCTCTTCGGCTTTTGGTTTGTCCTGGGCTGAGCAGAACGGCGAGAGCATTCCGAACAGCAGCACCACTAGTGTAATCACTGCCTTCTTCATTTCATCCTCCACACTCTTGCGAAATTGATTCAACCATCCGCTACTGTTTTTGTTCCGTCCCATCGGATTGCTCTGATTCCGTTCCTGCGAGCAGTTTGATCTCCAGCCCATTGATTTGGAGCGGTTCGAGGCCCGTCGGCTCGTCATTCGTCGGCCGGGCCGACGTGACGAGAGCAAGGGCCAATTCCCTGCGCTCACCCAAAACGGCAACGAAGCGGGCAAACGCTTCGCGCTCGTCCGGCGGAACGAGGACTTCTGGCTGGCTAGACGCCACCGGGCGCAATAGAGTTGAGCGAACTCGCGTTTGGGAGTTGTTCGCGTTCGACGAAACAATCTGCGGGGCTGAACCAGAATTCTGCTCCGGAGCAATAGTCACCGGTGTCACGCCAGCCGGGATCGGCGGAATCTGTTTGGCTTGGTTGTCATGTCTTGAGCGAGAAGGCCGCGCAAACAAAAAGATCGCCAATGCGAGAGCAACGCTCGCGGCGGCAAAAATCACGGGCTGCAACCAATGACGTTGTACTGCAACAGCTTCGTCAAGCCGGGTACGTACACGCGGCAAAAGAGAAGCAGGCACATCGGCGTTTGCAGCGATGTGAAGGCCGGCATCAATCGAAGTGAAGAGGGCTTGTTCCTGTGCGAATACCGCGCGGCAATCAGCGCAGCCGGCAAGGTGCGCGCTCAGATCACCCTGTGGCTCAGCGCCGCTGGCTGCGGCTTCGATCAACGTGTCTTTATAATGTTGGCATGGCATCGCAACTTCTCCGCTAACTGCTTTCGAGCATAGAAAATTCTGGACTTCACCGTGCCCGTGGAAATCCCAAGCATCCCTGCAATTTCATCGATGGTGTGGCCTTCCATGGCCGCCAGCAAAAGGACCAACCGCAATTTTTCAGGCAATTCCGCGAGGGCGCTATCGAGATGCGCTTGAAATTCACTCGAAGCAGCAAGTTCCTCGGCATTCGCGGCAGGCGGCTGGTGTTCCGGCTGCGACCAAAGCGTGTCCCGCAGCTCACGGCGGTTCCCGGAACGCAAACGGTCCAGCGCGAGACGAAATGTGATTCGAACAAGCCATCCGCGGAAGCGGTTGCCGTCGCGCAGACGTTCGAACTGCCGGTAAGCACGCAGCAAAGCTTCCTGGGCTACATCTTCGGCATCAGCTGTATTGCGCAAGACGCCGCGCGCCACTCGATAAGCTAACGGACCGCACTCGGCGAGGCGCTCCTCGAACTCGCGCCGCATGTCAGCCTGGGCTGGCTCGTGCGCCAGTTCGCCCTCCTTGTCCTGCGCGACCGCAAAGCGGTCATTATCATGTGCGACCGCAAAGCGGTCGACCGTGCGGCCTGGTTGGACCAGAACCAGCTCCTGCATTTGTCATCCTGTGCGAGCTTCGAAGGCCCGCGCTCTCAGTACACCTAACCAGACGCCGCCAGCGGGGAATTAGTTCAGTGCGAAACGGCAGTCTCGGCTTTCGAGACCTGCCGGACTATATCCCGAGTCGGCCGAGCAGTTCTTCGAGGTTGGATTCGTCTACGAGCACTTCCAAGGGTTGCTGGCCTTCTGGCGTGGGCTTGACGGAACCTTCATCGAACGCCTGAAAAAGCCGCATCTTGGCGACGGCATATTCCTCGCTGCTCGAAAGCGTACGCCCGTTCAGTTTTGCCCAGGCATCCAGGGCCGATTGCATCACGAAAATTTTGAAGGGGAACGCGGAGTGACGATCCGCGGAAACCGCGTAAGTAAATTCGCCGCCGGGTTTGCCGCGCCGCTGCGCGCGATTTCCTTCGAAGAAGTAGTACTGATAGACGTAGCCGTCGGCGGCAGAGTAGCTCTTGACGCGGCGCACAGCATCGGGACGGGGCATGGGCGGATTATTGGAGGCGCGGCGGAAGAAGTCAACGCGGGAATTTACGCCAACCGCGGTTCCGATTTGAAACAGCTCTGCACCCGCTCAGTTCCAAACCAGAACGAAACTGAGCCCAAATGCATTACTTGCATCAAATTCAAAACGTGGCAGGCACACGCCACTCTTGCATCTTGGAATTCTCCAAGATGCTGATTCAAGGCAGTTTCTTCGGGGCGCCGTGGCTTGGATAGTCCCGAGTCCCTAAACGCCATTCCTTCTGACCGGCGCTGGCAACTTGCCTGCTCTCCGGTTGGCATGCGGTCCCTCTCACAGAGCAACGAAAGATTCAGCACCAGGACGATCCTGGTTGTCGCGTTCTTTGCAGAGGGAGCATGGACACTCGGCTGTGGCTCAGCCGGCGCGCTGCCCCCGCCACCTCCGCCTCCGCCGTCAATCGCAGTTACTGTGACGCCGGCGAATGGATCCGTATTGCTCGGCAACCAGACGCCCTTTACAGCGACAGTGACGAACACAACTGACACAACTGTCAGTTGGAGCGTCAACAGCCTGTCTGGCGGAAATGCGACGTTGGGAACGATCACATCCGCGGGCATCTATACCGCGCCAATCGATCTGCCATCGTCCGCGACGGTGCAAGTTACAGCCACGAGCCATGCCGACCCGACAAAATCCGGCAGCGCCACGTTAGCAATCACGAGCGACATCACGCTGAACTTGACGCCGAATCCCGCAAGCGTGGAACTCGGCGCGACCCAAGCCTTTCAAGCCACGGTAACCAGCAGCGGGCATCCGGATACGGCCATGCGCTGGAGCCTCTCGGGCCCCGCATGCGCCAGCGGGTGCGGAGCAGTGGACTCGAGCGGGCATTACACTGCGCCGCAGATTCTTCCTTCACCCGCAAACGCGACGCTATCGGCGCAAAGCGTGGCCGATCCTTCGAAACAGATTTCCGCGGCAGTGACCATCACCAGCAGTTTTTCCTTGCAGCTCACCGCGCCATCGAGCGTCCCGGCTGGAGGTACGGCCACCATCGTCGCGACGCTGACGCCCGTTCCCGGTTCCAATCCCAGCACCGCGCTGGCATGGGCGTTAAGCGGCCCGGGGTGCAGCGGCAGTTCCTGCGGAACATTGACTGTCGTGACCACGCAATCGCCGACCGGAAATTCTCTCTCGAACTCGGCGACATACACGGCGCCAGCGACGCCGCCAAGTCCCAACACGGTCACCGTAACGGTTACCCCTCAAGCGGACCCGTCGAAACAAGCGCAGGCCACAATGGCGATTCAGCCGGGAATCAATGTGAGTGTTTCGCCCGCGACGGCAACACTTGCGGCAAATCATCGCGTGACGCTCAGCGCGCAGGTCAACGGGACTTCAAATATCAGCGTGAATTGGAGTGTGAATGGCATACCCGGAGGAAACGTCACGCTTGGGCAGATTTGCGCGGTAGGCTCGAATCCCTGCCAGTCAGTAACCAACACCACCGCGCCGCAGGTGGACTATCTCGCGCCTGGAGCCATTCCATCGCCAAACCCCGTTAGCGCCACGGCCGTGAGCGCCGCCGATTCCACGAAAAGCGCGAGCTCGCAAATCACCGTGATCAATCACGTGCTTGTTTCCGTGCAACCTGGAAGCGTCACACTCGCTCCGCTGGCTGTGCAAGGCTTCACCGCATCGGTGCTGGGAACCAGCAACCAAAATGTTGTCTGGCAGGTGCAGGGGTCAGCGTGTTCGACGGCAGGCAGCTGCGGAACGATCAACCCCAGCGGAACCTACACCGCGCCTGGCGCCGCCCCCACCCCCAATGCGATTCAAGTTGCGGCCATCAGCAGCGATGATACGGCGCAATCCGGCACGGCCAACGTAACGATTTCCGCTGGCGAGAACATCCTCGCGCCGCATCCATCCAGCGTGTACGCCGGTGCCGCCCAGGGCTTCACCCTGCGCGCGGACGGCAGCGGATTCTCACCATCAAGCCCGGGGCCAGGATCTTCGATGTTGATCGGCGGCACCGCGCGAGTAACGACGTGTACCTCCGCGCTGGAATGCACCGCGCCGGTAACGGCAGCAGACGCTGCCGTAGCAGGCAGCGTGTCCATTCAGATTCAGAATCCTGACGGGACAAAATCAAACGCCGTGTCGCTGATCGTCGCGGCGCCAAACGTTTCCGACGAAACGATTGCGCTCAGCAGCGCTGTTCCGGCAGCGACCGGAAAAGACATCGTTGTGGTGGACCCGACCACGGCGGGAGTCTCCGTTCCCGGCAACGACCTGGACTTGAATGTCGCGGCGCTCGGTCAATTCAATACTGCGAATAACTCATGCGCGCTGGGCGGCAGCGCAATCCCGCTGCAGCGGCCTGCCAGCGGCACTACCTCGGCGGACATCTGTATTTTCTCGCAGAGTGGCTTTGACACCAGCATGACTTACACGGTGTCGGGGACCGGCGACGTCGCGGTGATCTCCAAACAGCCGGCGGGGCTCGGAATCATCCACCTCACGCTCCAAATCCCTGCAACCGCCGCGCCAGGCGCGCGCACGCTTTTCATACAGAACACAAATCTTGATAAGACCGCCGCTAGCGGCGTGCTGGAGATAAATTGAAAATGAGCTTTGTACAACGGCGGCGATTTCTGTGGATTCTATTCCTGACTGGGCTTGCTCTGCTTGCGATTGCGGCAAACGCGACTACGCTCTCACGGCTGCGTTTCGAAGAGCTTGTGCATCAAGCGACAGCGGTGGCGCGGCTGCGCTGCACGGGCGTGCAAAGCCTATGGCAGGACCGTGAGATTTGGACCGAAACGCGTTTTGAAACGGTGGAAGTGAACAAGGGCCTGCTTCCGGGTGTTGTGACTGTTCGAATGCTAGGAGGCAGCATCGGAAATCTGCATTCACGGATTGATGGAGTGCCGGCGTTTCATCCGGGGGAAGAAGCTTACCTCTTTTTGTGGGGGCGCGAAGGCGAACCATTCCGTGTGCTGGGATGGTCGCAAGGCACATTCCGAATTACCCGGGATCCACGGACCGGCGTGGAACGCGTGACTCAAGATTCCGCAGCGGCGCCAATCTTTGATCCTCTCACGCGCCAGTTCCGGCACGGCGGAATTCGCAATCTGCTGGTGTCAATTTTTCAATTGAAGTTGCGAGAAGCGCTGGAAGAAAAAGCGCCTTAAACACTTAAGAATTCGAGGACGGAACAATGAATATGTGCGTTAACCGGATTTGCTCCATCACTTTGGCGGTGTTTTATGGGATTTGGTTTGCCGCGATAGCGCAGGCGTATTCCTTCGACATGATCGTGCCGGATGTCCGCCAGCCGTTGGCGCTCTCGGGCGGGTCAGCCTGCCCGGTTCATGCGCATCAATTGACTGCGGCGGGAAGCATCGCGGTTCGATGGAGCACGGCGCAGAATGCCAATCCAGTAACCATTCTGACGTTGGACCAAACCGCAAGCGGCCGATTGACGGAAATCGAACAGGCGATTACACAGTCGCTGGCGGTGTGGACTGGCGTGAGCGGTACCACACTCGTTCCGGCAACCTTCACGCCACTGACGCGGACGGCGACGCAGAATGCCTGCGGCCCGGATGGCTTGAATTCCATCTGCTTCGATCAGGCAGACATGGCCTTTACCCCGGGTGTGCTGGCATTCACAAGGGTGATTACCACCGACCGCCTCGGTGTGCAAGTGGGCAGCAGCGCGGTTGCAACGCAGTTGGGACAAATTCTCGACGCGGACATTTATTTTAATCCGAGCGATTCCAATACCACGTACGCGACTCCGCAGGCGCTGGCGGCAAATCCAAAAGCTTACGATCTCGAATCTTTGCTAACCCACGAACTTGGACACTCTCTCGGTTTCAGCCATTCGGCGGTTTGGAGCGCCATTATGTTTCCCTTTGCTCCAACTCCGGGCACGTTCAGCGGGATGCGGCCAACAACGCTGCGGCCTGATGCCCCGCTGGGCGAGGATGACCGTACAGGATTGCGTGTTCTTTATCCCGACCCAGCCGACGTGGTTCACCGGGGATTGATCAGCGGACACATTTTCCCTGCGAATCCGTTGGCGTTGCCTGCATTGCCACCGGGAGTTACCGGCGTTTTCGGCGCGCAGGTGGTCGCCGTGGATGCGGCCAGCGGCGCGGTTGTGGGGGCGACGCTCGGCGGATGGAGTTGTACGGCTCCCGGTCCTACGCAATTTGACGGAACGTATGAAATTGCCGGCCTGCCAGTCGGGCACAGTTACACCGTTTATTCGGAAGCATTGAATGGTGCCGTGGATCCTTCGCAGTTCGATAATGGGATTGTTTCACTGTGCCGGAATACGGTCAGCGACCCGGGCTGGCCTCCGCTGCAAGGGTGCGTTGTGCCTGCAGTGAACACCAGCTTCACGGCTCGCACGCGCCCTGGACCTTGAAGAGAGTTTCAAGTTTCGATTTTCAAATTTCAATTTTCTATTTCTTTATTTTCGTGAGGTGTGAGCCAGCCGCCGCCAAAGAGAAGGCCGGGACCGAGCGAGGCAAGAAAAATCGGCCGGCGCTCGCCGCGCGTCTGCTTTGAAGCGCCTCGCAAAATTTCATGCAGGGCTGCGCCGCACGTGGATGAGCCGAGATTGCCGCAAGTTCGAGCTATTGGCGGAAACGCAACAGGGGAAACGCCGCACTGCTTGGCGAGCAACGCAACGAGGCGCGGATTCGGCTGGTGCGTTGCGAAACCGCCCACGGAGCTGCGCGGGATGCCGCTGCGCACCTCGACGGAGCCAATAACTTTTTCCATACGCGCGATTGCCGCGCGAGAAAGCGCTTCGCCGTCAAATTGCACGCCGAGGCTGCCATCCTTTGCATCGCTGACCTGGATAGCGGCAGCATACTGGCCGGCGCAGCCAAAAATGAATTCACCGAGAAGATAGCCTTCTTTTGTGCTGGCGGCGTCTGCGCCGCCCAGCAGGAATGCGCTTGCGCCATCGCCGAAGAGGCCGCCGAATTCACCGGCCACGCGGTCTGGAGTGAGCGTTCGGCTGTGAACGTCGGCGGTGACAACGGCAACGGACTGAGCCTGTCCCGATTCGATTAGCGATTGCGCGACGGCGAGAGCATTGAGCAAACCGAGGCAGGCGCCGCCGACGTCAAGAGCGCCGCAGTTTTCCCGGGCCAGCAAGCGGGAATGAAGCTGCGCCGCCAGCGATGGGTAATCGTGATGCGTTTCGCTGGTGGCGATGATCCAGTCGAGCTGTTGCGCTCCACAGGAGGCGGCATGCAACGCTTCCTGGGCGGCCCTTGCGCCAAGCGTAACTTCGTTTTCGCCGTCCGCCGCATAGGCAAGCGATTCGATTCCGGCACGGGCACGAAGTTTGCCGGCGGGCATGCCGAAAGCGCGGTCAACGTCTTCGGAAGGAATGATGCGCGAACCGACAGCGAAAGAAGAAGCCGTGATGACAACACGATTGGACTGAGGAGCCGGATCGCGCAGCAATTCTGAACGCGCGGGCGCGGCCGGAATAGAAGAGGAATCGCGCAATGCGGACAGCAAAGCAGTGAAACTCGCCGACCGTTCATTCAGATAGGAACCGAGATCAGCGGCATCGCTAGCCGTTTCGACGGCGCGAAGAAAACTGACCCAGCCCATGGAATCGAGGATGCCGGCTTCAATTAAATCAACGTTTTCATCGGGAATGGGGACGGACAAACCGGCTTCCCGCCGAAAGCATTCTTCGACAAGGCGGCGCAGGGAATCTTTTTCAGCGGAGCTTGTTTTGGCTGGCCAGGTCATCAAAACTCCTCAAGCCACTCGGGCTTGGGCAGCGGGAATAGGGTGTCCAGCATTAACCAGCAGAGATCATGGAACGGCCTGGTAAGGCCAAGCCGGATGAAGTGGTGCGGACAGGACATGATCTTGTAGTGGAATTGAGAATTCAAGAAGCGCTCGAGACGAGCGGTTCGATTGGCGCCACGGCCAGGGGCGAGAGCGGCATCGATGAAGTCTCGCCAATCGCGGTCGACAACGGGAAGATCGCGCAAGACTTCTCCGGAAGGGAGCGCCAGGGTAGCGCGCAGTTCGTTGGCGTAGAGCTCCAGCCGGAGATTCTGAGTTTCGCAGCCGCAGATCGAGCGTTTGGCATCCTGCGGCACCGCGTGAAGACCCGCGCCTTTCTTATTTTCATGGATGGCGCAGCCAAAAAGATCGGGCAAGGAATTTGCCATCTCTGCTTTTCGGAGATACGTGACGGTTTCAGCTTCATGCACCGAGGACGATTTTTGGAATCCGCGCGTTGCCGTGCGGTCTTCAATATGAGGCTTCGCGGCCGGGAACGGCGCGAGCGCGCATTCGAGGATATCACCGCGCTGATGCGGAAAATGCAACCAGCTATTGGCGGAGGCGGGGACCGGGCGGATGGATTGAATCTTTTCCTTCTCGCGTTGCAGCCCGATGACACAGAACGCCGGGCCCCTGCGCGTAATCTCGGTAATAAGCAGCTTGGTCATGGAATGGCGCTTTCGGTCTTGCGCCGGGGCCTCGTGGGCTTCTGTCGCGGCACGATGAGATGTCGAATTTCGACATCGTAACCTTGCTCGCGCCAGTAGCCGGCTATCAGTTCGGCGACGAGGCGGCGATGGCACTTCTCTGGGCCAGGCTCGGAACAAAGAAGAGCGATACTTGGCGGCCACAAAGAAGTATCCAACGTCGCCGGGATGCCGCGCTGTTTCATCACCGTGAGAAAATCTGCTTCATAGGACGGCCAATCTTTCGTGCGGCGGTAACTCTTGAGAAGTTCCGGTGGAGGAGCGAGCAGCGGATCATGGAGGTATTCGATTCCGGCGATTTTTTTCAAAAAGAAAGAGAGGTCCGGGTGCTTGGAGAAACCCGAAAGCTGTCCGCCGCGGTTCTGCCGGATGTCGATCACTTGCCGGACGCCGGCGTTCGCGAGCAAAGTAAAAAACTCTTCTGCAGTCTTTCCCGTGAAGCCGATGGTGCAGAGGAGCCGTTGCATAATCTTCAGAAATATTCAGCCGCTTCGGGAGAGGCGCGGAAGGCGAAATCTCTCGATTGGAGAACCAAGGCATCCTTTAGCGCGGCTTCGCGACCGGCGACGAAGAGCGAGTTGCTGGTCACATCGTCAAAACCGTGGAGAACGAGGAGGCGATCCTCGGCTTCGCTTTGCGATTCGAGCGCGCCGCCCCGCCGGATGTGAACGGGACTGATTCCGTGTTCCAGGAGCGCCGGGCAGATCATCAGGAAGCGATGGCATTGTAGAGGATCCTCTTCTGCGCACATCAGGGCAATGACGCTAGTCCTGGAGAGGGTAAGGGCCCGCTCGATGCCTTCCACAAAATCATGTCCGCGGCGGCGCGCCGCGTAATCCACAAGGCCGTCTTCGTGGTACACGCGCGGATCGGCAGGCCTGCCGCCCAGAGTTTCACCGAAAAATTCGTAGCGAACTCCGGCAGAGGCAAGCCCGGCCTCGAGGGGCTCGCGATTAAACTGCGGAAAACGAAAGCTGGTGGGCCGGCTGCGCACATCGCAGAGTGCCTCGACCCGATGCTGGGCAAGAAGGGCAAGAAAAACGCCGATTTCGAGATTCGAGTGCCCGATGGTGAAGACCTGGTTTGCGGGACCGGAGTGGATATTCACGAAAGACATACCTAACCAAACGTATTTTGCCGGAAGGCTGGAGCGACAGCAAGCACGTCAGAGCTATTTGGCGAGGTGTTCGAGTTCGGTGACGACGCGGTCGAGTTCGTCGATGAGCGGGCTTGACCCCGCCTTGCGAAAAACATTCACAAGCGTGCGGTAGTACCAGAGCGTGCCCTCTTTGCGGCCGGTGAAGCGGTTGAAAACTGCGTCGCCTTCCACGCGGTAGTCGGAAAGGATTTCGCGGGCGTTGGCCAGTTTGTCGGCAGCGGAAACGAGACGGACGTCTTCAGGCTCGTGCGCGACTTTTTCGATGTAGGCGCGCTTTCTTTCGCCCCATTCGCGTTTTTCACCGGAGACTTCGTAAGAATCCGTGCAGCCATCGACGATGCGCGCCACGCGGTCGCCGAATTTTTCGCGGATTTCGTCGAGGCGCGGCAGGCCGCCCTGGTCTTCGACGGCATCGTGCAACAGCGCGGCGATGACTTCGTCTTCGCCCCCGCCGTGCTGAATGACGATAGCCGCAACGCCTAGCAAGTGGCCAACGTACGGCTGGCCTTTACCTTTGCGCCGCTGGTGCAGATGCAACTCTGCCGCGTAACCAAGCGCCTCCACAAAACGGTTCGTGAGGACCGGCTTTTCGATGATGGATTGTCCGCGAGTCAATTGTTTCGCTTATCGGCGGCGCGCCTTGGCCAGCAGGCGGAGGATCTCCAGATACAACCAGATGAGCGTGACCATCAGGCCAAATGCGCCGTACCATTCCATGAACTTCGGCGCTCCATTCCGCACGCCGGTTTCGATCATGTCAAAATCGAGAACCAAATTCAGCGCCGCTATGACGACCACAAAGAGGCTGAAGCCGATTCCCACGATGCCGCTGCCATTGATCGCCGGAACTTGAATGCGGAAGAAGCCGCCAAGAATCATTTCCACCAGATAGAGAAGCGCGATACCGCCGGTGGCGGCAATCACGCCGAGCTTGAAGCCCTGCGTGGCGCGAATCATTCCCGTTTTGTAAGCGAGCAACATGACGAAAAGCGTGCCGAATGTGAGGCCCATGGCTTGAATCGCGACACCTGGGTACGAATGCTCGAACATGGCGGAGATGCCGCCGAGCGCCAGGCCTTCTAGGAGCGCGTAGATCGGGGCAGTGAACAGCGCCCAATTCGCCTTGAAGATCGTAACCAGCGCGACGATGAAGCCGCCGAAAAGGCCGCCAATCATCCACGGAACGGCCGCTCCCGGCACTGGAGAGTGCGACAAGCCCCAGGTCCATGCGGCTGTGGCAACGACGCATAGTAAGAGAAAGCCCGTCTTGTTGACGGTGCCCTGCAGCGTCATGGCCTCGCCGAAAGCGACTTGGCCTTTGAAGGCCTTTTCGTTGAGCGCCGGATTGGATGTGCGCATTAGATTTGCCATTGGTGTCTCCCTGCTTGATGCAAATATCAGTTTACGCCGCATTGAACCCAAGTTCAAAACTTGCAGTCCGATGAGGAATGCGTTTAATTTTCTTTGCGTTCGCCGGCGATTTGGCTCTGGACTTGTTCTCTGAATTTCAGGGGATGCTGGATTTTTTCAAACACTTCGGGAGTGCCACCAGTGCCACGCACGATTACCGTTCCGTAGCCCAGGATTCTTCCCATGGCGGGCTCGTCGACCACGACGCTCTCGATTCTGGAGAGGAGGATTTCCGTGGTGCGGCGATCCACGAGGCCGGATTTTACGATGACTCTCTTGTTGGTGACGGCCATCTCCGTGACACTGCGTTTTAGCAGGCCGATGGAAAAGAGGACTGCCCCGACGAGGAGGCAAATAAGAGCGCCCAAATACATGGAGCCACGCGAGGGCATGTTCTTTGCTCCCGCCGACGTGGAAAACGACACGACGAGAAACGTGATTGCGAGCAGCCCGAACACCGCGGCGATGGCAAGATGCCCCAGCATCACGATCCAATGCAGCTTGGTTTGATACTGGATGGCTTCACCCGGAATGAGATGCTTTTCGACGTAGCTCAAGGCGGCTCCTTGAATGCAGAAACAGCGCTGGGTCGCGAGTGCTGGAGGGATCACTAGCCCGAATCGTTCAGATCCATGATAAACAGGAAAGCGAGGAATTTAGTCAGGTATCTTTGGTAGCGCTAACGGGAATCGAACCCGTATTTTAGCCTTGAAAGGGCTACGTGCTAACCGTTGCACCATAGCGCCACACTTGCTGCGGTTACGACTCTACTAGGATACGGGAAATAGCGTGCCCTCACAAGCTGGACGCCTTCGCCCGCCAGTGGAACCCTTCCCGCCGCCGCGCAAACCCAAGCCGGCGCGTGTTCTTGCTGAAAACAGCCAACTGATCACGCAACGCACGCGAATTGGGAAATATTTTTCCTATTGACTTTTCCTTAGAATATGATACACTTAACGCTGTAGAAAACTGCGGATGGAGTACGGGAGCTTGCTCCCGCTTTTCTTTCTGTAGCGCCCTTAACCCCTTTTGCTCGCTCAAAACATTTCTTTTAGAATCAGAACTTTACAAATTGCAAATTTTCTAAGTCTTTTCCTTTGATATTCATACAAATTGCCCGGGGGTACCCCCCCTCCTGACCAGCACAAACGGCAGTTCAGCCCCCGAATTGACGTAAGTGATGAGAATCTCCGGCTGGATTGAGCAGAGTCTTCATCCCGCCAAAGATCAGCCCTGGCGGTCCTGGAATTCTTCGTGCCAGGCCATTTGGATGGCTTCGAGCTTGGATTCGTTGGAGGCGGCGGGATCACCGGAGAAGCCGGGGAGTTCGGTGATCCATTTGTGCATGTCCGTGAAGCGGACGGTGAGGGGATCGACGTCCGGGAATTTGTCGGCCAGGCCGATAGCGATGTCTTCGAGATTATCCCAACCGAATGTTGGCGGCATGTCCGCTCCAGAGGAAAACTTAACACAGAGACTGCAGAGGGCACAGAGAAAACCCGCGGGCTAAGCGAGCCCGTGGGCCAGAACTAATGGTCGAGTTCTTTGGCGTAGTTCTTGTTCCAATCGGGAATTTCGACGACGATGTCGGTGGTGCCATCGGGAACGGTTTGGCAGCCAAGGCGCGACTTCGGCGTGATGCCGGGGGCTTCGTCAAGTTCGTCGAGCTCGGCGTCAGTGGCTTCGTTGCAGGACTCCAGGCCCTGGTGAACGATGACGTGGCAAGTCGAGCAGGCGCAGACGCCGCCGCAGGCGTGGTCGAGGCCGGCCTTGAGGCCTTCGGAAATGTCGAGGATGCTGCCCGGGAGGCCGTTGTGGCCGTAGGGAATTTTTTCCGGATCAACCTCAATGGTCTTGCCGCTGGGAAGAAAGGTGACTTTGTATTTCTTCGTTGCGGGTGTGTATTTGACTTCTTCGATGTATGGGTTACTGCCGCCCATCTTTCCTCCTGATTCTTGCCCCAGAAGCAGGGACGCGCTAAAGCGCGCCCCTACACAAAAAATCTAAACTTCGGCCAGCTTGCGGCCCTCGAGCGCAGTAGATACCGCCGAATTGATCAATAGCTCCGCGAGATGCTCGGTGGCGTGATTCAATTCGTCGATGCGCTTGCGAATTAATTTGTAGTCGCTGCCAGCGACGGATTCCTTCAATGCGGCTACGCTGGCGTCAATTCTAGCGCGCTCCTCGACGGACAAACCATTGGATTGCGGATTGGCAAGCGCCTTGACCGTCGCCGACAAGATCGCCTCGGATTCCGTGCGCGCTTCGATCAGCTGGCGCTCGGCAAAATCCTGCTCGGCATATTCGATGGATTCCTCGAGCATACGCTCGATTTCGGAATCGTTGATGCCATAGCTCGGCTGAACTTCTATGGAATGCTGCTCGCCGGTGCGAAGATCCTTCGCGCCGACTTGCAGGATGCCGTTGGCGTCGATCAAGAATTTCACTTCGATGCGCGGCAGACCGGCGGGCGAAGGCGGAACTTTTAAATTGAAGCGGGCAAGCGAGCGGCAGTCTTTGGCCAGTTCGCGTTCGCCCTGGAGGACGTGGATGTCAATACCAGTCTGATTGTCGACGCCGGTGGTGTAGAGCTCCTGGGCGCTCGCGGGGATCGTGGAATTGCGCGGGATAATTTTCGCGACCGCGCCGCCGTAGGTTTCGATGCCGAGCGAGAGCGGCGTGACGTCGAGCAGCAACATCGTTTTTACGCCCTGGTCGAGGATGTTCGCCTGGACGGCGGCGCCCAGCGCGACAACTTCGTCGGGATTCAATTCGGTGTGCGGCTTGCGGCCGAAAAACTCCTGCACGGTGCGGCGAATGAGCGGAGTGCGAGTGGCGCCGCCGACGAGAACGACTTCGTCCATTTCAGTGGGCTTGAGCTGTGCGTCCGCGAGCGCTTGTTTTACAGGGCGCATGGTGCGGTCAACTACGGGTTGCATCAGGCGCTCCAATTCGGCGCGCGAAAGAGGCTTCCAGGCGAATGGCAGACCATCCGGGTAGCTCATCCGCAGCGGTGGCAAGTCCTGCTCGACGTCACTCAATTTATGTTTCAAGGCAATCGCAGCCTGGCGCAGCTCCTGCAGGTTTTCAGCCGTAAAAACATAGTTTGGGATGGATTCCGCAATCTTGTTTTTCAGGAATTCCAGCAGCAGGTTATCAATGTCGTCGCCGCCGAGGTGCGTGTCACCATTGGTGGAAAGAACCTGGAATATATCGCCTTCGCTGGTGGAAATGAGCTTGAGGATAGAAATGTCGAACGTGCCTCCACCGAGATCGTAAACCGCGACTTTACCGCGCTGCTTTTCGTGAAGGCCGTATGCTAGCGCGGCCGCGGTAGGCTCGTTGACGAGGCGGAGAACTTCGAGGCCGGCGATTTTGCCGGCATCTTTGGTGGCTTGGCGCTGGGCGTCGTTGAAATAGGCTGGGACGGTGATGACGGCGCGGTCGACCATCTCGCCGAAATGCGCTTCGGCCCAATTTTTCAGTTCGCGGAGGATGAAGGCGGAAATTTCGGGCGGCGTGAACATTTTTTTGCCAAGCATGACGCGGATGACGTTCTTGCTCGACGGATCGATGCGAAACGGAAAGAGCTTTAGTTCATCTTGGATATCGGCGGCACCGCGACCCATGAGGCGCTTCACGGAATAGATGGTGCGTTCGGGTTGCGTGAGCAGGCGGCGGCGCGCTGGTTCGCCGACAATGATGGTGCCATCGGGATCGAGGCTGACGACGGAGGAGCAAAGCGTGCTGCCATACGGACCCGGGATGCACTTCGGCTGGTTCGTCTGTGGGTCCAGGTATGCGACGAGGCTGTTGGTGGTGCCGAGATCGATTCCTACGATTTTGCCCATGATGAAAACCGGGAGGGGCTAAACCCCTCCCCTACAAAAGCTCCTTTTGGACGTTGGTGACCAGATTCCGGATATAGGAGCGGCGATTCAGCAAGTCGTTCAGCTTCGCCATGACCTTTTTTCGCGTGGCGGCTTCGCCTTGCAGGGCGGCGTCCCACTCGTGCGCGGCGATCTGCAACTGCGCGTCGACTTCGCCGAGTTTTTCCTGGAAACTCTTCTCGGCGGATTCGAGGCGCGATTTCAATGCGGCGAGATCGCCTCCTGAGGCTTTCGCTTCGCGAAGCTCGTCCAGCGATTCGTTCAGCTCGAAGACTTCTTCGAGCAGTTCGGGCGGAGCCTGCTGTTTGTGTTCGCCTTCCTTACGGGCACCTTCAATGCCAAGTAGATATTCGACACGGCCGACGGGATCACGCAAAGTGCGATAGGCGTCGTTCAATTCCGAACTGCGTTTCAGAGAGAGGTCTCGCTCTTCCTCCGACGCGTTTACAAAATTATCGGGGTGCAGCTTCCAGCTCATTTGCAAGAATTTTTGCTCGAGCGCGCTCATCTCGATCCAAAGCTTGCGCGGCAACCCGAAAATAGCGAAGTAATCCACTGCCTTCGCTGGAGTCGTTGATGTTGGAGCTGTACTCATGAAATGCTCTTTAAGAAACCCGCAGAAGGCACAAAAAAAGTGGCTGGCGGGTGCGGCTGCCAACCACTTATGCGGATCAGCCTGCGCCGCGTTTGACCGGGGAACAGGCTGAAGCCTGTTCCACTAGGCCGTAAAAGAACTACCGCAGCCGCAGTTGCGCGCCGCGTTGGGATTCTGGAAAACGAATCCTTGGCGCATCAATGTCTCTTCGTACTCAAGCGTCGTGCCGTTCAGGTACAGGAAGCTTTTCGGGTCGACGAAGAGGCGCGCGCCGAATTCTTCGAAGATTTTGTCGCGGTCGCGTGCTTGGGTGTCGAGCCGCATGGCATAAGACAAGCCGGAGCAGCCGCCGCCTTGCACGCCTACGCGCAGGCCGCCAACATCGGGAGACACACCGTCCTTTTCGAGCAGCGCGCGGATTTTTCGCGCGGCACGCTCGGTGAGGTGGATTTTCGCGATGTTCGGGCTTGCTACTTCTGTTGCCATACAAATTCCTCTTCAATTAAGAAGCGCAGCGACTCGTTCAGTTGAGATCCTTCACGTCCCTGCCGGGACGTTCAGGATGACAAGCCTGGGCGAAGCGGCGCAGCTGCAGGCTTAGTGCGACGCTTTTTCGTGCACCGGCACTTCGACGCCGTGCTTTTTCTTCCAGTCGCCGATGGCGGCCTTGATGGCGTCTTCGGCGAGCACGGAACAGTGAATCTTGACCGGCGGGAGCGAAAGTTCGCGCACGATGTCCGTGTTCTTGATGGAAAGCGCCTCTTCGACCGTCTTGCCCTTGACCCACTCGGTAGCGAGCGAGGAGCTGGCGATGGCCGACCCGCAACCGAAGGTCTTGAACTTGGCTTCTTCAATGACCTGCGTATCGGGATTGATCTTCATCTGCAGCTTCATGACGTCACCGCACTCCGGCGCGCCGACGAGACCCGTGCCGACATTGGGGTCTTCCTTCGGCATGCTGCCGACGTTGCGGGGATTGTTGTAGTGATCAACCACTTTGTCGCTGTATGCCATTAGCTGTTGCTCCTTGCCAGATTCACGAGATTCCCGAAACCGGCGCTCTTGACCGCTTTGTCGGTGAGCGAAACGTTTGGCACAGAAGCCGAACGCCCCGCGGTCAACTGACGAAGCGCGTCCTTGATGAATTCCGCGCCAAGCCCGAGCATTTTCAGAAAGGCGCGCACTTGCTGAAGCTCGTGGAAAGAACGCTCGCCGGCGACGGCGGCCTCTTCTCCTTCTCCGCCGTAAGGCACAAACGTCACGCGGAAAGCCGCGCCGGTGCCGCCGATGGAGCGATGAATGCGAATTGTTCCTTCATTTGCCATGTTCTTTGTTCCAGTCCTTTAGGCTGTTTGCCATTTCATTTTAGAAATATCGATGCCCTCTTTGGCCATTTCATAGAGCGGGGACAGTTCACGCAGCTTGGTGACCACCTGAACCATCTTGTCGATGACGTAGTCGACCTCCTCCTGCGTGTTGAACCGGCCGAGGCCGAATCGAATCGAGGTGTGGGCGAGGTCTTCGCCGACGCCTAAAGCTTTGAGTACGTAACTCGGCTCTAGGGTTGCCGAAGTACAGGCTGAACCGCTCGAAACCGCGATATCGTTGATGCCCATGAGTAGCGATTCGCCTTCGACATAAGCAAAGCTCATATTCAAGTTGTTGGGCAGGCGGTGCTCCATCGAGCCGTTGATGAAAACCTCGTCCAGCTTGGCCTCCAGGCCCTTGCGTAGACGTTCGCGCAGGCCAAGCAGGCGCGCACCCTCTTCCGGCATTTCCTTCTGAGCGATTTCGCACGCCTTACCGAGGCCGACGATGCCGGGCACATTAAGCGTGCCGGAACGCATGCCGCGCTCGTGGCCGCCGCCGTCGATGATGGCGGAAAGCTGCACGCGCGGATTGCGGCGGCGAACGTAGAGAGCGCCAACGCCCTTGGGACCGTAAATCTTGTGGGCGCTGATGGACAGCAAGTCGATATTGTCCTTCTGGACGTCGACCGGAATCTTGCCGACAGCCTGCACGCCGTCCACAGCGAAGAAGATGCCGTGTTCTTTGGCGATTTTGCCGATTTCCGCGATCGGATTGACCACGCCAATTTCGTTGTTGGCGTACATGATGGTGATTAGGATCGTCGTGGGCTTAATGGCCGCCTTCAACTCCTCGAGACTCACGCGGCCATCGCGTTGGACCGGCAGATAGGTGACCTCAAAGCCGTGCTTCTCCAGGTTCTTGCAGGTATCCAGCACGGCCTTGTGCTCGATAGCCTGGGTGATGATGTGGTTGCCCTTTTCGCGGAACATCTCCGCGATGCCCTTGATCATCAGGTTGTCGGATTCGGTGGCGCCACTCGTGAAGATAATTTCCTTCGGCGTGGCGTTGATCAGCGAAGCAATTTGCTGACGCGAGGTTTCCACGGCCTCTTCGCCCGCCCAGCCGAAGGAATGGTTGCGGCTCGCGGCATTGCCGAATTTCTCGGTGAAGTACGGCAACATCGTTTCCACGACGCGCGGGTCCACCGGCGTAGTCGCGTGATTGTCCATGTAAATCGGCAGTTTGACGGCCATATTCCCTCTTCTCCTAAGTCCTCAAGGCGACGAGCGCGGGCTCGTGCGGATCTTCGCTCATCTGTGAAATCGTGACAGCGCTCAATACGTTCAAAATGCTTTCGTTCACGCGGCGCAGCGGCTCCTTAACGGAGCACCTTTCCGTGGCGTCGCAATTCCCGTGACTCGTCACGCACGAAGTGATCAAAACGGGACCGTCAATCGCCGAAATTACATCCAGCGCACTAATTTGCGACGGCTCCTTCGCCAGTTGGTACCCGCCGCTGGAGCCATGCTTCGCGGCGACCAGCGAGCGATGCGCCAGTTTCTGCAGAACTTTGGCCATCAACGTCGCGGAGATTCCATACTCCTCGGCAATCTCGTTGGCGCTGCAAGCGTGCTGCTGGCGATGCATGGCCAAGTGCTTGACGGCAATCAGGCCGTAGTCGGCTTTCTTGGAAAGCTTGAACATCGTTGTCTTTCTGGCTCCCCCGAATATGGGACTGATTCAGTCGCACATGAAGTATATCCCCAGAAACCTCCAAAGTCAACCAGCAGCTTTTACCAAACATCTCTACAAGCCCTGTGTTTTTAGTAGCTTAGAGTGCGACTAAAATAGTCTTAGTTACACGAGGACTTCAGCCGACTGCCTGCCGTTGCGGCAGTGGGCCATTGATTCTGGGCCGAACTGCAAAGCGCCGAGTTTGCTGCCGCAGCATGGTAGGCTGATCCTTCGATGGAGGATATGGATGACCGGATACATGGGGAAGTGCAAACAGTTGGGAAGCCAAACGGTGTGCGGGCTGTTCCTCACGGTCCTGCTCGCCCCAATTCCAGCTCCCGCAAATACCCAACTGCTGGCGACCACCGATGGATCCAAGCAAACGGAGGCCAAAACTCGGAAGAAACACGGGCCGGAGCGGACTTTTGTTCTCGTAGGCGCAGGCGACATCGCCAGTTGCAAAAATCCTGAAGGCGCCCGGGCGACTGCGAAACTAATCGAGCAAATTCCTGGGACGGTCTTCGCCGCGGGCGACCTGGCATACGAAAAGGGGAGCGCGGCAGACTTCAAGAATTGCTATGACCCGGCGTGGGGCCGCTTTAAAGACCGGACGAAACCGGCCTTAGGGAATCACGAGTACGTCGATCCTACGGCGTCGGCGTATTTCCGATACTGGGGCGAGCAGGCGGGGTCGCAGGGCAAGGGCTACTATAGCTACGAACTGGGCGACTGGCACATTGTCGTGCTGAATACGAACTGCAACGCGAAGGACCTGGGCGGCTGCGCGGCCGGATCACCGCAAGAGGACTGGCTGAAAGAGGATCTTGCGAAGCATCCCACTGCTTGCATCCTTGCATATGGCCACCACGCCATGTTCAGTAGCGGCGTCTTCAAGAGGCACGCCGTCCATCCGGAGCTAAAGCAACTGTGGGAAGACCTGTACGCCGCCCACGCCGACTTAGTTCTTGCAGGGCACGAACATTCCTACGAACGATTCGCGCCGCAGGACCCTGAGGGCAACGCCGATCCCGCGAATGGAATTCGAGAAATTGTTGTTGGAACGGGCGGCCGCAGCCACGATCTTCTCGGCTTCGCCACGCCGAATAGCGAAGCCCGCGAATGGGATACTTTTGGAGTGCTAAAGCTCACTCTTTCCCCCGGCAAGTACACTTGGGAGTTCATTCCCGAAGAGGGGAAGACTTTTCATGACGCCGGCAGCGGCGTGTGCCATAACTATCCCACTGAATCGAACTGAGGGACTGCCACACCAGTATGATTTAGGTCTAAAGTTTTGGGCTTGCGCAGGCACCGCCCGCCGCAGCAGCTTCGATTAGTTTCTGCACGGCGGGCGCGGGAATTAGCAGGAGTTGTGCCTTAGGTTTCTTCGCCGCATCGATGTTTGCCAACTGTTGCGCCTTCCACGAATCCGTCGCGGGTTGTCCCTTTGCGATGAGGTCGAGTGCAGCAAGCCCGGCGGAGCCGAGTGCCGCGAGATCCTGTGAACGGCCCGCGACTTCCCGCACCAGGAAAGAGCGCTGGGCGAGCGGCTGAAGTAGCGCGTCATTGTCGCGCCAGGCCGCGAGTTGCGCGCGGAGCCGGGCTTCCGTTGCCGTATCATGACAAGAAGCTGCGACGAACTGATCGACCATCTCGCCAAAACGCCGTCCTGCATCGCTCTCCAGCGGAACGGCATCCACAACGCGATTCATGGGCGTGGCGCTGGTCGCCTCCGCCGGAGCCGTCTGAGCACGCGTGTAATCCTTAACCGGTTCGACGACGTCGGTGAGAGTGCGCAGAGCTGCAAATTCCGCCGGCGACGCATGCCCCGCCAGACGCTGCAACATGTGGCGCGAAACGGTGCGGTGCGTAAGGCCCAGCCACTCCAGGCGGACGCTGACAAAATCCAGCCGCGCATACATGGAAGCGGGGTCGCGGACTTCCTGCGGAGACCACAGGCGCTCCGCAATCGCGGCGTTCCTGGGCCAGATCCGCGAATCTACGTTTTCGGGATTGACGTACTCGGCCCACATGCACGACTCACCGCCCAGAATTCGCTGCTTCTCCTCCGCAGAGAGACTTGCCGCGTCGCCGCTCATGGGGTCCACGGCATAGTGCCGCGCCGCGGCCCATCCCAAATCGAGGTAGTATCCGTTCGACAAAATACCGCGATAACCTAGTTTGGCGGCTTTCGCCAGCGAATCTTGACCGCGCCAAGACTGAATAACAATATCCTTCGGAACTCCCTCCACCAGAACCTCGTCCCAGCCGATCACCGTTTTGCCGTGCTTGACTACCAGTTTCTGGACTCGCCCGCTGAAATACGCCTGAAGCGCTTCGTTATTTTTTATCCCGTGCGCGTTCATGTAGGACTGAATCTTCGGATTGGCGTCCCACTCTTTGCCATTCACTTCATCCCCGCCGATGTGGAAATAGTGGTCAGGAAAAAGCCTGGCCATTTCCCCGATGAAGTCATCGAGAAACTTGTAGACTTTCTCGTTCGTGGGGTCCATCGCCGGATCGAAGACTCCCCACTTGCGCTCGATTGCGTAAGGTCCCTTCCCGCTGGCTAGTTCTGGATGGCCCACGAACCATGCGGTGCTGTGCCCCGGCATGTCGAATTCCGGCACCACGCGAATGCCACGGTCCCTGGCGTAGGCAATCACATCGCGGATTTCATCCTGCGTGTAGTACAGGGCGTCGGAGCCCAGTTCGTGAAGCTTCGGATATTTCCTGCTCTCGACGCGGAATCCCTGGTTCTCCGAGAGGTGCCAGTGAAAAACGTTCATCTTCACGGCCTCCATGCCATCGAGATTCCGGCGGATGACGTCGAGCGGAATGAAATGGCGGGCGGAATCGATCATCAAACCGCGCCATGGGAAACGCGGCTGGTCTTGAATGGTGACCACTGGCGCGGCGAATCCGTCAGGCGATACGTCCACGAGTTGGAGAAAGGTCTGGAGTCCATGCATCGTTCCGAGCGGCGTAGACGCGCGGATCCTCGCGCTCGCAGTGCTCACATCGAGGATGTAGGATTCGTCTTCGCCGACTTCCTGAATCTCTTTGCTGGGATGATCGGTTTGAACCACGAGCGTTGCTTTTCCTGTCTTCGAGGGCTTGAGGGAAAGCGATAGACCCGTTTGACGCGCGAGTTGCTGCAAGAATCGCTCTCCGGCGCGCTCCAGCCGCGACTCGGTGTAGCCGGTGAACGCCACCGAAAACGACGAGTCCACTGCCAGGCTTCCCGTGCCGGACTGCACGCTCGCGGGAAGCGGCATCAGATTCAATGCAGGCTGTTGAGCTGTGATCATCGCCGGATACAGCAAAACGCAAAGAACAAGTATGCCAAGAACTCGTAACCGCGCACTCTGAGCCATGGTCCGGAGAATCCTCCCACGCAGGATAGCCAATCTCAGTGGACTGCTATGTAGCACCAGCTTTGGCATACTGTCATATCTTCGCCCTCCTGCGAAGAGGATTCCTTCCGCCGACAAAAGAATCCACTTTGGCCTTCTGACAAGTTTGCAAGCCGCGGATTTCCTCGCCTGAGTTAGAATAAACCGAGTCTTACGGAACTGATGACTCCACGATGAAAACTTCGATTGCCATCTACCCCGGCTCGTTTGACCCGGTCACCAACGGGCACCTCGACCTGATCGAGCGCGGGGAGAAGATGTTCGATTTGCTGATCGTCGCGGTGCTGCGGAACGCCGAAAAAGAGCCTCTGTTTTCGGTGGCCGAGCGCGTCGAGATGCTGCGCGAAGTTACCAAACAGTGGACGAGCGTGGAGATCGATGTGTTCGATGGGCTGCTGGTGGACTACGCACGGAAGCGCGGGGCCGGAGTTATCCTGCGCGGAATCCGCGCGGTTTCCGACTACGAATATGAATTGCAGATGGCGCTGATGAACCGGAAACTGGAGCCGCGGCTCGAAACGGTTTTCATGCTGCCGGGCTTGTCGTACAGCTACTTGAGTTCGAAGCTGGTCCGCGAAATCGCGCAGCTTGGGGCGTCGCTCAAAGGGCTGGTGCCGGAAGTGGTTGAGCAGCGCTTGCGCGCCAAAGTTTCTTAGCGAGTTTGTCTTCTACTGGAAAACTAGAAATTTTATCGAGGAGCGAAGGTGCAACTAACGGACCGCATAAACCGCATACAAATCTCGCCAACCGCCGTGGTGATCTCCGAGGCGGAGAAGCTGAAGGCCCGGGGAGTCGATATTGCAGACTTCGGCCCGGGCGAACCGGACTTTCCCACGCCGGACCACATCAAGAAGGCGGCGATCAAGGCGATCGAAGAAAACAAATCAAAATACACGCCCGCTGGCGGAATCATGCCGCTGCGCGAAGCGATTTGTGCCTGGCACAAGCGCGAACTCGGCTCGTCGTACGAGGCGAAAGAATGTGTCGTGAGCGTCGGAGGCAAGCACTCCATCTTCAATGTGATGAGCGTGCTGATCCAACAGGGCCACGAGGTCATCATCCCGGCGCCGTACTGGGTGAGCTTTCCGGATATCGTGAAGTATGCGGCGGGAACGCCGGTGTTCGTGGAGACCAAGCCGGAAGAAGGCTTCAGCGTGAAGGCCGCTGCCATCGAAAAAGCCATCACGCCGAAGACGCGGTTGCTGATTCTAAATTCGCCGAGCAATCCCACGGGCGGTGTCGTTCCACCGGATGAGTTCGAGCGCATCCTCGCAGTCTGCAAAAAGCACAACGTCTGGCTGATGGGCGACGAGTGTTATTCGCATTTCACGTACGAGCCGCACAAGCCCTATTCGATCGCCAGCGCGACGGCCTCGAAAGAAAACGTCATCATTATTGGCTCAGTTTCAAAAACCTTCGCGATGACCGGGTGGCGCATCGGCTACACGTTGGGTCCGGAGGCATTGATCCAGGCGCTCATCAAGCTGCAAAGCCAGTCCACATCGAACGCCACTTCGATTGCGCAATACGCCGCGCTCGAAGCCATGCGCGGCACGATGGGGACCGTTCCTGTAATGCTCGCCGAATACGAAAAGCGGCGCAAACGCATCGTGGAAGGCTTGCGTGCGATTCCCGGAGTGACTTGCGAGTGGCCGGGTGGCGCCTTTTACGCCTTCCCGAATATTTCTGCGCACCTCGCGAGCGCTCCCGGCAAACCGGCGCTGGCAAAAACGTGCACGGAAATCTCCAAAATGTTGCTCGACAAGGCGCATGTCGCGGTCGTGCCGGGCGAAGCCTTTGGGGCGCCCGGTTACCTTCGGCTTTCGTACGCCACCTCCATCGAACGCATCGACGAAGGTCTGCGCCGCCTCGAACGCTTCTTCTCGCGCGCTGAAGCCGCCGCCTAGTTGGGAGCCACTACGACGTGCTGCCTCGTGTAATACCAAATCCCGACGCGGCGGCATTGAAGGACGAGCCTGACCGCGAGCCATTTCGGATCGAGCCAACATTCAGCCCGCGGATTTGGGGCTCATGCTCACTAGCCCCGCTCTATCCCGAAAAAACGAATCTCGCGGAACCGATCGGCGAGGCTTGGCTCACGGACATGAATTGCCGCATTTCTAACGGCGCATTCGCCGGAAAAACCCTTGCCCAAGCCTGGCACGAGATGCCCGCCGAGTGGCGCGGCGCAAGCTTTGCCGAACCGGGGGATTTCCCGCTGCTCGTGAAATTCATTTTCCCGACCGACAAACTCTCCATCCAAGTCCATCCTGACAATAGCTACGCTTCCATACATGAAAAAGCCGCCGGTGGCCGCGGCAAGACGGAGATGTGGCACGCGGTTTCAGCAAAGCCCGGCGCTTCCCTGCTTCTGGGACTGCGGCCCGGCGTCACTCGCGAGAAATTTCTGGAGGCGTTGCAAAACCACGCCCTCGAAGATCTCTTTCAACGCCATTTCGTTCACACCGGAGATACCTTTTTTGTCCCCGCGCGCACTCCGCACACGATTGGCCCAGACATGGTGCTTTGCGAAGTGCAACAATATTCTGATCTTACGTATCGCGTGTACGATTACGGGCGCGTCGATGCAAGTGGCAAGCCCCGCGAACTTCACGTCGAAAAGGCCCTTGCTGTAATGAACTTCGATTCCACAGCGGGCGGCAAAGTGACTCCGCGCCCTTGGGTCAAAAGCCGGGAGAGTGCTGGCTTGAACCGCTTAGTCGACTGCCCATATTTTTCGGTGGATCGGCTCGACGTTGATCGCATGATTCATATGAAGGTGAAGAAGCCGGAACCCGGGCAGGAGCGTTTTTCGTTGCTTGTGGTGCTTTCCGGTGAAGGTTCTCTGACGTGGCTTCCCCCCAGACACACCCAGGGGTGGATTCCTTTGAAGCCGGGCGACTGTTGGTTCATTCCGGCAAACACTTTCGAAGGCTATACCTACCGCTCAAACGGAGAAATCTCCGTGCTCACTGCGTCTGTTCCGTGACGTTCCACAACACCGCACTTGTATGCTTGGCTCTCCTCTTCCTACGCATTGTGTATGCTAAATTCGTTCTTCTCGACTATGAGGACATCTGAAAAAAGACTGGCAATACATGCAGTGATCCTCGCCGGAGGGCGCGGCACGCGCTTCTGGCCGCGCAGCCGCACGCGCACTCCCAAACAGCTTTTGAACATCGCCGGCAAGGACACGATGTTGCAGCAGACCATCGCGCGGCTGAAGCCATTGATTTCGCCGGAGCGCTTGTGGACTGTCACGAACGCGGAGCAGGGCGTCGCCGTACGCAAGCAGGTTCCGACAGCGGCACGCAAGCGCGTGCTGGTCGAACCCATGGGAATGAACACCGCGGTAGCGATTGGGCTGGCGGCCATTCACGTCCGTCATGCGTCGCGGGGCGACGCGTTAATGGCTGTGCTCCCCGCCGATCACTATATCGAGCAGCCGCAGAGGTATCGCGAAATCGTTGCTGCCGCGCTCGAATTGGCTCGCGAGCCGGGGCGCATGGTGGTATTGGGCATCCCGCCGACCAGGCCGGAGACGGGGTTCGGCTATATTGAGAGAACTGGTGATCCGATCGAGTCGAAAGGCTTCCCGGTCTTTGCCGTGCGGCGATTCACGGAGAAACCCGAACTGAAGCTCGCGCAAGAATATATCACTTCCGGAAAGTATCATTGGAACGCCGGAATGTTTTTCTGGCGGGTTTCCACGTTTCTCGAGAATTTGAAAAGTTTTCTGCCAAAGACGCATGCCGCGCTTGAAAAGCTCGCTCGATTCATCGGAACCCGCAATTACGAGCGCCAGCTTCGCTCCATCTACCCAAAGCTCGAAAATATTTCCGTGGACTACGCCGTACTTGAGCCCGCAACTCGCATTGAAGGACCGCCGTGCGTTTTTGTGATTCCCGCGGAAGTGGGCTGGAGCGATATAGGCTCCTGGGCGGCCGTCTACCAATTGCTGGCAAAGAAGACTGGCGAGAATGTTCTCGCCGGGCAAGGTCACACGCTCGATGCTGAAGGCAATTTTCTGTGGAGCCCGTCAAAATTCGTGAGCGCGATTGGCGTGCGCGATCTCGTTGTCGTCGAGACGCCTGATGCGCTGCTCATCTGCCCCCGCGACCGTGCTCAGGACGTCGGCAAGATCGTGAAATGGCTGGAAGAAAGAAATCTCAAGAAGCTGTTGTAGCGATCGAGGCTTGGCTCAAATCTTCTGATGAGAGGGGGTAGAGCGATGGCTTCGCTAAAGATCATGCGGGATTCAGGTTACGCGGACAGGATCAGGAAGTATAAGGTCGTGATCGACGGGGCAGTGGCAGGCTATATCTCGAATGGAGAGACGAAGGAGTTTGCCGTTTCTCCTGGTCATCACCGCCTTTATATGAAGATCGATTGGTGTGGGTCGAAGCCGGTTGAGTTCACCGTGGCTGAGAGCGATACAGTGACGTTTCAAGTGAAGTCGAACTTGCGGGGTTTCAAGATTTTCGCGAATCTTTGGTACATAATATTTGACCGAAACTCCTACATACTGGTTGAACGTTACTCTCAATAGACTACAGAAGTGAAATAGAACCTGAAGGGAGCAGCCATTTCGGCTGTTTGGCGGCAATATCGCTTCGCGTATACTTTCCTCAGCTTCCTATGACTGCAATCAAGTTTGGAACCGATGGCTGGCGGGGCATCATCGCGGAGGATTTTACTTTCGCGAATGCGCGTGTCGTGGCCCAGGCGATTGCGCGCTACGTCGTGCGCTGCGAGGACGCGCGCAAGGGCGTGATCATCGGGTATGACCATCGCTTCGCCTCCGGCGAGATCGCTGCGGTCGCCGCTGAAGTGGTCTCCGCCAGTGGTACTCCCGTTTTCTTGACCGATAAACCTTGTCCCACGCCGGCAGTTTCCCTGCTTGTCCGGCAGCGCGGAGCGGCTGGCGGCTTGATGATCACCGCAAGCCACAATCCCTATCAATGGAACGGCATCAAGTACAAAGCGAGCTACGGCAGCTCGGCTTTACCTTCCATCGTTGCTCAAATTGAAAGCGATCTCGATATCGTGCAGCGCGTGAATGTGCCCCCACTTCCGCCTCAGAAAAATCTCATTCAGTCTCTCGAGCCGCGCGCGCCGTATCTCGATGCGCTTGAAAAACTGGTGGACTGGAAGCGCTTACGCGATGCGAATTTCCGGTTCGTCTTCGATCCCATGCACGGATCAGCGGCAGGGTTGCTGCCGAAGCTCTTCCGGCGCAACGGCATCACCTGCGATGAAATTCGCGGCACGCGAGACCCACGCTTCGGCGGCGTGCACCCAGAACCGATCGAGCCGCACATTGAGGCGCTCCGGCAGGCTGTGCGCGCCGGAAAATACGATGCAGGCTTCTGCGCCGATGGCGACGGCGACCGCATCGGAGCAATTGACCGCGACGGCGCGTTCATCAACCCACATCAGATTTTTGCGCTGCTCGTCTGGCACCTGGCGGGGACACGCAGTCTGCCGGGTGACATCGCAAAAACCTTCTCGGTAACAAAACTCATTGACAAGCTCGCCGCGAAATTCGGCCGCAAACTTCACGAAGTGCCCATCGGCTTCAAATACATCTGCGAGCTGATGCTCGAACAAAACATTTTGATCGGCGGCGAAGAAAGCGGTGGCATCGGCACAAGCCTTTACCTGCCCGAGCGTGACGCCACGGTTTCCGCGATTTTCCTTGCAGAATTGATGGCCTGGCACGGCAAGAGTCTCGGAGAATTGCTGGCTGCGCTCCACGCGGAATTTGGCGAATATCATTACGGCCGCGTCGACCTCGATCTGAAGCCAGGCCAGAAAGAAAAAGCCCTCGCTCACTTTTTGAATGGCAAGCTGGCACGCATCCTTGATTTGCCTGTGGTGAATCGGGAAGACCTGGATGGCATCAAGGTTTATCTGGGCGAAGCCGGATGGGTGATGGTGCGTGCCTCCGGAACAGAAAATCTTCTGCGCGTGTATTCGGAAACGTCAAAACCCGAAACGACGCGCCGCATTCTCAGTGCCGTTACGCAAATCGTTCACAATCTATAGGTGCCCCATGAACACGATAAACTTGAAAGAAAAACTCAGCCTCATTTCCGAGCACTACAAGCCCTGCATCATCGGTGAAGTCAATGATTGCCTGGTGAAGGCCGTGAAGTTCAAAGGAGAATTTCTGTGGCATCATCACGATAACGAAGACGAACTTTTTCTCGTCGTGAAAGGCTCTTTCCGCATGAAATTCCGCGATCGTGAGCGTGTGGTGCACGAAGGCGAATTCATTGTGGTCCCGCACGGCGTCGAGCACTGTCCCGTTGCGGATGAAGAGGTCCACGTTATCTTGATCGAACCAAAATCGACGTTGAACACCGGCAATATCACGAACGAAAGGACTGTCGCCCAGCTTGAGCGCATCTAATCCGCCACTTCGCTCCCGCGGCGATCTACGACCAGCCATGGAACACCGCTATTACACTCTCGACGTTTTCACCAACAGCCGCTTTGAAGGCAATCCGCTCGCCGTTTTTACTGACGGCGACGGACTCTCGGACGACCAAATGCTGGCCATCGCGCGGGAAATGAATCTCTCGGAAACGGTGTTCGTGCAAAAACCGACGAAAGAGGAAGCGCTTGCTCGCTTGCGCATTTTCACGACAAAAGAGGAACTAAAGCTCGCGGGTCATCCCGTGATTGGGACATGGTTCTTGCTCGCAGGGCTGGGCGTCGTTCCCGCTCAGGATGGCGGAGTGCACATTTTGCAAGAAACGGGAGCGGGCGTTTTGCCCGTGGAAATCCGTTTCAAGGATGGCCGTCCGCAGCGCGTCACCATGACTCAGAAAGAAGCGGTCTTCAAGCCAGCGAAAATCAACAAGAAGAAACTCGCTTCCGCACTGGGAATTTCGCCGAAAGATTTCGATGCAAGACTGCAACCGGAGTTTGTCTCTACAGGGATCTTTAACTTGATGGTGCCGCTCCGCAATCGCGCCGTGCTAGGCAAGATTGTCATGAACATGAACGAGCTCCGCCGCCTTCAAGGTAAGAACGCTACGATGGCGTACTGCTTCGCCCTCGGCGGCAATGGCAAAGCTTTCTCCCGTGGCATGCTGCCATGGGAGCTTTATGAAGATGCTGCGACGGGCTCCGCCGCTGGCTCACTGGGTGCGTATCTTGTACGAAACGGAAAGCTGGCCCCTGGCCACACTCTGAGCATCCTTCAGGGCGTGGAAATGGGACGCCCGAGCCACCTCGAAGTGGAAGTAAGCCAATCCGGAAAAAAGCTCATTCCCCGCGTGAGCGGTGCCGCTGTGAAAGTTTTCGAGGGCACGATTCGCGTCTAACTTTGGAGTGTGGGAGCTCTGCTCCCGCTTTTCTGTATTGGATTCGCAAACCAAATAACCGAAAGCGAAAAGGCCGCCCGGAAATTCCGCGCGGCCTTCTTTCCTTTTTCCGAAAGTGAAAACTGAGAACTGCTCTTAGTGCCCACGCTTGTCGTGGCGCAGGTCCTTGCGATCCTTGTGCAGGTCGCGCTTGTCCTTGTTGATGTCCCGCTGGTCCTGGTTGCGATCCTTGCGGTCCTTTGCCAGGTCCTTCTTGTCGTGATTGATGTCGCGCTGATCTTTATTGCGATCCGCGCGGTCCTTGCTCAGGTCTATGCGATCGTGATTGATGTCTCGCTGATCTTTGTTCCGGTCAACGCGATCCGCATGCAGATCTTTGCGGTCGGCTTGCGCCTGCGCGCTGTTGGCGCCGAACTTCTTGTCATCGCGGGCAAGCTGGGTCTTGTCGCGATTGATTTCGCGCTGATCCGCATTGCGGTCAGCACGGTCCTTGTTCAGATCGCGGCGATCGTGATTGATATCCTTCTGGTCGGCGCGGTCTTTGCTCAAATCGCGCTTGTCGTGATTGATGTCGCGCTGATCCGCATTGCGATCGGCACGGTCCTTCGCCAGATCTTTCTTATCGTTCCGAATGTCTTTCTTGTCGTTCTGAATGTCCTGCTGCTGCGGAGTCGGATCCTGGCTCTGAGCATACACACCACCGGCGAGCAAACCGGCAAAAGCAATCGCGAGCACACCTCGACGAATCACAAGTTTTGCTTTCATTTGTGTTCTCTCCTATTCGATTGTTCCTGGTGTCACCACCACACTTGCAAAATCAAACACCAGGAGCACTGGAAAGTTGCCATACCTCACGCGCGGGCCTTCGGGGAGGGATTTAAAGGACAACAAGGGAGGAGCGTAACTACTTTTCTTTCAAAGACTTATGGACCGCGTCCAGCACTCCATTTACAAATGCACCGGAATCCTCGGAGGAGAACTTCTTCGCCAGGTCCACGGCTTCATTCAGCACGACCTTGGGTGGCGTCTCCGTGCCGTTCATCTCATGAATCGCGAGCCGCAAAATCGCCCGATCGATGGCCGCAAGCCGTTCAAACCGCCAATTGTCCGCGTGTTTGACAATGACGGCATCAAGCGCGGAGACATCCTTCGCAGCGCCCTCAAAGAGTTTGTTTGCGAACGAGCGCGTATTATCAGCCGCTTTGGCGCTCTTCCAGAATTTTGCTTCCAGCTTTGAGAAATCCTGTTGGCTCATGTCCCACTGGAACAGCATTTGCATCGCAAATTCGCGGGATTTTGTGCGGAGAGACACGTTACTTGCGCCGCGGCTTTCCAGCGGGCGCCAGGTTCGAATGCGCGGCGCGAAGCTTGCGCGACAACTGCGCCATTTCGATGGCGGCGAGGCCCGCTTCGAATCCCTTGTTGCCGCTCTTGAGCCCGGCGCGGTCGATGGCCTGCTCCAGCGTGTCGCACGTCAGCACACAGAAAATAATCGGCAAGCCGCTGTCCATCTGCGCGAGTTGCAATCCGCGCGCCGTCTCCGAACAAACATAATCGTAGTGCGTCGTTTCGCCGCGCAGCACGCATCCGATGGCGATGAGCGCATCGTACTTTCCTGTCGCCGCCAGTTTCTTCGCCGCCAGCGGCAATTCGAACGCTCCCGGAACGTGCACGACATCAACATCCTTGCTACCCGCTCCCGCCCGCCCCAGCGCGTCCACCGCCGCGGCTAGAAGCCGCTCGGTAATAAAACTATTGAACCGGCTCACCACAACGCCAAAACGAAAACCCGCCCCGCTCAAGCCGCCATCAATCTTCCCGGGCTGTATTTTTTCTTTCATCGCCAATTCGCGCCGTTCCCGTCCAATCCTTTACTTCCTTTATCTCCTTAGCTTCCTTTACTTCCCCTTGAACTGCGGCGTCCTCTTCTCCAAAAACGCCTTCGTCCCTTCACGCATATCTTCGGTCGCGCAAGCCACACCAAACAGCGTTGCCTCCAGGAACAACCCTTCTTCCTGCGCCATTTCCGCACCGCGCTCGATCGCTTCCATGGCGAACTTCACCGCAAGCGGCCCGTTGGCGATAATCTTCTTCGCCATCGCTTCAGCAGCGGGGATCAGTTCTGCCGGCTCGTAAATGTGATTGACCAGCCCGACGCGCAACGCTTCTTCCGCCGTAATCATCTCACCCGTAAGGCAAAGTTCGTGCGCCACGCCCTTGCCGCACAGCCGCGCCAGGCGCTGCGATCCGCCATAACCAGGAAGAATCCCCAGCTTCACTTCCGGCTGCCCGAGCTTCGCCCTCTTACTGGCGATTCGAATGGTGCACGATAGTGCCAGCTCGCATCCTCCGCCGAGCGCAAATCCATTGATCGCGCAGATCGACGGCTTGCCCATCGTTTCCAGCAAATGAAAAACGCTCTGGCCAAAGAGTGAAAACTCCTTGCCGTTCACTGGTGTTTGCAGCGCCAGTTCGCTAATATCCGCTCCCGCCACAAATGCTTTTTCTCCCGCGCCCGTGAGGATCAGCACGCGCACGGAGTCATCGGCGCGCGCGTCAAGGAGCGCATGCTGCAGCTCTTCGATGGTCTTGCGATTCAAGGCATTCAGCACCTTCGGCCGGTTGAAGGTGATATACGCAATCCCGTCTTTCTTCTCATACAGAAGATTCTCGTAAGCCATCTCTTCTCTTTCCTTCCGCTCTGCGTCCCTCAGTGTGCGGCGCCTGCCCTACGGATCGGGGCATCTCTGCGTTATCTTTTTCCCGGCTTTCTTCTCAAGGCTAAAACTTTAGTGCCTTCGGATTCTGTGGGTCGGCATAATCGTAGAATCCGCGACCCGACTTCCTCCCGTTCCATCCTGCCAGCACCATGCGTTTGAGCAGTGGCGGCGCCGCGAATCGCCGTTCCTTGAACTCCTCAAACATAATCTGCGAAATGTAATACGTCGTGTCGAGCCCCACGAAATCCAGCAACGTCAGCGGCCCCATTGGGTGGCCGCAGCCCAGCTTCATCGAATTATCGATGTCCTCGATGGACCCAACGCCCTCTTCCAGCGCCCGAATCGCATCCAAAAGATACGGCACCAGCAGCCGGTTAACGATGAATCCGGTGCTGTCATGTGCACGCACCGCTGTTTTTCCCAGCTTTTCGCCAAACGCAACCATCCCCTCGTAAACGGCAGGCTCCGTCGCAATCGTTCGCACCACTTCGACCAGCTTCATCACCGGCACGGGATTAAAAAAGTGCAGCCCAACGAAACGCTGCGGCCGCTTCGTAGCTGTGGCGATTTCCGTGATCGTCAGCGAAGACGTGTTGCTCGCAAAAATCGCCGCGGGCGGACATATCGCATCCAGCGCGCCGAAAAGCTCCCGCTTCGCCGGAAGTTGCTCGATGATGGCCTCAATCACCAAGTCACAATTTTTCAGGTCGCCGATCGAAGTAGTGCCCTTCAATCGGTCGCGAATCTCTCCCTTCACCGCCTCGGTGATCGAACCTTTCTCCACCAGTCGATTCAGATTTTTCTCGATGCCCTTGAGCCCCTTTTCCACCAGCTCGGTGCTCACTTCCCGCACTACGGTTTCGAATCCCGCCGCAGCCACAACCTGCGCAATTCCCGAACCCATCAAGCCACACCCCACGACACCCACTTTTCGAATCGCCATTTTTTCCTCTTGGAATTGCCGCCCACCACGCCGGCAGGAGGAGCCGTCTACCCTCGCGCGCTGTAGGGGCACCCGCCGCGGCGGGTACCC
>Ga0209648_10000040_pt1 | contig 74555 bp, 60 predicted proteins | sample GraSoi2013_115cm_FD_185830 | JGI IMG/M metagenome (GOLD analysis project Ga0209648, IMG submission 185830) | Grasslands soil microbial communities from the Angelo Coastal Reserve, California, USA - Sample 9_17_2013_115cm (SPAdes) (version 2) | ecosystem: Environmental > Terrestrial > Soil >... | reverse complement strand
CAACTCGAATTCGTGCGACATCTTCAAGCGCGTCGCCGCGCAAGCGGTAGCGCGAGATGAAGGGGTTTTGTCCGAAAAGTCCGGACTTCACACTGCTCCTTTAGTCTTACAAACGGCCTCAGCCGGCCCCGAGGCCGTTTGCTTCGAACTCAGACGCTTCTGGTGGAGGGAAAGCGTGAAAACGGATGCCAACGCTAGATGGTTGGTTTCTCCAGACGTTCGTGCAACATATTCCGAAGATGGCGCTGTGCTGCTCGATATTGGAAAAGGGCTCTGCTACAGCTTGAATGTAGTTGGGGCACGTATGTGGCTAACGATAGACGCGAGCCAAACGGGAATTACTCTTGACGGCATCGTGGGCGCGCTCGAGACCCACTTCAATGCTCCGCGTCAAGAACTTGAGACCGACACGGCCGCGTATTTGGACAAGCTAGAACGGATGGGCCTCGTTGAATGCAACGGCCACGGCATATCGTCAAAGGCCTTCGGAGGAGGAAGGTAAGGCGTGTTGCAGGGCATGCTCGCTATCGAGGCGGCAGAAGAAATCTCGGATGCAAAGCGGGGTTGGATTTGTGATCTCTTCGATCCCATGTTCGAGGCGGGCGTGCCTCATATTTCTCGGCTCAATGACTGCACGGAAAACATGATGGCACCGACGGCGCCCCTTGGTCCGAACAAAAAGGTTACGGGGTTCAGGTTTCTTTGCTGCTGTCAACAAGTGGTTCCGTTCAGGACCAACGGAATAGGCTACGGAAGATTGGCGCCGAAGGTCAACCGTCTTCTGATGTCCGATCTTGCTGAACCTTGTTAAGCAATTTGGCGCGTCATTTTGCCGTTCTATCGGCGAAGGGAGTCTGCAGTCTAACCTGTGCGGCTGACTTCAGGGAGGATCGCCAAGACCGTCCCAGCGTTGAGCGTGGAACTAAGTCTGGCGAAGGTACGGTTCCCTAAAGCTGTAGCGACCGAACCTGTTTATCTGTCGGGTCACGGGGGGACAACCAAGCACATAGACCCCTCAAGCGACTCTGCAGGGATGACGGCGCCGCACGAGCACGATCTTGTTGACTGGCTTCCAGGATTCTAGCGAAAAGGACAGAACCGCAATGGTCTATCGCTTAGAGAAATACGACCTAAAGATCATGTTCACGCACCTCGATCAAAAGAATCCCGACGTTGTCGTCACTTTGGGTTCGGAAGCGCGAACGTTCCAACTCGAAGGATTTATCAATTTCTGGTTGGACATGCTCAAAGTGGGGCGTAAGGCGGCAGATGCGCACTTAATGTTGACTGGCTTCGCGGATTCCATAGGAAAGGATGGAACTCCCTTGGCCTGTGGCTTGAAGAGACGAGGCCTGAACATCACGATCACCCACCTGGATCACAACAAGCCCGATGTTGTCATCACTTTGGGCTCGGAAGCGCGAACGTTGCAATTGGAAGATTTTATCAACTTCTGGCTGGAAATGACCGAATTGGTACCCAAGGCCGTATACGCGCACTTAGCGTACTTGGAACAACTCGCGCGACAAGGAAGAGAAAGGTCCAGAGCAACATGCCCGTCGTGCGGGCCCATGAATGAACGGAGGAATGCTAAACAGCAGCCGGTCGGAGAAGCGGACGCGGGGAATGTGAAGCCGGATAAAGACGCTATGTGGTTGGTTTCCCCCGACGCGCTGGCAACGTATAACCGAGATGGGGCGGTAGTGCTCGATATCCCCAAGGGTATGTGCTACAGCCTAAACGCTACCGCGAGTCGAATATGGTTCGCCATGGAATCGAGCCCATCCGGAATCACTCTTGAAGGCATCGTGGGTGCGATCGAGACACACTTCGAGATTCCACATCAGGAGCTGGAAACGGACACGGCCGAGTGCTTGGACAGATTGCAGCGGATGGGCCTCGTTCAAGCAAACAGCCACTGCATACCACCCAGTGCATTTGGAGGACGAGGGTAAAGTGCTGCAAAGCAGGTTTCATATTGAGATACCGCACGTGATGTCAGATCCAGAGCGAGGTCGAATCTGTGATCCGCTGAGGTGCTTGTTCGGTGGAAGCCTGCCTGCCATTTCCCCGCTTCATAGCTCCAGCGAAGTCATGCTGGCCTCTACAGTACTTCCAGGTCCGACCCGAGAATTTTCGGGGTTCAGGTTTCTGTGTTCTTACGCACGCGTTCTGGTGTTCAGGACCACGCCTAAAGGCCGCGGAAGCGGGCAGTTGTGCAAATCTTCTCTCTGACAATTTGCCTGGAACTTTGGGCGAGAAAGGAACCAATATGTCGAAGCCGCCAAACAGTGCGGTTTCCCAGCTGGCGTTTGCGCTCGATAAAGGCAGGGGATTTTCTCGCGCAACGAAAACGAGGGTAACACTCGTAGGAGCAAGTCCAATGACATATCAGCACCCGGGTATTCAAATTCTAGGGACTATCAGCGCGTTCATAAATCAACGGCTCGTCGAGATAGTGAAACCGACCAATTATGCAGACTTGCGCGTCATCAGGTTCCAACGGTTCGTGGACAATCAGGACGTCAAGATTGGTTGGAGTATTCAGCAAATCTGCCGAGAGCTGGGATTTGGGATTTCCGGATCTCGCGTCGCCAGGCTCTTTAGACGTTGCCTCGGTGTTACGGTCAGGGAATACGTCAAGAGGAAGAGACTCTGCCTTGCCGCGCAGCGATTGAAAGACCCGGCCCTCTCAGTCAAAGAGATTGCTTTGGGTCTCGGGTATCGCACTGCATGGGATTTTCAACGCCAATTTAAGCAACTATTCTCTCTAACCCCTACCGAGTTTAGGAAAATGTATGAAAAAGAAATTCAACCCGGACAAAACGAGACATTGTCCGAGGCGGGAGCTTTCTGATCCGCCGGCGTGTAAAAAAGCCGCGCAGCTTGCCGTTACCCAACGGCAGATTAATTTAGGGATTCTGCTACCGAGACGAGCGCGCTAAATGGTCTTTCACCTGAAGAAACACAACTTGAGCGTAACGGTCGCGCATGGGAATCGGTTCGAACCCATTGTTCAACTGGCTTTGGGGTCGGAAGTGCGGACACTCCAACTTACTGAATTCACGGATTTTTTGTTGTCTGTGATCGAAGAGGGACGCAAAGCCACAAGTTCGTATCTGGAGTCTTTGGGGGCATTCTCTCCAAAGAAGAACGGGAGAAAGGGGAAGACCACTTCACATACATGCAGTTAGAACCGACGGGTCTGCGACCGCATATTTGGGCGACGCTTGTCTCCTTTTAAATCTCCGGTCGGCGGACCACGGGGGTTCGAGAACTTCCAGTCGAAACGTTCCTAGGGGGAGCACTCTTGAGTCTGAAGCTAAATCCACAGCTACGCTGGTTTGTTCACCAACTCCGCCCTCTCCTGCGTGCGCATCTCTTGAGCATTTCCCTCATCGTTTTGAGCAGTCTCATGTTTCTCCTCGATCCCCTGCTCATCAAATGGCTGATTGATAGGGTTCTCCCTAAAAGGGATTTGCGTTTGGTACTCATCGCTGCGGCTGGGTTTTTCGCAATCTACATCCTTCGGCTGGCCTTCTCCGCACTTGCAGGGCTTGTGAGTTTCCGCACAGTACAAGATCTCGTATTTCGCATTCGGCTCAGCATCCTAGAGCAGATGAATCGCCTGTCCGCGGACTACCATGAAACGATCCCTGTTGGGGAAAAGCTCTACCGCATGGAGCAGGACGTCGATCAGTTGGCAGAACTGGGATCGAGCCTCGTACCCTATGTTCTCCAGGTGGCGTTCAACACGCTTTTTGTCATAGGGACAATGTTCGTACTCGATTCCCGGCTGACCTGCTTAATCCTCCCGCTGATGCCTCTCTTTTTCGTTTTTCGGAGACACTTCGAAAACCAACTGCGGCGCGCCTCAGATACTGCTCAGCAGGAATCGAGTCGAGAAAGCAGCTTTCTCCAAGAACACCTCGGTTCAGTTACTCAAATTCAACTCCTGCATCGAGAGCAAAGCCAAACTCAGGTGTTTCTGGAGCGCGCGTCCGCCCGAATGAAGGCGCTGAATCATCGCAACCTAGTCGAGATTCTATTCAGGACCTGTTACATGACGGTCATCGCCCTCGGCACGATCGCCATACTCGGCTATGGCGGTTATCGGGTGTTCGTCGGAGCTTTGACAGTCGGCGGACTCGTCGCTTTTTACAGTTACCTTGCCCGACTGTTCGATCCGCTGAACGCCGCCGTGGATATCTATTCCCGGTTCAACCGTCTCAGCGCCAGTCTCCGACGAATCTTGGAAATCCTCGAAATGGCTCCTGGCGTCTCGGAGAAACCGGATGCGGTGCCTCTGCCTTCCCCAGTTCGAGGGTACGTTGAAATGACAGGAGTGTCCTTTTCCTATAACGGGGGGCCACCTGTGCTCGATGGGCTCGATCTCAAGCTGGAAGCAGGTGAAAAGGTCGCCTTGGTCGGCATCAGCGGCAGCGGCAAGAGTACGATCGCCAGGTTGATTGCCAGGCTGTACGACGTAAATCAAGGAGCCTTGTGTATCGATGGAATCGACGTTCGAGACGTAACGCTTGAAAGCCTTCGAACGAAGGTCTGCTATCTCATGCAGGATCCCGTGCTATTCGATCGAACACTAAAAGAGAATCTGCTTCTCGGAAAACCATCGGCCACGAACAAAGAACTCTTTTCGGCAATTGAAATCGCTGATCTCGATGAATTGATGGGTCGTCTACCGAGAGGTTGGGATACATCGGTTGGCCCGAGAGGCAATGCGCTGTCTGGCGGTGAGCGCCAGCGCCTCGCTTTAGCTCGAGCCGTTCTTCAAAGTCCATCCTTGCTTTTGCTGGACGAATCGACATCTGCACTCGACGCTCCTTCCGAACGAAGGGTTCTTGCCAATCTAATCCAGCGCTTTCGCCATCTAACTGTGGTTTTCGTGTCGCATAGAATTTCTGCATTGAAATGGGTCGATCGAATCCTCGTGCTGAGTCAAGGTACGATCGCGGAACAAGGCACGCACGACCAACTAATGCGGAGGGACGGATTCTACCCTTATTTGTACGCCAAGGCAGACCTTCTTGACTCTCACTTGCGTGAAGGGATGGCTCACAGATCTCCATCCAGAACCGGCATGCCCCCCTTCAACTCCGATTAGGACAGAATATGCGGCTAAAAGACAAAATATGCGGCTAAAAAGCAGAATATGCGGCTCGTTTATTATTGACTTCATTTCATTCTGAACGCAGCATCGCAGCGTCGCCCAGCCCTCTACCAAGCCACAGCGTTCGACGTGAAAGGTCCAAAGAGTTCCGAGGCCAACGAATGCCACTAAACCTTCCGCCACCTACTCCAGTTTCTCGTCCGGGACGCACCATGGCTCACATGATGCCGATGACGCGGGAGGTTCAAGTCGAGGAAGTTACAGAGACAAATGCGTACCGCCTCATCTTATTTAATCGGGCAGGAACTGCAGTGCTTCTGGAATCAGGACCTTCAGGATATGACTTCCCACTTGTTGGTATCCCAAAGTTCACTCGAACAGCAAAAGAGATTACAACGCTCCTTCGCGATCGCTGGCATATACCGTCTGTTCTTTTGTTTTCTGGTTTAGTGGAGCAAAACTCTGTCCCCATGTACTTTGCCACACTTGAAGCTCAGGTTCGGACCTGTGCATTACCGGAAGGGGTGGACTGGTTCCCTGTTCATCACGCAATCTCGCATCTCCTGAAGGACAACAAACACGCTGTTCTCGAGTCCAGCTATTTGAAATGTACGAATCATGTGGTGGGAGAAGATCCCGAACCCTTTAGTAGGCTCGGCTGGTTGAGCCATCTTCAGGATTGGGTGAGTACGGTAATTCGCCCTCTTGGGATGGAGCTGAAAGGCTTCCGTCAACTGAATGGTTGCGAGACCTTCTCGCTCATCCGTTTTGATACGACGCAGCGTCCCGTGTGGTTCAAAGCCGTCGGCAAACCGAATCTGCATGAATTTCCAATCACAGTCACACTCGCAGAATTGTTTCCTGGGTATTTGCCATCGTTGCTCGCCACGCAACCCGCCTGCCAAGGCTGGCTCATGGCGGATGCTGCCGGGCATCCGCTTAATGAAGTGGATGACTCATTAGCCTGGAAAGACGCCGCGACCGCACTGGCTGGGCTTCAAATCGAATCCGCCGGCGTGATTGATGATCTCCTGGAAGCAGGCTGCAGAGATTTGCGCACGAGGACGCTGCTCGAATTGGTTGATCCGTTCCTCGAAGTGATTGCCGAGCTGATGCAGCAGCAAATGAGGGTGCCTCCGCCGATTCTCTCACCGCATGAACTTTCCGACCTTGGGGTGACATTGAAGAACGCTTTGTGTTGCCTCGAGTCCCTGAGCATCCCGGAAACGCTGGGTCACAGCGATTTCAATCCCGGCAATATCCTCCTTGGTTCGGAGCGCTGCGTGTTCATCGACTGGGCTGAAGCCCACATCGGTCATCCCTTCCTGACATTCGAATACCTGGTCTCGCATCTTCGCAAAGATTATCCCGAACTGGCTCGATTCGAAGACGGAATCCGATCGGCCTACGTTCGGCGCTGGCAATCCGTTTCTTTGCCTGAGCATGTTACTGAGGCGTTCCTGTTTTCGCCGCTGGTGGCCGTATTTGCTTACGCGGTCGCGGGGAACAGTTGGCGGGATACGGAACGACTGAAGATTCCTCAAGTGCCCGGCTATCTGCGGAGTCTGACCCGCCGAATGAAGCAAGAAGCGGACTCCGTTCAGCGGAGGAGGGTCGAATGCATCAATTAGTGATGGCACCGCCCCATTCGACCCTCGAGCCAGTGACGGACGTTTTCCACGGGGTTGCCGTAACGGACCCCTATCGCTGGCTAGAAGACCAGGATTCGCCGCGCACGCGGGCCTGGATCAAAGAGCAGACGGTCTACGCTCGCGCGTATCTGGACAGCATCCCAGGACGTGGCCGCATCCGCGAGCGTATCCGAGAATTCCTCGCCGTGGAAACCTATGACTCCCTGCAAAAAGCCGGTAGTCGTTACTTCTTCCGGAAACGCCTGCCCGACCAAGAGCAGCCTTGCATTTACATGCGTGAAGGCGCAGACGGCGAGGATCATCTTCTGATCGATCCTTCCGAAAGGGGGACCGGCAACTACACAGCAGTAAAACCTCTGCGAGTTTCACCTGACGGTCGATTGCTCCTGTACGAGGTGAAAGAAGGGGGAGAGAGAACGGGGACATTTGAGCTGCTCGAAATCGAAACTCGCAAATGTCTCCCCGATCTCCTCCCCCGCGGGGATTTGCGGGGATTTGCCCTTGCCCCGGATGGTGGGAGCTTCTACCACGCTAAAGAGGCGGTGGATGCGAAGCGAGAGAACTACCAAGGAGAGGCTTCGTCCCATGAATGAAATTGCACAACCTCATCCGCTCGCAACAAGAAGCGATTTTCACGCTCATACCGGGCCGAGTCTGGAAAGTGTGGGCGCAGATCCATCTCGATCCTCAGTGCGTATTCCATTGAACCGCACTTCCTGCTATGCGCGGTCATTTGGAAACCCGCAGTCTCGCCTCTTTTGGTGCGATGGCCAATTGTTTTGTGGATTGGCTAGAGATCAGGCGGCCTTCATCCAGAAACTGGAGACAAATGAAACGATTAGGTACCTAACGCAGAAGAAATTGTTCGCGCATATCGAACCAGCCAGGATCGATGTTGAGGGCTTCGATCAGGTTCTTCGTATTGTTCCCACGCCAAGAGTCTCCTATGTCTACGAGTGGTGTCCGGCCATGTGGAGAGATGCGGCCCTGGCGATGATTAACGTACTATCGGAACTTTTGGCTCTTAATTTGACGCTACGGAATCCGCATCCCTGGAACGTGCTCTTCTTTGGTTGCCAACCGCTTTACGTGGATCATGGCTCGATTGTTCCCTTTCAGGAGGAGACTTTCTGGCGCGGTTACGAAAAGCTGTGCCGGTTCTTGATTCATCCTTTATTGTTGAACGCAACTGGTCAGAGCCTTGTTGGAAGACGTTTACTGCATGACGTGCATATGGGTATTCGGTCCGAGGATTTTCCATACCTCGCTAGCTTTACGTTGCGGTTGAAAGAGAAATATCGTGAGAGCGCGCTTCCACAGTTCCTCAGAAGTCTACAGAAAGCCGTCGAAGACATAGAAGTCCCGGATCCACAGACGAAATGGACTGGCTATCACGGCGTGTCATCGGCTGAGCCTTCGGACTGGAGTACAAAGGAGACAACTATTCACCACGTGCTCTCGAACTTGAGGCCACATTCTCTCCTTGACGTCGGATGCAATGAAGGTCGGTACTCCAGGCTCGCCGAGTCCCTCGGTCTCGAGGTAACGGCAACAGACGCCGACGAGATATGTGTCAATCATTTGTACGACCTTACCCGCACTCAGAACAGGAGAATTCTGCCAGCGGTTATCGATTTCACGAATCCTTCGCCAGGTTATGGGGTTGCTTACCGATGGTTTCCGCCGGCAACTGAACGTTTCGCTTCTGAAATGGTTCTTGGTTTGGCGATTGAACATCACCTCGTATTTGGCCGCTACCGATTGACGTTCGATGAAGTGGCTCGCGGATTTGCCTCCTTTTCTAAGAGATGGCTGCTCGTTGAGTTCATCCCTCCCGGCGCCGACACGAATGCCAACCCACAAGAGTGGCGCCCCGAAAGCACCGTCTGGTACAACGCCGATTCCTTTATCGCGGCACTTTGCACCGAGTTTTGCAGTGTCACCAAATTGGCCCACAACGAGGGCGAGCGAATCCTCCTTTTATGCGACAAAAAAGAATAAAAACCGACGGGGATACGCACCTACGGCAGCGCCTTGAGACGATATCAATTCGTTCCATGGTGACTCCGTGTCCCGATGAAGTAGGCCCCGGGCCTATTCAGAAACGGAGGATGGAATGCACCAATTGTTGACACACCCACCCTTCTCCCCTGTGGAGCCGGTGATTGAGGTCTTGCATGGTGTTTCCATTACCGACGCATATCGTTGGCTGGAAGACCAGAATTCGCCTCGCACCCGTGCCTGGATCGAGGAGCAAACTCGCTATGCCCGCGGGTATTTAGACAGCATCCTAGGACGCGATCGCATCCGCGAGCGCATTCGAGAATTCCTCGCCGTCGAAACTTATGACTCTGTGCAAAGAGCAGGTAACCGATATTTCTTTAGGAAGCGCCTGCCGGACCAAGAGCAGCCTTGCATCTACATGCGTGAAGGTGCAGAGGGCGAGGATCAGCTTCTGATCGATCCTCGGGAACAGGGGACGGGGAAATTCACGGCGGTAAAACCCCTGCGGGTTTCACCGGACCGGAGACTTCTCCTCTACGAGATCAAGGAAGGGGGTGAACTGACCGGAACTTTCGCGTTACTGGACATCGAAACACGCAGGAGACTTCCTGACATCCTTCCACGAGGTTACCTGTTTGGGTTTGCCTTTGCGCCTGAGGGCAAGAGTTTCTACTACGTTCTCGATGCACTGGAAACGAATAGACCCTTCTACAAGGCTGCCTATCAACATGTTTTGGGCACTCCATTCAGCGAGGACCGGGAGATATTCTGCGCGGGAGAGGAAGAAAAGCTTCGCCTTTGCCTAACGTCGGACGCGAAGCGCCTTGGCTTCTTCGTCTATCGGTTCCTGGAGAAGACACTCACGGACATCTACCTGAGGCCGTTCGAAGGAGATGGCCTGCCTGATCTGATATTCGCGCGGATCGACTACAGCCTTGGCCTATGGCTGATGGACAACAAAATTCTGGCCATCACAGATCGGGACGCGCCCAATCGTCGCATAGTCGAGATACGCCCTCATGAGAACGGGGAACACGAGTGGATCGACATCATTCCCGAGAGCGACACGCTCATCAACAATTGGCTCGTCGCTGGAGATTCCATCGTCGTCTCCTGCATGAAAGAGATGATTCATCGGGTCTTTATTTTCGACTTCAACGGCAAAAAAACAGGCGAAATCCCGATTCGAAGCGACGAAACGGTTCGCATCATTGGTGGTTCGTCGGATGGCGATGAGGTACTTCTTGAAACTGAATCCTTCACCGAACCCATCAGCATATTCCGCTACTCCGCAAAAAGTAACGAGCGCACGCTTTGGGCTAAAAGAAGCATCCCATTTGATTCCGCGGGCTACATCTACTCCCACATCTGGTTCATGTCCAAAGATGGCATGAGAATTCCCATGTACCTCGTGGGCCGCCGGGACGTGCTGAAGAACAGTGGTAATCCAACCATTATGACCTCATATGGCGGCTACCGCGTTTCGATGACGCCGCAGTTCAGCGTCTTCGCCGCCTTTTTGATGGAACGTGGGTGCCTGTTTGCCTTGCCGAACATTAGAGGCGGATCAGAGTTTGGCGTCGAATGGCACAACGCCGCCAAGGGGCGGAACCGCCAGACAGCCTACGACGACTTCATCTGCGCTGCCGAATGGCTCCTCAAGACGGGGCGAACCTCTCCGGGCAAGCTTGCCATCTTTGGCGGATCGAATTCGGGCCTCCTGGTGGGTGCTGCTTTGACGCAGCGCCCAGACCTGTTTCGTGCGGTTGTTTGCATGGTTCCGATGCTGGACATGATTCGCTACCACTTGTTCGACTATGGCCATATGTGGCGGTCTGAGTTCGGCACCGCAGATGACCCAAACGACTTTGCGGTTCTCGCGAAGTACTCTCCGTACCATCAAGTTCGGGATGGCGTAGCCTATCCGGCTACGATGATCGTTTCTGGTGATGCCGACCGGAACTGCAATCCGCTGCACGCTCGCAAGATGACCGCGCGGCTGCAGGCGGCCAACGTCTCCGAACATCCCATTTTTCTCGATTACAGCAGGTTTCGCGGGCATTCTCCAGTGCTTCCCCTCAGCGAGCGAGTTGAAGCGCTAACGGATCGCATGGCTTTTCTCTGTGACCAGTTGCAGTTATGGGTGTGAAGGCGGAGGTCTTCGTTTATGTCGTTTCTCGTTTTGAAAGCGTACTGGGGGCTGATTCATTTCGACCTCTACCTGGCGCGGGGCAACTTCGCAGCGCTCTACGACAAAGTCCGCAAGTATCCCGTCGGAAAGCGGGTACCAGCCCTCAATACGGTCGAGCGCATCTGTTCGGCAATCGACATGGCCTGCATCTGGTATTGGAAGGAAGCATTGTGCCTGCAACGGTCCGCCGCCACAGCTTGCCTCCTGAGGAAACACGGTGTGCCGGCGCAATTGGTCATCGGTGCGCAGCAAATGCCGTTCAAGGCCCACGCCTGGGTGGAAGTCGACGGCCGCGTGGTCAACGACAAGCCGTATACACCCGAAATGTACGCAGTGCTCGATCGGTGCTAAAAGAGTTTTGCTGGAGAAAGGATCGCTATGAGCGTCCAGTTTGGTAGATGGAATTTCGACGGCAAGCCGGTGGAAAGGGACTATCTCGAAAAAGTGAAGAACTCCATCGCGCCCTATGGCTCGGATAGTGCCGACTCATATTCGAAGAGCAACATCAGCATCCTCTACCATGCCTTCCACACTACCAAGGAGTCTCGCCGCGAAACGCAGCCTCACGTCACCGCATCCGGCGCCCTCCTCACCTGGGACGGCCGCCTGGACAACCGCGAGGATTTGATCCGGCAGTTGCGCGACGTTGTGACGGTCGCCTCGACTGACGTCGAGATCGTTGCGGCATCTTACGAATACTGGGGCGGCGATTGCTTCGCCGTGCTCATCGGCGACTGGGCCCTCTCCCTCTGGGACCCGCAGACGCGCTCGCTGATCCTTGCCAAAGATCCCATCGGCACGCGCCATCTCTACTACTCCCTCGACAGCCAACAGGTCACTTGGAGCACCATCCTAGATCCACTCGTCCTCTTCGCCGAAAAAACCTTCGCGCTCTGCGAAGAGTACATCGCCGGCTGGTTCTCGTTCTTTCCCGCCACGCACCTGACACCTTACGTCGGCATCCATTCCGTCCCACCATCTTCGTCAGTGCTGCTCCAGTCTGGAAAGCACACCGTTCGCAAGTACTGGGATTTTGATCCCGAAACGAGAATCCGTTACCGCACGGACGGCGAATACGAAGAGCACTTCCGCGCCGTCTTCGCTGAAGCTGTCCGCCGCAGGCTCCGCTCGGACAGACCCATCCTCGCCGAGCTCAGCGGTGGCATGGACTCCTCTTCCATCGTGTGCATGGCAGACACCATTATCGCCAGCGGCTCCGCCGAAACTCCGCGCCTCGATACCGTCTCCTATTACAACGACTCCGAGCCCAATTGGAATGAGCGCCCCTACTTCACAAAGGTAGAAAAGAAGCGCGGACACTCCGGCTGCCACATCGACGTCAGTTGCCAGGAATTCTTCAAGTTCGAACCCGAGAGCGACCGTTTTGCCGCCACGCCGGCCTCCAGTCATCGAGCCAATGAAGCTGACAAGCAATTCGCAGCGTACATGACCTCGCAGGGCAATCGCATCGTCTTCTCCGGCATCGGAGGCGACGAGGTCACCGGTGGCGTGCCAACACCAACTCCCGAACTTGAGGACCTTTTGGCGAGAGGCCGATTCGTTGAGCTCGCACATCAGCTGAAAATCTGGGCTCTGAACAAAAGAAAACCATGGTTCCATCTGCTCTTTGAGTCTGCCCGGGGATTCTTCCCTCCCTTTCTCGTGGACGTCCCGAAGCACAAGCGTCCAGCACCCTGGCTGAATCGCGACTTCGTTAAACGGAATCGAGCAGTCTTGCGGGGCTATGAAACCAGGTTGAAGCTACTCGATTCCCTGCCAAGTTTCCAGGAGAACGTTTCCACATTGGACGCAGTGCGACGGCAGCTGGCGTGTTCGGCGCTTCCGCCAGACCCACACTACGAGAAGCGCTATCCCTATCTCGACCGTAGCTTCTTGGAATTCTTGTTCGCAATCCCCCGGGAACAACTTGTCCGCCCAGGCCAGCGACGCTCCCTGATGCGTCGCGCCCTTGCCGGCATCGTCCCAGCCGAACTCCTGCACAGGAAGAGGAAAGCCTTCGTTGCCCGAGCACCGATGGCCGCCATCTCGACCGAATGGGCCAATCTGGCCGAGATGAACCAGCACACGATGAGCATTTCACTCGGAATCGTTGACCCAAATGGATTCTCAGATGCGTTGCAGAAGGCTCGCCGAGGGATGGAGGTTCCTGTTGTCACGCTAATGCGCACCTTGGTTATCGAGGTTTGGCTGATGTGCCTCAGAAATCGAGGGCTGTTGAATGGACCCACTCCAACTATAGTCCGAGATACTGCACAACTGGGTGCCCAGAGGGGCCCTCGGGGACTAATTTTAAAAAAGTTCGGCTAGCTAGCTGCGTAAGTGAACGTTAAACGAAGGGAGGTGATAAACAATGAAATACGACAAGCCAGAAGTTGTGCTGCTTGGATCTGCCGTCAATGCCGTCCGGTCTGCGAGTGCTACGAAGACTGGTAGCAACCACTTTGACGGAAGTTCTCCGTATGCCACTTCAACCGCGTATGAAGCGGACGAGTAATGTCAAGCCGGGGCGTCCAATGAGTCGGGCGCTCCGGCTTGTTATTTCAAGACGAAACGCAGCGTCAAGCATGGTACTTGCTTGGAGAGGGTGGTGATTTGAAATGACGAAATACGCGAAGCCGGAAGTAGCACTGATCACCTCCGTCAACGAAGGTGTTCAGTCACCAACTGCTACTAAACCTGGGCAATTTGCAGATGGCGCCTCGCACTATTCCACGTCAGCGGCGTATGAAGCAGACGAATAAGAACTCCAAAGAGAAGTGAACGTTAAAAGTGAAGGGGGGTGATAAACGATGAAATACGACAAGCCACAAGTTGTGCTGCTTGGATCTGCAATGTCGTCCGGTCTGCGACTGCTATGAAGGTTGGGGAACACTTCCCTCGGAATTTCTCTCTATGCCACTTCAACCGCGTATGAAGCGGATGAGTAACGTCAAGTCGGGGCGTCCAATGAATCGGGCGCTCCGGCTTGTTATTTCAAGACGAAACACAGCGTCAAGCATTCCAGTGAACCAGCAGAGGTGAAAAGCCAGACCAGGCGGCGGACGACGAACCCGACACCCCAGAAAGCAATCAGCTTCCTTATCCGATGACAAGCGTGAATTAGGAATTAGAGGCTGTGGCCGGCGCCAAACTCTCATTTCTCAATGTGTTGATGTCGCGAGAACGTTCGCTTCACTACCGAAGGCTAAGGCATTTGGTTTCGAGATTGAAGGCTCGCAGTGGTCAGTTGAAAAGCGGCCAGTAGTGGTCTGGTCAAAACCAGCCAGCGGATGCTCAGAATCGAAGGTCCTCGTTATACATCCTGGACTTAATTCGGAACCAATGCCGATGCACCTATTCGACTGGCTCAAAATTACCATCTGGGCATCGCTTTCGAAACGGATAATCAAGCAACGGTTGGGTCTGCACAGTGGGCGCCCACTTGCACCGCCCCAACCCTTATAGCGTTGGTTCATGGCCGCGAGTTAAATCACATGTGCCATATCAAGCTCTATAATACCCGTATCAGTTTACTGTAGGCTTAAGGTATTTATCAAACCAGATTATCATGCGGTTACAAAAATCTTCCTGATTTGCATAGCTCCAATAGAGCAGCGAATGGCCTTCGCCCTCATACTTCGCATATTCGACCCCTTTGCCTAACCTACGCAACGCTACAAATACCTCATCCGCAAGAAATGGCATAACGTCAGTGTCCGCTGCTCCATGAACAATCAAGAGCGGCGTTTCAACCATGTCAAAATGGAAGATCGGCGAGTTTTCGATGTACCTGTCCCGAAACTGCCATGGCGTCCCTCCGATTAGGCCTTGCGCTTGCTCATTGATCGCAGTTCCGTACGCGGTTCCGTCCTTGTCCATCTCTCCATAATGCCCCATCAGGTCTCCGTATCCGTCCGCTTCGATTGCTGCCTTAAACCGCTTCGTCTGAACAATTAAAGAGAGGCTGCTGTAGCCCCCGTAACTATGGCCCATCACGCCGAGGTGATCCCGATCTGCAATCCCCATCTCTATGACTTTATTAATGCCCGGCAACACAGTCTTTGCTAAGTCGAGCATGGGGGTACCGAGATTCTGGGGTGCATCGGGGCACAGGACGGCATATCCTCGCGTGGCAAGCAACTGCATATTAAAAGGTCCTTTGTCCACCAGCCCAAATTGATGCACATTCCTCGAAAGTCGCCCCCCGCCGTAAACGTACACAATTAATGGATAATGCTTCCCCTCTTGGTAACCGACGGGCAGGAGCAAGGCTCCTTGTAGTGGTTCTCCATCATCGCTCAACCATTCGACTACCCTGGCCGACCCCATCCTGTACGCGTCAAGTTGGGGGTTCAAATGCGTCAGCTGGTGCGTATTTTCAAAACCAGCATCGCTCACCCAGAGATTATTTTCGTGTTGGGAGTCCTCCGCAAAATATGCTAGCCGCTTTCCATCCTTGGTTGCGACGGCAGGTTGTTTCAAAAAGATGCATGTATAACACTCATCTTTTTCAAGAAGCTTAGTAGTTACACTACTTGAGAGGTCAATCTTGTAGAACCCGTCTCTTTTACCCAACTCGTCGCGCGCCAAAACTATTGTTTCCTTGTCTTCGTGAGTTGTCGACAGCAGATTCTTTGATTTCGCGATCAACCACCACATGATCTCGCGATTAGGAATCCGAGCAAACTCTACTGCCTTATCTTGGTTGACCGAGGCCCGCCATAACGCGCCGTTGTGCACAAAATATAGGTAATTTCCGTTTCTATCCCACAGCGGCGGTCCGGACTCATAGCGCGATCGATGTTGCCCATTGGAGAGCGTCGTCACGTTGCGCACAAAACTGTCTTTGAGCCTGACCAGAAAGCAATCGTAAGTTGCGGTTTCTCCGGGACCGATGTCGCGATAACCTATGAGGGAGCCGTCCGGAGACCAGCTGAACGAAGAACCGTCATAGCCCTGGCGGATATCGGTAGCGATTATTCGTTCCCGATTCGCCGCCATCGGAATCACGGCAAGGTCGTAGAGAATCTGTTGGGACCCTGGTTTTTCGAATCGCTTAGGAATCGTGTAGGCAATGCCTGACCCATCGGGAGAAATGCGGAAAGTGGCAATCCTGCGGCTGTGAACAAGGGCGGAGACTCTGCCACTGCCAACCTCGACCGAGGCAAGATCTACCAACTTCTCATTTAGGTTCCAAGGGTCGGATCCCGACGTTTCCTTACGACCCGGCACATTCGCACTCGATCGATAGACGGTCACAGTAGAACCTGCTTCGCCGGCAGGTTTTACTGCGTCTTTTTCGATGGACGAGACCCTACGGACATAGTCCTCAACAGAGAGACCTTCCGGCAATGTGGTGAAGAGAACGTTACGGCTACCGGGTTCCCACTCAAGGTCAAGACTTCGTACAATCGTATCAGACACTTTTCGGATCTCATTCTTCGCCGTGTCCCAAATCCATAACTTCGGTTGGCCACTTCCGTCCCGAGTTGAAAAAAAGGCCAAGAAGTGACCGTCGGGTGACCACGTTGGAAGCCAATTGTCACCTTCACCCTTCGTTAATTCTTGACTCTCCAGCGTTTCCGTATTCACGACCCAAAGATCAAGTCCACGCATGAACGGGAACACACCTGTCTCCGGCCACCTGCCCTCTCCGAGAGGCTTGATACTTTGGCTCCGCTGGACAGTGTAAGCGAGCCATTTTCCATCCGGGGAGAACTCGATGGGCAATAGCTCGCCGAAAGAGCGGGTCTCCACGGCGTCCCTGACAGGTAGAGGAAGCGCTTCCTGGGCTTGCGAAGCCGCCGACCACGCGACGCACAGAAAGAGCGGGGAGATTTGCCTGATCACGCGGTTTTTCCTACGGCAACCTAGCCGAATAATAATTTGTATCAATAGCTTGCACACACTCGATGTCAGAAGAACAGCTTCAAGGAGAGCTGCATTGAGCGCGGTCCGCCAATGTTGTAGAGCGGATTTAGAGCCGAATTACCGGCCCCGCTCTGAAGGCCTCCGTTGAGCATCTGCGTTGCCTGGCCGAACTGCGCGCTAGGAAATTGCCCCTGGGGGTTGGCGAAATTAGCGTGGTTCAATACATTAAAAGCATCCGTGCGAAATTGTAGACGCATTCTCTCCGTGAACGAAAAGACGCGCTGGATCGAAGCGTCAACTTGCGTCGCACCAAAACCGTAAACACTGTTTCTTGGCAAAGTGCCTTGTCTCGGAGTCGAAGGCTTCGCAAAAGCAGCGGGATTCAGAATCTTCCCCCCCGCCGCAGTTGCTTGCTCAATCCAGATTGGCTGTCCTGCCACCAAGTCGGGGCGAATGTTCTGAAGCACGCCCCCAATGACCTTAGTAGAAAAAATGTTGATCGGAAATCCGGACCGCGCAAGCACAAATCCGCTCAAAGACCATCCCTCGCTGATTTTCTTGAGAACAGCGTTTCCTTTCAAACTCGGCCCAGCATAAGTAAATGCTCCTGTAAAACTGTGGCGTACGTCAAACGCCGATGACCCCCGCTCACCAGCAATAGGAGCGAAAAATGAGGGAACACTCACATCGGCGTCGCTTGAGCTAGTGTCGATTGAATGTGACCAAGTGTAGTTCAACAACGCTTGCAGCCCTCGCGACATTGCCTTCTTGTATTGCACTTGCAAAGCGTTATAGTCTGACGTATCACTGTTCGTGGTTAGGAAGAACTGGCTGAAATTCGAATTAGGGTTAAGAGTCTCTCGGCGCAACAGCCGGCGTCCGAGTTGTCCCAGATACGTCGTCGATAAAGATTGGTTCCCAGAAAATGACTTTTCAAGCGCCACGTTCCATTGATACGAATAAGGAAGTTCCAGACTCGGTGAAAAGCCCGCTGTGAAAGAATAAGGGGGATTCAACGAGAACGACGGAGTGATTGAAGCCGGGTCGGTAATTGGGAGAGAGAAAGGTTTAAATGCAAAAAAGTTAGCTATATTTGGAAAGTACTGGGTGAGAATTGCTGCGGTGCCTGTCCCCAGATCGTAGAACACGCCTGTGCCACCGCGAAGGACCAAGTCGCCCTTCGAAGTTAATTGGTACGCAAAACCCGCACGAGGGGCAACGTTCGCATAAGTTGTTTGCCATATCGGGGTACCAATAGGAGCTAAGGTTGTGTTGGGTGGGTCATTAACGTTTTTCCACGACGCCAAGATCGTATTCTCGCCACTAGGTGCGGGATTCAATTCCCATCTAAGGCCGTACGTCAATGTAAGACGCGGCCTTACCCTCCACCTGTCCTGCGCGTAGAGCGAGAACTGGTTAAAGAGGATCTTTGAAGGATTGATCAAGACGTTTTGGGCTGCTTGTACAGTTGCGTCGGAGGCAAATTGCTGCAAACTATTCAGGAGAAAATAATCTGGCCTGAAGGCTAACGCTCCTCCCTCCTCGAGGAGCCGGTTAAAGTTCGTGCCAAACTTCAATTCGTGCGGTCCCTTGAGGATCGAAACATCGTCAACCAAATTCCATTGGGTGGTCCTGTTGCTGGCACCGGTCCCCAGCGAAAGCGCATTAATGCCAATAAACGTCGTGAACGTGGTATTGCTGTCTGCCAAAGAGTGCGCCGGCGGAAGAAGGACAGCAGAATTGAGTGGAACAGCTCCGCCGAAAGAATCAAGCTGAAATCCCTGACTTGCTTCTTGCCTGGAATAGTTGAAACGCATGGAATTAGAAAAGTTTGCAACAAATTGAGCATTAGCTCCTACGGTGACAGTCGTCGTGTCAACCGGCAAGTTCTGAATGGTTGACAGACCGTCAGACCGGATAATATTCCGAGACGGCGAATAGTTGAATCGACCAAACACATTTAGGCTGTTGTTGACGACCTGATCGATCCGAATGCTTCCCGCATCCATTGTAATTTGGTTCGAATAACTCCCCGTAAATTGCGCCATGCTGCCGTCGGGGGATATCGGTCCATTCGGCAGTGGGTAAGCGTTCAGAATCGCTGCAGCTGCCGGAACGATATTAGGCGTCTGGCGTACCGATACGGATGGGACTTCTATCTTGTTTGATTGCGGCTGGCGGAGGCGAAGCCCTTCGTAAGAAACGAAGAAGAATGTCCTGTCCCGAACGATTGGCCCCCCGAAGACCCCCCCGAAATCGCTCTCATGCTCAGGTGCCCTGGGTATGCTTTTCCCCGTAGTAGCGTCTATCGTTGCGTTATTAAACCAGTCGTTTGCATCCAAGACCGTATTGCGAAAATAGTTGAATACATCCCCGTGGAACTGATTGGTGCCGGATCGCGTTGTGATGCTCACCTGTCCGCCGGGCGTGCGACCGTATTCGGGAGCGAAGCTTGAAGTCTCGACGCGAAACTCTTGCACGGCATCAACCGAGACCAAACTCGCCGTACCTCCGTAGGCATTGAAGGCTTGCGTCCCTCCGCCGCCGGCCTGGTTGAGTATGAGGCCTGTTCCGAAATTTGCACCAACACCATCCACCTGAAAATAATTCGCGTCAGTGCGCTGGCCGTTTATGCTGAATTGCCCCGGAGCCCCGGAACTGCTTGGCACGATCACGGTACCTGGAGTCAGTTGCAAGAGGGTGTTGAAGCTTTGCCCGTTTAACGGAATGTTCTGGACGAACTGCCGGTCAATTACCGTCCCTACGGAGCCCGACTGAGTATTTACCAGCGGCGCGCCACCCTCGACTGTGACCGATTCAGAAGCAGCGCCGAGTTCAAGGGCAAAGTTTATGGTCAGTGCGTCTTGCACTTGAAGAATCACATTCGGTTTGACCATCGTCTTGAAGTTATTTTTTGAAACTTGAATGTGGTATTTCCCTGGAGGAATAAAGGGGATGGAATAGATCCCCACTTCGTTTGTTACGCTGGAATATTCGATGTTAGTAGCGTCGTTGATCACCTTGACCTGAGCCCCGGGAACAATTGCCCCAGAGGGGTCCAGAACGCGACCACTAACAGTTGCGTTCGGATCTTGAGCTCGAAGGGAAAAGCAAACAGCAAGAATGCAGGCAAGGCAAAAAAGCACTCGGCGCATTCGATCATCTCCTTGATGGGGAACAGACATCAACACGAACTGGAAAGAAATACGGCCAAGCCAGCAGTTCTGTACCAAACAATCGTCGCTTTTGGCCTTTGGGTGTACCAGGGGATTGCCTGAATACAGCTCAAGCCGAATGATAAATCGTGGATGGTCGCTCGACTCCTGAAGATGATTTATGGATGATTTGGACGGACGCGAAGATACGCAAATAGCAGCTGTTTGCCCCTGGGCAGCGGACTCCCCCCGTTGGCTTCCACCGTTACGAAGACGGCATTTAGTTCGTCGACAGTTTTCGGATCATCGAAGCGAAGAACCCACCGTTTCTTGCCGACATTGTCCGAGTAGAAGATTCCTAAGTTCAGGGGCTGCTTTTGATCTCCATCGCGCACCCCCCAAGCTTGGAACGTACTAGCAGTTTTGACGCCCGCTTGCTGGTCCAAATCATACGCATAGAAGATCAGGGACTTTCCCTTAGTATAGAAGACCCTGGCAAAGGGCTTTTGTGTTTTTCCGTTTCGCCCCACATCATGGACTTCAGTAATATAAAGCTCGCGCGCGCCCATCAATTCGCGGATATCGCGGTCGGAGGCAAGCAATTCTCTTTCCTGCGAAATCGTTTCATCGCGCGCGTTCAAGAGCTTCGTCAACTGTGCGACCCGCGCGTCGAGAGCAGCAACCTGTGAGGACTCCCGGTCGCCTTCGCGGTGCAGTGAGTCTAGCTCTCCCTTTAGCCTGGCGACATCTTGTTCGGCACCGGAGAGTTTACTTAGAAGCGCATCGCGGTCGTGGTTTAATTTGCCTCTCTCGATCTCGCTCTGCGCGTTGCTCTCTTCGAGATCACGTCTCGCGTTCATCAGGCCTTGAATTTCTAGTTCTTGTTGGTGGATTGTAGCTGAGAGTTTGACTTCGCCGCCATTCTCCTCCTTGAGCTTGCGCTTCAGCTCGTCACGTTCTGCCGACAAGGAAGCTGCCTGCTTTTGCGCTAACGTCACTACCTCCTTAGACGCAACGCGAAATGCCAGTTCGTTCTTGCTGGCACGTTCAACAGCCACGCGGTAGCCTACGAAAAACAAAGTCATAGCAATGAGGATCCCTGCAGCGTAACGAAGATTAGCCGCGAAGGCTGGTGTGAACGTGCGAGCCCGCTTGTGGAACATTCCCTCTTCCACTCCGAGGGACTGTGCACGAAGTGGAATATGCGCTGCTCCCACGGCGCATTGGTCGAGTAGCCTCTTCAATGTCTTCTGCTCTTGCTCGCGCGGAACTACCGCAAGCTCATCCTCTCTAACGTCCTCGGACGCGGCCATTGGTAAGGCGAACTGCTCGATTGCCCTATATTCACCCAGCTTTGTCCTGCAATCATCGCAGGCAGCGAGATGAGCGCTCAAGCGCTCCTCTTCTTCCGCTGACAACTGTTCGGAGACTGAAGCCGCACACAACTCGCGCAGCTCCTCATGTTCTCTCGATTTGATATCCATCCCTTCCATTTTTGCGCTCTATTCGTCTGGATTTTCTCGCACTTGCCTATCAAAAACAAACTGTCTCAGTCGCTCGATCCCGCGGTAGTAGTGGTGGCGAATATTCCCGTGAGTCTGGCCAAGTTGTTCGCCGATCTCTCTAAAAGTGTAACCCTCATAGAAATGCAGTCTGACCGTCGCGCGCTGTTCCTCAGACAATTCGTTGAGACCTTGTTCCAGGTGAACTTTCAGGCATATCCAATCACTAAAATCTGAAAACGGCCTCCTCGTTGATGAACCATTATGTGCGCTACTTTCCTTCAACTGCTCATGCGCCTGAGAGAACCGAGCCTTCAAATAATCGCGACGGTCGAAGGCTCTATGATAAGTGACCCGAACGAGCCAGTTTCGTGCATGACCTTTAGAGGCACTAAATAGCCGGCTCTTCTGGAAGATGTATAAAAATACGTCTTGTGTCAGATCTTCTGCCTCAGATTTATCCCGCAGGACGCGCATCCCGATCGTCCACACCAAGCGGTAGTACCGGTTAAACAAATACACGAGTGAATTGGAATCGCCGGCTCGGAGGCGCTCAAAAACCTCCTCATCGGAAGGGTTTACGGTCGAACCGTCGAGGGTGCTGCTATCGAGGTTGTCGGCTCTCTCGGCGAGCGGTATTCGGATGCATGCTAGGCGGTTAGCGGTAGGTGCGCTCAAAGGCCCTCCACCATTGCTTTGGTGAAGACTGAAAACGTGGTTGCGGAAACAGCCATCCTATCCCCGCGGAAACACAACGAGTCGCTCGGTCCGTATCGCCGCAGTGGGCACGCTTTGTATACCAACCGCGTTTTCAGACACCTAAATGGTCGGGAAACCGACCACCTCTTCGCGGTTAGGTTGCGAGGCGTTGACCTTGCTTCGCAAGAGGTCAAACCGCACTCTCCATCATTTCCGGGGACAATCCTCGAACGGGACCGTTGGGACTCTCAGCCAGACCACCATGCTCTGGCCTTCGTAGAGCACTTCTATCTCTGGAATCACTCGGTGTCAATCGTCACTCCCGATACACTACTAAAATCAGTCAATTCAGGCAGTTTCGATACGCAGCAACGAATCAACATTGTCTTCGTACCGGCCAGAATCTGGGACTTTCGAACTCGTTTTTGGCGCAACCGAAGCGATCAGACCTCCCGCTGTTCCGACTGCTTCTCTAACATCGGACGATGAAACTATCTGGCAGTTGCCCCTCCGCACTCCCCTCCTTGAGGATGATGAGCGAGGATTCCCGTGCTGCTAGGGCTATTTCTGGTCTGTTTTCCGACCAGTCCGATCCGTCGAACACCCCCTGCAGAGTTCTCACTTTTTCTAGGCCCTGACCAACAGAGGTGACCTGCGCGAGGGCTCATCTGGCCCTCCTTGTACGCCTGCCCCTACTACCGCCCCGCATCTAGTGCTTCGCGCAGTCTTCTCGCCTCAGCGTCAGCCAGCCGGCTAACCCACTCTGAGGCATTCATGGATTGCGGGTCATAACTTCCAGCCCGTCGACCTATCGCCGCCAGGATGCTGTTGATCGCTCTGTTGCGGAGTTCGGAATCCCTTCCAAACCATCGGGTCGCAGATTCTCTCAATTTCTTGTGGTGATTCTCGTAGACACTGACAAGCGCACAAGCATCTCTCGGATTTCTCGCCAGCAAAAGGATTGCCTGCTCGCTGGTGAGAGTTCTCGGAAGCGTCTCTATAGGATCGGACGGCATCGTCGTCCCCCTGTTTGGCAAAAACGCACATTGCTCGATAGCAAATTCAATGTGCCAAAGAAAGTCTCTAAGTTGCAAGAATTTGTGCTCAATAATCTTGCAACATAGAGAGAAATACTACAAGAAGCGATTGCTGTTTTGCAATGGATTTTTCTTAGCGGGTTTTCTTGGACTTGGGAGGGCGACCGCCTTTGCGGTTCTTTCGCTGAGCTTGAATCCTTTTGTAGTACTCAGCCCCGCGCTTCGCGGTCACCCTCCCGCCCTTCCGTCCAAGCTTGACGGCGGCGGGATCTTTCTCCTTTGCCAAATTTTCGGGTTTAGCTCGCTAAAGTATTATGCACTAACCGGATGATGCACGAAAACGGAATCAGTCCATCAAGGACTCTCATGGCATTGAGGTGTAATCCGGTCAGAGAGGCGAAGCCGCTATGACTCAACGACGTCTCTGATCAACCGATAGATCCGCCGTAGTTGGGCCTCGTCACAGTTGTCAAGGGATGTCTCAATTCTCTTTCGTAAGGCTCGAGCATCGGAGTCCTCACCATCGAGCAACAATAGGTCATCGGCCGTAACATTCAATGCCCTCGCCAAGGCCATTATGGTATCCAGTGTTGGACTGCTACGACCGTTCTCCAGTGCGCTCATGTACTTTGCGTCTGTGTGAGCTCGCTCGGCCACCCTTTCCTGTGTCAGACCAGCAGCTTCACGCACTGATTTCAAGCGCCGCCCAAATGCCTTTGCGTAATTCAACGGGATCCCCCGCCCAAAAGTAGCGGGACCCCGAGGGCGTGTACACCAGTAGAAACAAGAATAAAGCCTTTCCATTCTTAGTATAACAATACACAGATACCCCGGTTTAGGAGGAACCGTCTCTGGTACGAAATGGGGGCATCCTCACGGCGGTCTGAATGCATTAATTTGATTGTGTCTGGTTCTGGAGTAGTTCTATTGTGCGCCGCTCGCCCGGTGCAGTCCGCCAGATCGAGGGAGTTCGAGATCGCACTTTAGACCCGGAGCTGCTGTGTCGCTGTCCTGAGGGCGCGAATGAATTGCCGCAATTGTCTTTGCTTCTTCCCAGTCTGGGTGACAAACAACTACCTCAACGGTGAGGGACCCATCCGCCTGCTCTTTGCATAGGATTTGAACGGAATCCCACATCTCTTCTTCTTTTCCGGCTCGCATCCGTTGCCCGACACGCACCGATAGCGTGTCCGTGCCGACCTCAAACCGCCCTTGGCTCCCTGCATCACAACGCACCTGGAACTTCCGCCTGTCCGGCGGCGCCATTAGATCCACACGGAGCTCCTTGACCACTTGTAATATGGGCCTTCAGCGCGCGGGTTGATATGGTACCAAGCGCAAAAACAGGCGGTACGCTGGTACCGTCCACGACTAGCCATGGCGACTTCGGATCAAGGATAGAGACCATTTAGCCAGCGATAGCCTAGCGAACATATGCCGGCGCTGACACCTTGAGTCTGAATTTGAGTCCGGGGCGCCAGTCGGCTACGTGAAGGATAATCGTAGGGCGGCAACTGAAGCGAGTCAACGAGGACCGAGATGGTCTGCGTTGATGCAATGAATTGTTATGCAACAACATACACAAAATTCTTTAGTTTCATGACTTTTGTCGTATTGTCGTACCCATCGATCTTCAATGTTCACGCCAGAAGATTCTGGCCGCCAGCGAGAGACGGGGGCGTTTTGATGCGCAGGAAGAAAGAGGGTCCTAGGGCGCCGCTTTCCGGTTCCGCCACTTTCCGCCCCCGTGCACGAATAATCCAGACAATTGGGCGAGATCTGATTACCAATGAAGTGATCGCCATTCAGGAACTCATCAAGAACGCGTACGACGCAGATGCCACCGAAGTGATCCTCACTTTTCGGGGGCCGCTATCGCCCGGTGAAGGAGAGATTTCAATCGCCGACAACGGCGATGGAATGAGACTCGAAGTGATCCGTGGCGCCTGGATGGAACCGGCTACCATCTCAAAAGTCAGTCGCGTACTTACGCGCAGTGGACGCCGCGTTACAGGAGAGAAAGGCATTGGCCGTTTTGCCGCCGCTCGAATCGCGCAAGTCCTCGAGATGACGTCCGTACCGAGAGAAAGCACGGAACGCATCCTTGTCCGTTTCGACTGGGGTCGATTTGAGGATCCAGACCAATACCTCGACGAGATTAGATGCAGGTGGCGACAGGAGAAGGTGTCGAATGCTGCCAGACATGGAACAACTCTCCGGCTGATCAAGCTCAACGACGAATGGAATGAACAAAGGTTCACGAATCTCCGTTCGGAGCTTTCAAGGCTGGTGGCGCCCCTCTCCGAAGATGAGTTCAAAATTGAATTGCATCTGCCGGAGCCCATGCAGTCTTTTGCCGGTCCGATCACCCCTCCCGAGGTTCTCGGTCGCCCCCACTATTTCCTGCATGGTTCCCTAAGCAGCACTGGGGAGCTTACAGCGGTGTACGAAGGCCCTGACGGGCGCACAGATCTCTTGGAAGACGACGGGACAAAGCCGAAGGTCCTCATTCAAGATCAACCGGTCCGTCGTTCACCCCGGTGTGGACCGTTTGAATTCGAGCTGCGTGTCTGGGACCGACAGAAGGAAGACCTCGAACCTCTGGCGGACGAATTGCATTCGACCCTGAGAGACATTCAGCGTGACCTCAATGCTGCCAGCGGGATCAGCGTCTACCGTGATCATTTCAGGGTGCTTGTCCCTGAAAACGACTGGCTCAGACTGGACTTAAGACGAGTTCAGAACCCTACGATGCGTTTGAGTAACAATCAGATAGTGGGGCGGGTCTTCATTTCGGCAGACAAAAATCCCGGACTGAAGGACCAGACGAACCGCCAGGGAATCGTCGACAGCCCTCAACTAGACGATCTCAAGACTGCCCTCAAAGAGATTTTGTCAAAACTCGAGGTGAAGCGCGATAACCACAGGCGCGGAACAAAAACCGCTTCGAGCGGTCCGGGCATTTTCGAAAAACTGCAGATCGCACCTATCAAGGCGTATCTGCTTCAGCGCTATCCGGATGATCACGAACTTAGAGCATTCATCGACCAGTCAGCCCGAACCTTTGAGCAGGGCATCGGCGAGGTTCAGGTTGTACTATCCCGATATCGCCGCCTCGCCACACTCGGTCAGTTAATCGATGTGGTGCTGCATGAAGGCAGAACACCTGTATCCACGATAAAGAGCGAAGCGGAACTGGCGGTGGAAGATTTGGAAAAGACGGAAGAAACGCAATCCAACCCTCGACCCGCAACAACACTCAGGGACCGCTTCCTCCGCATCATCGATCAAAGTGATGTCCTCGCTCTGCTGTTCAAGCGACTCGCTCCATTCAGCGGGCGGATGCGCGGGCGTCCAATCCGCACAACAATGGAAAAGATCATCGCTGACACTTTTGAGCTGCACAAAAAGAAAATCGCTGACGATCATGTCTTGGTGGAACTGCCTACTGGTGAGACACCTGTCTCCGTGGATCCTGCCGAAATGCAGATGATTTTTCTTAATCTACTGGAGAACTCCCTCTTCTGGCTTGAACGCGACCCACCGGAAAGCAGAAAGATCGTTGTGCAGATCCAGAAATCCGATTTGAATCTGGCGGTCGTGTTTTCAGACAGTGGTCCCGGCGTCCCAGAGGACGCCCGCGAGCGGATTTTCGATCCCTACTTCTCGACCAAGCCGGAGGGCGTCGGCCTCGGATTGACCATCGCTGGTGAAACCACAGCCGAATACGAAGGCAATCTTGAGCTTCTTGCCACCGGCCCACTTCCAGGCGCAACTTTCCATATCGTACTTAGGAAAGGCGTAGGGGTGGGAAATGCCTGAACCGACAGTTCCCGACGCTCCAGTCGCCCAGTTCAACGCGTGGAATGTGTTGTTCATGGAGGACAACACCGAAGCGCGTCGCCAAGTCAGGGAATATTTCGGCGGACGAACGATCCAGGGTCGTCATCTGGCTTTCAATGAAATACAGGACTGGGGCAAAGCCTTCGGTCTGATCCGCGAACACAAAGCCGATCTCGTCATACTGGACATTTATCGTGGAGATGCACGGACTGGTGGAGACCGGATTGGAGAGCAGGTACTCCACACTCTCCAGGGCTCCGGTTTTGTTCCAACGGTCATCTATACAAATCTGCCTGAAGGTCTGGAGAAGGAGCAGAACGAATTCATCCGGGTAGTCACCAAGACTGACGGTCTAAAGGCACTCCATCGCGAAATCGAAAGAATGTTCGCCACAAAGATACCGCAGATGCACCGCGCAATTATCAGTCACGTCGACCGCGCCCTGTGCCACTATATGTGGGGTTTCGTTGTTCCGCAGTGGCCTGTAATTAAAGAGATCGCAGACAAACCGGAGTTCCTCCGACTGCTAGTTCAGCGCCTTGCTCTTTCATTTGTCCGCGAGGGAGTCGAACGCACCATTGCCGAGGTTTTTGGAGGCGAGAAACAGGACTCCCCTTCAGACCGGGTTCACCCTGCGGAATTCTACATCAAGCCACCGATCGGCTCTGATCCCGTTCTCGGAGACATTCGCGCACGCGAAGTTACTGGAGGAAAAGAATTTCTGGTTGTTTTGTGGCCAACCTGCGATATGGTCTCAACGCGCGGCCGGAGACCAAAGACAGAAAGTGTCCTATGTGCGAGGACCATACGGTTAGAAACACTTGCGGAAGCGAAGGAATATGCTGGGAACCAGAGCAAATCCAAGTATGAACAGCTGCAGAGTCTGCTGGAGAACGACAGGAAGAAACATCTCGGTTCGCCCGATCGCTTCCATTTCCTGCCCGGAATCCTGGACATTCCCAATCTCGTAGTCGATTTTCAGGCTCTGGAAATCCTGCAATTGAAAGATGTGCAGACAATGTCCTGCTCCGGTTCCCTTGCCAGCCCGTATGCTGAACACCTCGGCTCCAGGTTTGATCGCTACCGCGGCCGAATAGGTACACCGGATCTCAATTACGACCTTGTGATTCAGGAGGCAGTTCCCAAAAAACCGGAAGATCCAAAGCCCGCAGCGGCGGCCAGTGCTAAGCCCGCGACACCGCGGGCGGCAGACCGATCGAAAAATAAATCCGGGAAGTAGTCTGCCCCGCCCGCCAATACGTTTTCGGTAATCCATGTTAAGCTTTATTCTAGGGAGTATGTCTAGTGAAATCCGAGGCTGGCGACCACATCAAGTTCGAACTCCGGGACCAAGACGGGGGAAGTCTGAATTGATGTGGCTGCCTGTGAATCGCAATGATGAAGATGGGAAGGTCGTTTTTGGAACGCTCGACAGTCAGCTAGTGGTTTTGACGCGGTAAGTCAAAAGAATATCCGGGACCATCACCGCCATACAGATCCGTGGTAAGCCTTACGTGGCACCTAAGGCCTTGAGCCTTACATGTTGTCTTGTGAGCCGGAATGCCACCTCTGTCGACCGCTCAGGTTTATCTTCGTAATGATTCCTGTTATTGACATTTTTGCAGGTCCGGGTGGCTTGGGAGAGGGTTTCAGTGCCATAGGACGGAACGAGTGCTCCCCTCGTTTCAGAATTGCTTTGTCGATCGAAAAACATCCCTCAGCACACTTGACGCTTCAGCTCCGCAGTTTCTTCCGGAAGTTTCCGCCCGGCAAAGCTCCCTCCGCATACTACTGTCTACTTCAAGGTGAATCCGACGTCCAGAAGCTGTTTGAGAAATTCCCCAAAGAAGCCAAGCTAGCCACTGCAGAGGCATGGCTTGCTGAACTCGGCGTTGTTGCAAGAGACGAGGTCTCGGCTCGTATCACCAGGGCTCTGGATGGCAGGAAGTGCTGGGTCCTCATTGGTGGTCCGCCGTGTCAACCGTACTCGACGGCGGGACGGTCACGTGTAAAGGGCCTCGAAGAATACAAACCGGAGAAGGATCATCGTCACCGCCTGTATCGCGAGTACCTTCACATACTCACTGAACACTGGCCGCCGGTATTTGTCATGGAGAATGTAACGGGTCTGCTTTCTTCCCAGTTGAATGGCGAAAGCATGTTTGAACACATCCTGCGTGACTTGCAGGCCCCCGGAAAAGCCCTCCGGTCAAGCCGCTTCGACGGCAAAGCTCCAGAGAATCGGTACCGGATCGCCTCTCTTTCACACGTGAACATGTTCGGAGAAATCAAGCCTGGCGAGTTTATCGTGAAAGCGGAAGAACTGGGAGTACCACAGGCACGCCACCGGGTCATTCTCGTTGGCATTCGTGAGGATCTTGGTGATGTGAGACCAGATCTCCTCGGAGTGAAGAAGCAAGTCCCGGCAAGAAATGTGCTGGCGGGTCTGCCACCTCTCCGCAGTGGACTCTCCCGGGAACCCGACACTGCGGAATCATGGCAGGCCGCACTCGAGGATGCCAAGGACCGAAGATGGCTGACGGGTGTCCAAAAGGCCGCCGGTCCCGAGGTGCAGGCATTGATTGTGAACACGCTGGAGTCTCTTCGACAGCCACGTCATGGCCGCGGCAGTGAATTTGTCAGGTGTGAAACAACCTGCCTGCATGAGCCAGGCTGGTTTGTCGATGAGAGGATTGAGGGTGCCTGCAGTCACGCGAGCCGTGCACACATCCGAAAGGATCTTCACAGATATCTGTTTGCTTCCTGCTTTGCGCGCGTGCACGGGCGCTCGCCCAGACTTAAGGACTTTCCGCCCGACCTCCTTCCGGAACATGAGAATGTAAGCAAGGCGCTGAAAGACGGCGGTCTCTTCAACGACCGCTTCCGGGTGCAGCTGGCCGACAAGCCCTCCACGACGATCACAAGCCACATCGCAAAGGACGGGCACTACTACATTCATCCCGATCCGTCCCAGTGTCGCAGCCTCACCGTACGGGAAGCTGCAAGGCTCCAGACCTTTCCGGACAACTATTTTTTTACCGGCAATCGCACGTCTCAATACAAACAAGTTGGAAATGCCGTACCTCCTTTGATGGCACGGGCCATCGGCGAAAGGGTCCAGCAAGTCCTCCGTACGGCCGGACTGGCTGACTGAATATGACGGACCTCCTAACTCCCGAGCGCCGCAGTTGGAACATGTCTAGAATTCGCGGCAGGGACACACAACCTGAACAAACCGCCACGCAGCTCTTTCGTACAATGCGCTATTCAGTTGAGTGTCACCGCCGCGATCTGCCGGGAAAGCCTGACATCGTTTTGCCCCGAAAACATACAGCGGTTTTTGTACATGGGTGCTTCTGGCATCGACATACACACTGCCGGATGACTTATACGCCGAAAAGCAACCGTGCCTTCTGGAATCGGAAATTCCAAGACAATGTGAAGCGAGACCGGGCTGTTCGTGCCAAGCTTCGGCGGCTGGGCTGGCATTCGATCACAATATGGGAATGCCAGTTGAAGAATCTCCAGGGCCTGAAATTCCGGATTCGACAAAAACTCAAGAAGCTGTGACTTTGAATTGCACCCCACGCTCGGGACTCGCCCAGGCGTATTGCCAGAAGGTCTGGAACACCGTCCCGCACAGATTTCAACTCAAGACAGTTGCAGGAAAGTATGCGTATCGCCTTACATCAATCTTGTCGCACACGGCAGTCAATCTGCAGAAATGCAATAGGCAACCTTCCATTCTTGAGGCAAAACGACGGAATGTGCGTGACCAACTCCTGTACAAATTGCTTAAGCCAGGCGAAAAGGCGTCTGACGCGATCCAGAAATATGATGCTCGCCATCTGATGGCCTACAGAACGGACATCTTCAGCGACAAATATCGACGACTTAGGATGGACGGCCCTGCTCCTACAATCATGGCATCTCAGTCACGATGGTCACATGTACATTCACCCCGATCCGAAGCAACATCGGTCTATCACACTCCGTGAGGCAGCCCGACTCCAATCATTCCCGGATGACTTCATTTTCTTCGAACCTCGGACATATCAGTTTCGACACGTCGGTAACGCTGTTCCGCCCTTGCTCGCTGCGACGATTGGTACAGTATTGAGGAAGTACCTGTAAAGCGTGGGTTATCAGACAAGCTTTGACAAGCTTTCTGCGCTGGCGCTCTGTCATCCAGCCCTTAGGAGCACGGGAAATTGAGGGAAGCGTTCGTTACTGATTTGTTTGCGGAAATCCTCGGTCCGCGTGGCGGTATACGTGAAACGCTTTCGGATAGCCCTCTGGATGAGTACATCACTGGAGTTCTGGCCCCACTCTCACAGGTCCCGCCAGAACCAGACATCGACGACAATGCGGAACTACCAACTGCAGAAGGTAGCCGGAGCGATGAGGATGACGCAGCTGAGCCCGACCTAACTGCACCCCCCATCTTCTCACCGGTTCTGAATCCGCAAAATCGTCCGCATTCGGTCGGACTGTCATTCATCGTGAATGCTGAAAACGATCAACCCTTCTTCGACGTTTGCCTCACGTGGTCGAGATATGAACAAGAGGGCGATACTTGGTGCCGACGGCCCCGATCCACGATTCTCAATCGCATATCGGCAAGGCAGAGTATCTATTGGCTGGATTTCAACGGGAATGAGATTCAAGGCACAGCTTCGCCGGAGATTTCATTTCAACTACTGATCCGCCCTAGGGGCAACAGAACATCCCTTGTGAGCGTTTACCTTGTAAACCGTGTTTCACCTCCCACTGATGGAAGTTATCCCGGCCCTGCCCATCATATTTTTCAGCCACAGATACGCGTGAACTGTGTTTCGGGTACGCGGATTGTTCCAGGGGTTGATGGTGGTCCTCAGGATGAGGAAGAGAGGGGATTACAGTTTCTATATCGAGAGCGGCCGGTGCTGGCAAGAGGCCATCTGTGCTCCGCAGTATGGAAGGACATTGATCCGGAGGTGCAGACCGATGCCCCGGCTCATCTCGATCATCCTGAGGCAGAACACCTTCCGCCATTCGTGTGGGGCGACGGCGAATTGCTCCCAGAAGAACTAAGGCGCACATTCAGCCCTCCAGCAGTCCGAACGGAGTTTGTTCCGCTTTATCGCGTCGAGGCCCCCCGCTTTGAATGGCGCGAAGAGCACGGTGTGGGCCCTGAATTGAGTGCCTCGCAACTGGCCGAGCTTTGGGACCCGAACTCGCTGCAGGCAGCCTTGAGGCCGTTGGCTGAAGGCTATCGTCGTTGGGTTGACGGCTTTAGTCCTCTGAGGACAACCCTCTCCGCAGAGCAAGGGGGGATCGCCGACACGCTTTTGCAAACGTGCCAACGCGCAGCCCAACGAATTGAAAGGGGCATTGAAATTCTCGTTCGAGATGAAGACGTGCGCCTGGCATTTTGCTTCTCTATGAAGGCGATTGCTGTGCAGTCTTCGTGGCCTCCGCAAAGTGGAAGATCGGAGTTAGGTTGGCGTTCGTTTCAGCTTGCCTTCATTCTCATGACGTTGGAATCGATTGTAAATCCACGATCCGAAGACAGGGATGTGTGCGATTTACTTTGGGTGCCAACTGGCGGCGGCAAAACGGAAGCGTACTTGGCTCTTGCTGCACTCACTATTGCGTTTCGACGTCGGCGCGCCCTGGCAAGACAGACAGGTGATCGGACCGGAGCCGGAGTGTCGGTCATATCCAGATATACGCTTCGGCTGCTGACGATCCAGCAGTTTAGAAGAGCCGTGAAACTGGTGACCGCGTGCGAGTATTTGAGAGTCGATGGTCTAGAGGCTCACTCCCGAGTTGGGTGGAGACCGGCCAATTGCACAAAGCGCGATGACTTCTTATGGGGTTCTTCTCGATTCAGTGTTGGACTTTGGGTTGGCGGCAGCGTGACCCCAAACCGATTGTTGGACACGTGGGGAGGCAATCAGACCATATACGGTGCATTGAGCGTTTTGCGGGGACAACCCGGAGAAGGTGAACCTGCCCAAATTCTGAAATGTCCTGCATGCGAGGCCATCCTCGCAATACCATCACGACAAGACGGCGGTCTGCCAGCGGGTACTTACCTCATCCATTTGATCGTTCGAGGTAACTCGAGTGGTCCCATCCAACCTCAAGATGTCACATTCCAATCCATTCAGCCTGCTGAAATCACATTCAACCCAATCGGTCGAAATGGCTTCAGCACTTTGAGCATTCGCCTTGTCACGGCACGCCCTGTGTTCGCCGAGGAATTTGATGGCTGGTGGACGCTTCTAAAGCGACGCCACCCGAATCTTGAACTGCCTTGCGCGCGCGCCTCGCGCCCTGGATATTTCGTTCGACAATACGTCCAGCAGGGCAATTCGCTCAAAGACTATGATTTCGAGATTTTCTGCCCCTCGCCCGAGTGCCCATTACATCGTGCCTGGTGCGAAGGTGCGCCAATCGGATGGGTTTCGGGAAGTGCCCCTCACCCCAACAGTCCCACTGCGGTCCCTAACGTTCCGGGTTTGCCGGACGGCAATCGGTTTACGCATGTTGAGGAGCCGTTCAGGAGAGGTTCAAATTTCTGTTCGGCGAGGGTCCCGATTCCCGCCTGGACCGTTGACGACCAGATCTACCACCGCTGTCCTTCAATGGTGATCGCGACTGTAGATAAATTCGCTCGGCCAGCGTTCGAACCTCGCGCAGCGGGAATTTTCGGAAATATTACTTTTCACCATTGCCTTTTTGGATTCTACCGACTTGGGCAGCACTCCTCTACCCAAAATGTAGGTGGACATCCGGGCCCTGCTGGTCGAGGACAGGCTTTTAACTACAGTCCGGTCAATGCACTGGACGCACCGGACCTGCTGCTCCAAGACGAGTTACACCTGATTGAGGGGCCACTCGGAAGTTTGGTTGGGCTATACGAAACCGCTGTCGATTTTTTGTGCCAAGAGACGACCAGACGCCCTGTGAAATACATAGCGTCAACGGCCACAGTGCGGCAAGCGGAGGAACAGGTGCAATCCGTTTTTTGCCGAAGGCTTCTTTCGTTCCCGCCACCCGGACTCTCGGTGGAAGATCGGTTCTTTTTCCGATTCATAAAACGACACCCGCTTGAAGACGCCGGACCGGGGCAGCTATATCTCGGTGTCTGTGCACCCGGACGTGGTCCGCTCACCCCGGCAATTCGTCTATGGGCCAGACTTCTGAACACGTGTTGGCAGCACCGGACGAATCCGCGAAGCGATCCCTTCTGGACGTTGGTCGGGTACTTCAACGCGATCCGAGAACTAGCCGGAGCAAGGGCCTTATACCGACAAGACATCCCGGAGAGATTACGAAGAATTTCCAGAGGCAATGCTAGGCCATTGCCGGATGAGGCTTGCCAAGAATTGTCCGGTCGGACCGCTTCAACAGAATTACCCGTGATTCTTGATTTGCTGAACGAAGATCATGGGCAGGATGCGCTGTTCACCACATCAATGTTTGGGACGGGAGTGGACATACCACGTTTAGGGCTGATGCTTGTTCACGGACAGCCGAAGTCAACGTCGTCTTACATTCAGGCGACGGGTCGGGTCGGTAGGACGCAAGGAGCACTTGTTGTCGTATTCTTGCGAGCAGCGCGTCCACGCGATCTCAATCACTATGAATTTTTCTGTGGGTATCATCAGCAGCTTCATCGCTTCGTCGAACCGATTACAGTAATGCCATTCTCTCCAGGGGCACTCGACCGGGCATGTGGGCCTGTCGGCGTTTTCATGCTCCGCAATCGACGCGCGGGTGCAATTCCGTGGTACGACGATTTAACCGCTTCTGTAATGGCGAACGCGCGCAGCAGAAACCCCGAGGTCACATCCTTGCCGAACGAGATCGAAAGCCGTGCTCAACGCCAGCCAATTTCCAGGCGTCCACCCGCCAACTCGGCTGGTCAGACCTGCAACGCGGAACTCGATCAGTGGCAGCAGGTCGCCAGTCGTAACAGCGCGACCATTCGTTATGTCGAATACGCAATCGTAGACCCACCCACCCGTCCAGTTGTTTTGGGCGATCCGACTCATCAGTACGCAGGCTTTGAGATCGTTTATGAAAATGCTCCGCAATCGCTAAGAGAGATTGAGGAAAGTTGCGGATTCGAGACCTAGCAGGAGAACGCCTTCGTGACGCAGCAAATTAGGCACTCGCAATTCGTTATAACGTATGGTCCGGGCGCGATACTTGAGGGGCAAGGCGGTCCGCGGATCATTCCCAATGCTGACGTGGGACTTTTCTATCCAAACTCTGGTCGAGTTCCCGATGATTTTGAGATTTCAGATCAGCGGATGAGCCAAGGACTGCTGCAAGGTGCGCGTATATTCCGCTTGCCTTCCAACGCAGAGGTCCGCGTCGGTAATAACGCGCCCCTGTATCGGACCAAGCCGTTTCCCTCCTGGAGCCTATGCTTGGGGGGTGGTCACGGCGGCGATGTGGGCATCCTTTACATCGGAAATCAGTGTCCCGTGTGTGGAACGCAGGGACGACGTAGGCGAGAGTCGATACGTTTTGTTCGCGCCTGCCCGGCCGGTCATCTGGATGATGTTTTTTGGACACACGTCGTTCATCGCAATCAGAGCTGCAATCATACCGATTGGTTTCGTTGGCACGGCGGAGGAGGCGCATTAAGCCAGGTCAACGTTGAATGTCCGCAATGCGGTCAACGAGCAAACCTTGGCCAGGCTTACGGACAATCTTGGGCTTGTAGTGGACGTTATCCTGAAAGAGAATTCCTTGGAACCGGGCCCCTTCGTCCCAACTGTAACCAGCGTGCAAAAATCATTCAGCGGCAGGCTTCAAACCTGAGGATTCCCGAACTCCGTACGCTCTTCACAATTCCGCCTCGGGCTACGCGCCTCCACAATTTACTTCAATCAAGCCCCATTATTTCCGCACTCACGGCCTTTGGGCTCCTTGCAATTACAGGAATCGACGTTCTGAGGAACATCCTTGACAGGCTTGCCTCACAAAGACTCATTTTGCCATCTGTGGTAAACGAAATTCTCCAATATCAATGGCAAGAGATACATGAAGCCATCGGCGATGTTCTCAGCCCGGTGAGCACGAGCTTCCATGATCTATTACGCGAGGAATTTCGCCAGCTTTTGCACGCATCAAGGAACGGATACCCACCTATTCGCCCCGCACCATCTTCGCCAGCCATCTTTGAAGTAAATCCGGCATCGGTTCGCGTAGTTCCCTTCGAGGGAGGCAGGAGCATCCGTGTTACGCCAATTTCTCGTCTGCAAACGGTGACTGTGCAGGTCGGCTACCGCAGAGAAATTGCGGGTGCCGGTGCTGGAGCACAAGCTGGACTCACGTCAGTTTCGTTTCAGGACACGCAGAACAGAAGATGGTATCCGGGAGTACGATTTCTAGGTGAGGGACTATTTCTGTCTTTCGACCGGGACAATGGATGGCATTTCCCCTTGCGGTCCGCTGCTGCTGAGGCGTGGGTATCTGCTGGACGGCAGGCCGCAGGCTACCCAAATCAACTTTTTCGAACCGGCGTTCCCGACGAGCTTCACCCTGTCTTTGTCTGGTGGCATACTTTTGCCCATCTTCTGATACGCAGTATTTCAATCGACTCAGGCTATTCCTCGGCAGCCATTCGTGAGCGAGTCTATTTTGAAGGAGAGCCGCACCGCGCCAGGGGCGGAGTTATTTTATATGCGACCCAACCAGGCAATGATGGATCGCTCGGCGGGTTGATAGCTTTGGTTCCCCACTTCGAACGCATTTTTAGCCGCGCTATGGAGATGCTTCGAGTGTGTTCGAACGATCCACTGTGCTCAGACAATCATTTCGCCGTTGGTCGATACTGTGGTCCTGCATGCTACAGTTGCCTGCTCATTTCGGAGACATCATGCGAACACCGGAATCTCTGGCTGGACAGAGAGGTTCTCCTCAGTTGAGCGACGCTCAAGTTTTGGTTACTGGCAAGTACTTCTCGGGACTCGGACTGAGAGCGACAATGGCCTTGAGTTTCCCTCATAGGCGTTCCGCACGTGGCGAACTCCACTTGATGTCCTACCTGTTGACTGAGTCCGCCAGTCCGCTCATCGATTTGCTGGAGGAGGTCCTCGAAAAGGGCGTCAGAGTGACCGCCGTGCTGAACGCCTATGAGGGAAACTCAAGGCCATTGTTGAGCCGTTTGCTGACTCTAGGCGTGAAGCATCTTCACGCACGAGTGTTCGTGTACTCGGGTGAAGAAAGCGGTCCATTGCACGCAAAGGTTTTGGTTGCGGACAGGAAGCGAGCAGTCGTTGGTTCCGCGAATCTCTCGTGGGGAGGGATGGTTACAAACAACGAAATCGCTCTTTTGGTCGAAGACGGTTCAGCTTGGGCACTAGCCAGTTTGATTGACCGACTGGCGTCGCAACTCGTCACTAAGATCTGACTCACAATTTCGCGCGAACTTCAATTCTTGGGACCAAAATCGGCTGCCTTCCGGTGCTCCCGAATTTGCGAAAAACTAATAGCCAGTTCCGTCCCAATCCTTAGCTTGCCGCTGGCGTTGTTAACAGGTTCGTTGTCGAGAGTGCCAAACACAATCCTCTCGGAATCGTCACTCCGGTTGACGCGGACCCACATCCATTCACCGATACCGGTTGCTTCGTCGGGGAACTCGACCTTGATGTAATCGCCTGGCGCGTAAGTGGGCACCACTTACCTCCTCGCCCATGTTGTAACTCTTATCATAAACAGCCACCGAGGACCCGCTTACATCGATATTCTTGCGGAGGCTATAAGCCGTACAACGCCAGCGCGCGTTCAACCGGCGCCAGATCAAAATGGTGGGTGCGAAGAATCTCCAGGTACCACTTATCCCCCATGCATAGCTTGCGGTCTGCTTGAAGCTTGAAACCGTGGCAGGTTCCGCAGATGCACTGAAAGTTCTCTCGACCGTCCGGATTCCCAGTATTTAGTCTCCGGATAAGCCGCCCGGTTGATTCGAGGTCGCGATTTTGTGTTGAATGCTTTGGTAAGTTGTGGTGAGGATCGAAAACAACAACGTCAGGAATTTCAAGGACTTGCGAGGAATACGAAGGGATGTAAAGTCATTGAAAGGGAACGATGGGGCTCGGAGCGGTCTCCTTATTCCTCCCTCAAGCTCCATCGTCTTTCCTCTAATAAGTGACTGAAATTCCGTGTCGTCGGCTTTTCACTCATTGTCCTTGAGAGAAAGTCGGCTTCGGTCCAAATTCTGCGGAATATGTTCGAATAATTAACGCTTGTAAATCAAGATTAGCTCTCGACGGATGGTTGTTGTCCTCTTTGTTCCTTGTCCCGCCCCATTCCGGTCAATTGCTAAAGGCATATTCCTTTTTCGAATGCGCCGACTGATAACCTCTTCGAGCGAGAACCCGTATGCACGAAGTTGGTCTGTCAGGAACCGATCCGTGTAGACCCGGCGTCCAAACACACTTCGCCGCGCCATCACCAAAACTAATACTGTACCCCGCCGGGAAACACGTTTGATTTGCGAGCAGCAGAGTTGAAGGTCGTACAGGTATGATGAGACCCGACGATCTTCCATCATCGCGCTAGAAACCCTCCAATAACGGCGCACCTGACGCGCCAACTGTCTTGATGGTCGCTGCAGTCTTCCCCCCAGACAAAGCTGATCGAGTGCACCACCGCAAACGTAGGAAAGCCTCACGTGTGACAAATGGCGCAGTACCCCTAAACAAACCGATGACATCCCACCATAGCTAACAGTTGTCTGTGAGTCGCCATAAGGCGGCGACGTAACGATCAAATCATATTTGTCTGGCTGGCCGTGTCCGTGTAAGACGTTGACCAATTCACGCGCGTCTCCCCTCAACAACCGAAACCGCCCTGGCAATTTCTGAAGCTTGGTCCTTTCATTGATGAAGCTTCTAAGCCGGCGTCTGAAGACAGAAAGCGGCGATACCCAATACCTCCGGCGAGCAGCGGCCCTCATCCGGTGCAATTTCCACTGATTCTTTCGACAGTAACTGACTTCGCGCACAGTTGCGCTCAATATCGTGCTGACGACGCTGAGAGTATCCCGCCTGACTTTAAGAGTATTCACGAAGGAAATCAGTTCAGACAGCTGAGCAATAGCCCGTCTGGAGAACCACTTGACGGTTCTGTTCGGTTGGAGATCGAACATGACGCCGGACGTCACCCTGACTGGAATTCTCTTCATCACTGTTTCCAGTTCTTTCACTGCAGGGTGTGCGGCCTTCGCTCGCGCAATGCAAATAGCGAGCGGGTTGATATCCAGTCCCACGCAGTACGCACCTTTCTCTGCTGCAGCAAGCAAGGTTCGTGCTGTCCCACAAAATGGATCTAGCACCGTCGACTGTGGCTTTACAAACCGGTCGCTTATATAGCTGGCCAGCGGGTCGGCGATCATTGCCGGATACGGGTGGATTCGGCTGTGGCGGGTCATTCGACGGTTTTCAACCATTCCGCTATGACGTCTACGATCTGGGTTGGCGACCCTGTTGTCGTGTCCGCTGTAAAATCAGGCGATGCTAGGGCTGGGTTTCTACCGTACAGCCTCAGTTTCAATGCCCCGTCAGCTTCGTTCCGTGCGCGGAATGCTTGGACGCCATTGCCGCCCCGCGAGGTGAATCTTTGGACCCTCTGGTCGTCCGAGCATATCAACCTTACAAATTTGACCGCCGAGCAACCGGCAAGCACTGCGTCGAGGAAGCTTCCTTCGACAATGAAATCCCCTTGGGCACCCGTTACGGCAGCCTTGGTCTCACTATCGATGGTGGCATGGCCATTCTCACTCAGCAGGTCAGGCGAAACCCCCACAACCTGACAATGCCGTTTCACAGCCTCACCGCAGTGACGCACTGGGCAACCCAAGCGCTCCCCCAGCCCAGTAGCGACAGTTGTCTTTCCTACGCAAGCCACCCCGTAGATCGCGATAATCACTGTTTCTCGAAGACACAGATCAATTCAGACGGCTCGGTCCCTTTTCGTTCACTAACCCTTCGTCGCGCGGGTATTCGCGTTCGCGGCCCCCAAATCAATCGCATAGATTCTGCGAATAAGTCAACAACGCGCCTCGCCATGGCCCCGTACTTGCGCGAAGCTCCGATGACGATGGCGCAATAGCCACCAGCGCGGAGTATACGACAAATCTGGTCACGAGCTACGGTGATCGACGCCAGGTAGTCTTGGGGTTCGTCCCGTCGATTCCGCCTGCATCGCGCACCAATTTCGATGTCGCGGTCCCGGAGGAGCGGCCACCCGAACCAAAGATAAGTAAGTCTGTTCGCCAAGGCATAATCAATCATCCCCAAATAAGGGGGCGACGTAATGACAACATCTGCGGATCGATCCGGCAATGAAAGGCAGCGGACATCCTCAAACTTCACAGGGCTCCTTGATACGTCCAAAACCTTCGAAGTGGCGACAACCTGGATAAGGCGCCCCAACCGTTCTCCAAAAAGACGATTCACATCGTGCCAAACCGGAGGGCTTGGGAGCACGTTATCTGCCACCCAACCCCAGTGATGCTTCCTAGACTTTCCTGTGGACGTCTTACTTCCGCCTGTGGAAGCGCACGCAAACAATGTGTCAGAAAAGATCAGTTCGAGCGCGGACCTAGTGCGGGGTTCATGGACCCCTGAAACTATCTGCCACACCGACCGAAGCTGCGCAAGCGTATCAGGATGATACCAATCGGCCAAGGCCGGATCAGTGCCCGCCAGACCCGGACCATGATGATCACGCCGAGCCCTAAATTCCCATCCTAGGGAAGACGAAACCTTCAGGAGTTCATCTTTACGGCACTCACCGGAAACGGCGGCCAACTTGCCACTTGCGATAAGAACTCCCGCCCGATTGGCGTCGCTTTGCCAAGCCCGTCGACCTTGCAGAATTGCTTCGATCCCAGTTGTGCCGCTGCCGCAAAACGGATCCACTACCAAATCTCCACTTGAGGACAGCAGCTGAATCAAGTATGCAGGTATTTCGGGGATGAAGTTCCCTGGAAACCTGTGCAAAAGATGGAGACTGCTTTTTAGGGTACCAGAGCCAGGAAAATTCCAGTCTACGTGATCTAAGCCAGCCGTCAGCTTGGTAAGTGAATCGCGCCTCGTCATTTATCCTTACACTGCTTGAAACAACGTCGGTGTCGCAGAGTGCGGCAGCGGCACATTCTCGAGTTTGAAGAAACTTGTCGCAAGTTCCGACGCAATCCTGATCTCTTGAGGAGTGAATTTCTTTGGGGAACCAAAACCCAATAGCCACCGCTTTGGCTCCTCTCCAATGCAAACGTCCTGCTGCGACTCCAACTTCAACCGCAGCAGTCGATTCTGCTTGTCCCTTATCCGGTACGCGAAGCAAGTCTTGCCCAGTTCCTGAGTCAGATTTGCTGAGAATATGCGCACCGTCGGATAACTAGGGAGGCTACTTTGGATCCACAAGAGTGGTCCCAAATCCCATAAATCGCCTAGCAACCATCGTTTGACCGTATCGGATATCTCTTTCTCCGCGGTCAGTGAAAGTCGTGAAATAAACTCACTGTCGTGCATCTTCCAGTCCTGCAGCGACAAGTGGCCCCGTTCGAAGGCATTCACCGAAGCATACAGCAACATAATCTTGCCGGTAAAATCTGCTTCCGCCACCATCAGCCGCCCATAGACTGCACGCCTGCATTCAAGCCATTCGGTCACAAGCTGCACCGCGTGATCTGAGAAGATAGGTACGCCATTTGACGTGATTCCTACGATCGATTGGGCGATACGCTGAGGTAAGGCACGATTCAGTCCCATACCCATGTGATGGGCGATGCGAGACAGGTTGTCCAAATTATCCAGGTCAATACCACCAGCGATTAACTGGCCAAACTTTCCGCGCCCATTTATTGTGCCGACGATTTCCAGCAGCAGTTCCAGATCTCCAAATGTCCTATGAACCCATTCCTGAAGCTCCGCTCTGTGCCCAAGATAGAGCTGCAGATTTGAACCACCTATGTCAGAGGAATCCGAACCTGCGACCAACACAGACCATTTCTTTTCATGATTGAAATCAGAGTCGAGGTACGCCAGGGCTTCCTCAGCCAAATGTCCAAAGGGAGTAATCGCCGTGTCATGAATTAGCGCAGCAGCCTGCAGCAAGAGCCGCTCCTTCTCTGACAATGCATGGCGAAATCCAACGCAATTGGCTAAGTGGGCCGTGCCCAAGGCGTGCTCGTATCGACTGATGTTCGCAATCCCTGGCATCGAGATCGAGTCGATGTTTGACAAACGTATTTCCCGAAGCCGCTGCACTAGCGGACGCGACACCAGGTCAGCCATCTCAGGCGAAAACCGGACTTCACCGTAAAGGGCATCAAAGAACACGAATTCACGATCACCCAACATCTGCCACCTCTGGTTCGTGCGCCGTGCAAATCGCATGTTCCATTTTACTACCCCAGAACACGTCGGCATACGCTCGCATCAGATTCGAATCATCTTCGGAACATGCAGGCTCTACAAACAGAGTCAACATTCCACCCCACATGCGCTCAGAGGGGATTACATGGCGTAAGAAAACTCGATATTGCTCTGGAGATTCCACATCCACCAGCGCACCGCAACCCTCGAAGATTGTCAAAGTGGGTTGACGCAACTTGCCTCCCGACTCCGCTTTCAGCTTGTTGAACGCGCGCGCAGTCGCCGTATGAATTCCAGCATATGACTTCGCGCCTGTTACAAAATGCACTCCCATTTTGCTGATTTGATTTCGGCGCACAATGTGAACGCTATCACTGAACCCGAAGTGTGGAGTGTACGCATCAACCACGACAACACTCGCCGCGATGCTACGCCAGTCATTGCCACTAAGTGATTCCAATTGCTGGACAAAGTCATACGGGTGTCGAATGCATGTCGCGTATTGGACAAACCACTTTGCACGTAGTAGGTGAAGCGTCAGAGAAAGAACTTTGGGATCCGAGATGGCGATCGGAACATCGCATATTGCAGCGAAGGATACACGCGAACTAGGTGCACTCTTGCACAGCGCACTGGACTCAAGAGCTGCTTTGACATCTTCTGGGTTAACCGGCACCGGTTCATATTCATACGATGGCTCCGTCCGACTTCGAATGCGCCAATTACGGTAAAGACGCACGAGCGCGAGGTCTCGAAAACGGACCTCGTCTCGAAAGTGAACATCCCGGCAATGAAGGCGCCAGATATTCAATAGAACCCAGAACGTGCCAACATAGAAAGAAACGCCGGCGGCCGCCCCAAACCAGAGTGCGGCTCCGGTCAAAGCGACCGGTTGTTGTCCCGACGTGTTTGTTCCGCTGACCGCTAGCGCAGCCCCAATTCCCAGCCTCCGCGCGTGCAGCGCCTGAGCAATCAACATCAAGAATATCGACACAAAGACGGCGATCGCAGGCCAGTAGATAAATCTTGTGATGTAAGGGGTTTTCCGTTCGCGGGCAAGCAACGCATAGAAGCCAATAATAAACGCCAGGAGCGCCAGGGAACTCGTGACTAGACTCGAGGGAATCACCGTGTTGCCTCCACGGATTTGGACTCCAGCACACGGAATTCGATGCGATTTCGCTCGGCAAGTAAATGACTCAAAGATTCAGCCCACCGGTCGACACGGGCTCTTATTGTTTCTTCGTCGAGAGGGACGTCGTTCGTTTGTTGGCGAGCGCACTTCTGTTCCAGAGCGTCCTCAGAAAGGCTCAGTAGTCGCAGCATATGCTTGGCTTGATCTTTGCTGGCCAAGTCATTGGCGGGCAGTAAGAGCGTCTTTCCCGCAGCCGCGAGAACTTCCGACAATCGAGTGATCGCGTATGGCGATTGTTCTACCCACCCGGCTTGATACGCCGTATAACCCAGCGCAACGTGGTTAATCCCGTATTGGTCGGCAACCCTAACTGCCACAGCTACATAGGAGTGCTGGCACGTCAGGCACCCCGGCAAATCAACTTCGGGAACACGGAGCGCGCTCGGAGAGACCGCAACGTGTAGCCACTCCCCGTTTCCCTTGAAATATGGGCTTAGTTCGTCTATTCGCGATCGAACGCGCTCCATTCCCAATAGGTGGGAGTTCGAAATCGTGAGCAACACGACATTCTGGCACTGTCCAGCTAAGCGGGCAGCAGCGACGGTAGAGTCGCGGCCCCCTGAAAAAAGCAACACGCATGATTGACAATGCGAAATTGTATCTGGGTAGCTGAGTTGCATAATAGTTCTGTATCGCAAGCTCCGCAACAGCGCGCAGCATCAGGTTCCGGGACAACGCCTATGGTACCTCAAGTCTGAGCGGCAAGCCGACGCTTGGCGCTTCGGGCCTGTGAAGGGTCGCGGGGTGCTTCCTACGACCATGCCAAACTGAGCTCTTCGAGAGGTGTTGCCGGTGAGATTCATAGCCCGTAAAGCGCCAGCGCCCGCTCGACACGCCCAAGATCAAAATTGTGGGTGCGAAGAATCTCCAAGTAGCCGAGCTTATCCCCCATGCACAGCTTGTGGTCAGCCTGGAGTTTGTACCCATGGCAAGTTCCGCAGATACATTGAAGGTTTTCGCGGCGGTCTGGATTCCCAGCGTTTAGTCGTCGGATTAGTCGTGCCGGCACGATGTGGTCCACATGGCGCTTGATTCCTGCCTGCTTGAAATCCACTCCGCACGTCTCTACTTCGCACTTTCCCCGCAGGGCTGGTGTCCGCAGACTCCCCCATCCTTTCCGCAATGGGCGACGCCCCGGCCACTTCCGATCCACGCGGCTCCAACGGACCGGCCTCTCCTGCGTACTGAAGCGAGACCCGCAGTAGAGGCATCGTCGGTGGCGGTATGAACTGTGGCCGCGGTAGACGGTCTTGAGCACTTCTGTTCGTCTGTCTCCACAATATGGACAACGCATGGTGCATGCCTCCTTCCGCCGGATCGTCGTCCCCGCATTCCAAGGGAGAGAACCCCTCGGCCGAATTGCAGGCTTTTGTTCGGGAGAAATGGTCAACTAGTAGCTTGGCAGGTTTCCACAGGGAGATAGCGCGGAACTCCGCTAGGATTGCGATTCGAAAAGAGACTGAGGAGAAAAACCCTTCATCATGTTCTCCCAAGAAAGGGACATTTCATTTCAGGATGGGTCGAGCCGCCGCTTCCGTTGTTCGGGTTTCAACTACGCGAGGGCCACTTCCTTCTAGGGGTTCACCCGCTTAAGATGGACGGCTTGCGGCGGTTCTCCCCAGTCATCTTGCACGGAAAATTGAAGTTCGTTGTTCTTGAGCTGCCCTACAAACATTGTTGAATGCATTTCCGATTTTCCCGAGCTGAGGTTAGATTCCCTTTGGACTCGGAAAGCAATCTTGTTTCCGCTCAATTTGCCGTCGAGAACTTGATAACTCTCGTCCGTTTGAGAACGTGGGATCGTCACTGTTCCAAACAAACTTGTGCCGAGGCTCTGAAAATCTATCTTCATTGGGCGATAGTCGCTTGCCAATGAGGGCCATATCCATATGGCCTGGGTGGCTTTCCATTGCCCATCGATTCTCGTTTCTTCCGGTGCTTGTTGGTTCGTAGGAACCAGGAGGATGTCTGTCAATGGAACATCGGATGACAATATTCGCGCCGAGCTCCAGTCTTCGTATCCGCTTTGATTCACCTGGATGGTGGCGCTTAGGCTAGTCGCGTTGGGGGATGGCCTCGGAATTGTTAAAACAAAGTTTCCGTTATTGTCGGTAAGTACCGAGGGAACATCCGCTCTGCCGACCAGAGATACGGTCGCGTTCTTGACGCTTAGGTTGGTAGTTTTGTCGCGGACAGAACCTTGAATCGTTAGGGTCTTAGAGGTTGTCGGATTCGACGTAATGGCGTTCGCGTTCTTGAAAGCTGAAATGGCAAACAGGACGCTTACGAGCAAACAGAGAATCGCAAAACTCAAGAAGTAATAGAGATGAATTCTTGAGCGAATCCATTGCTCTGCGTTGAGACCGCTCACCCTCACGCTGCCCATTTCGGCTCGGAGCGCATCAAGGCGGTCTTTTTCTGGAAGCTTGTCGATTTTGCTAAGAAGGCCCTTGTTTCGCTCGACTCGTTGGCGCAAATACAGCCATGCGAGGGTCGCAACTACATAGGCGACAAACGCCATCGGATTCAGCGCCGCAGTACCGAGTCCCCTGAGAATCTCCATGATTGCCTTCCAGCCAAAAAGAGACGCACTGCCAGATGACCGATACGGGATAAGTAGCTATAGTTTAGACCTTGAAAAAGGCCCATGTCACCGAACTAGAAATCAAGTTGCTTTTTCATGAATACGCGATGGAAGCCGTCCTGGAGGTTGCGAGCGAATTCCCGGTAACCAAGCCTTGTGTACATTGTCAGGTTTTCGTGCATTGCGGCATTTGTATAGAGTTGGATCTCCGTGAATCCGTTTTCCTTGGCCATTGCCTCCGCAAACCCGATGAGCCGGCGGCCCAGGCCAGTACCTTGGCGCTCCGGTGAAACGGCCACGTTGTCTAACAGCATGTAGTCCGATCTTGGAATCAGCACTACGATGCCTGCGATTCCCCCATCGATTGTGAGTACCCAAACAGCGCCTTCCGCGACGCGCGCACTGTAGTCGTCGGTCATCGGCCCAGGCGGCTTCCCAATCCTGGGAATGTAATGCCTGTAAGCCGCATTCACGAGGGCTTCGATGAGCGGCACGTCCTCGGGCGACGCCGGACGTATAAGAGGATCCACCGTTAAGAGCCCCTAGTCAGCAGGCAGCTATAAGGTCCATATTGGACCTTTGGATGTAGCATTACACGTGGCCTTCGCCGTTGGGACACATCAACAATAGTGGAAGACTGCATAATTTAGTTCCTAAAAGAGTTCTTCAAATTCATCGTGGTTCTGCGCTCTCTCTAGATGAGTTTACAGCTCGACCCGTGCTGCTCGCTTGAACCATCCTTTGAATCTCTGTAGTCTCGGCTCATCCGCTTTTTCATGCACCATCTCTCCGGAGCGACGAGTGCCACCAGTAACGCAATCAGAGAGCCGAGGGTCTCAGGCGCTGAACTAAACCAAAAGTCTGAGCCACCGCCAGTCGTCGCACAAAAGGCCAGCTGTCAAAACTCCCTTGCCTCTTGGCGACTATCCTTCTGACCAAATCACGTCAATCTAGGGCCGATCTGCTTTGTTCGGCCAGCAGAACGTGCCACAAATTGAGTACATATATATAAGGACTGGCGCAGGCTACTTAGAAATCTTGATATTCGCTTTATATTCGCCATGCGGTGTACTACAATTTCTTGTGACAGTAACAGATCTTCCCAGTTCTGAGGCGGCTCACCTTGAAGATCGGTCGACGAACCATTGGGAGTAGAATCACGCATGCGTGACTCCCATCTATCACATAACGCACGTCAGCAATTTGGTCGGCATAATCGCCGACGGCCGTCTCTTGTGCGATCGCAAAGCTCAAGAAAAGGACTGCGTGCAAGTTGGCCACAAACATATCAAAGAACGGCGGCTCAACCGCCGGGTTCCGTTGGCCCCAGGGGATTATGTCGGGGATTACGTGCCATTCTATTTTGCCCCGAGATCGCCCATGTTGTATGCCATCCACATGGGGTTCGTCGATGGGTACAGCAGGGGACAATCCGAGATTGTGCACCTGGTTTCTTCGGCAGAAGCTGTAGAGGAGGATGACGACCTGCGCTGGGTCTTTACCGACGGACACGCGGAAATGGCTCCGCTGACGGATTTCTATAATGACCTCGACGACCTCGACAAGATAGATTGGAACGTCATGAAGTCGATTTATTGGAACGATACCGATGACGACCCCGACAGAAAGCGACGGAGGCAGGCGGAGTTCCTGGTGCACGAATTCTTTCCCTGGAAGCTTATCGCCAGTATCGGTGTCTACGAGCAGGCAACAGTAAAACGCGTTCAAGAGATCCTAAAGAAGTCGAGACATAAACCAGATGTCGAGATCGAGCGTGCCTGGTACTACTAAGGGAGCCGCATGATTAAAGAAGTGACTGGCAACCTCCTCGACGCGGACGTCGAGGCGCTCGTCAACACGGTCAACACCGTCGGCGTGATGGGACGTGGAATCGCGTTGCAGTTCAAGCAAGCTTTCCCGGAAAACTTTAGGGCCTATGAAGCCGCCTGCAAGCGCGGCGAGCTGAAACTTGGACGCATGTTCGTCTTTAAGCGCGACACTCTACGGACGCTTCGGAATCCTCGCTTCATTATCAATTTTCCGACCAAGCGTCACTGGCGCGGCAAGTCTCGGATGCAGGACATTGAAGCTGGTCTGCGTGATCTTGTGCGGGTCGTTAAAGAAGAGCATATTCGGTCGATTGCCCTTCCTCCTCTGGGTTGCGGAAACGGGAAGCTTCCCTGGAAGGATGTCCGCGAACGCATCCTAAAAGCGTTTGAGGCGCTTCCCGAAGTTGCCGCCCAAGTGTATGCGCCCGGCCAGGCACCGGCTCCCGAGGAAATGAAGATAGGAACGGAGCGCCCCAACATGACACCGGGGCGAGCCGCCCTGCTGGTGCTTATGAACCGCTATGCCCTGCCCGGTTATCGTCTTACCCTTTTGGAGATTCAAAAGTTGGCTTACTTTCTGCAGTTGGCGGGTGAACCGCTCAAATTGGAATTCCATAAACAAAAATACGGGCCCTATACGGAAACTCTTCATCATGTTCTCCAAAGAATGGAGGGACATTTCATTTCGGGGTACGGAGATCGAAGCCGTCAGGTTTCGATCGCATTGTTACCCGACGCGGTCAAGGAAGCCGAGGAGTTCTTGAGGAATTCCGGCCATTCGCAAGAGCGATTTGCGCGAGTTTCCCGTCTTATCGACGGCTTCGAGACGCCCTACGGAATGGAGTTGCTGGCGAGCGTTCATTGGGTCGCGTCAAGTACCGCAAACGAACAGCGGATTGACGAAGACCAGGTCGTGGAGCAGGTTCATTCCTGGAACGAACACAAAAAGATATTCCGCCCCGATCACATCAAAACTGCTTGGAAGCGTCTCTCCGAAGAAGGATGGATTTAACGCGGCCTGTCTTGTCTGCCTCCCGAGGCCCCATCGAAATCTCAAGAGCCTCTATTCCGGGGTACCCAAGGAGTGTTCAAAACACGATCCCTCATTTTTCACCCATTTCAATTTCAATCGGAAGGCCGTACTGAGCCAAAGCTACACCTGACTCGGTCTCACTGAGAGCAAGACAGGTCCAAGAGTGAATGAATACCTTGACGAATTTGTTGATATAGTTGCGGTTGTTGGACAGACAAAACGGGCCAGGAACTGGACAAGAACGTGCAGTACAAGGTGGGCAGAAAGGCAAGACTTATATGGCCACCAAACTTCTCAAGAGGTTCGCAGCTTTATTTGTATTGACCGCAACGTCCCTCAGGGGACAGGGCCCTACCCCAACACTGGCGACCAGCTATCTCCAACAAGCCTCGGATAGGTATCTGCATACCGTGGACGTTTATACGGTCGCGGACGCCGCTGGAAATCATTTCGCCGCCAGGGGAGCAATTGCAAGTCCAGGCGGACTTACCCTTGTGCCTACGATGGACGAGATCTCGCCCAACGCTCCGTGCTTGGCCTTCACCTGCATTACGGCCACGCTCAATCTGAATGGAAGCAACTGGGGCGGCTGGTACTTCCTGAATGGGGTTCTAGGTCCGACCGACCGCCAGCCATCGCTCAATTGGGGAGATCAACCAAATGCGGGCTACGACCTGTCTGGGGCTACGGAACTTCAATTTTGGGCGCGGGGATTGAATGGCGGGGAGAAAGCGGAGTTTTTCTGTTTCGGCGTCGGCTACGACGCGATCAGTGGCGCGCAGTTGGCAACATACCCAGACTCTTCCAGGAAAGTCACTTTGGGAACCGTCACGCTCACTACGACATGGACCAAATACCAGATTTCCTTAGCAGGGGTCGACATGCATTATGTGCTGGGGGGCTTTGGGTGGGTAGCCCAAGCTCAGGGTCAAGTAAATCCACTTCAGCCAATCACCTTTTATTTGGACAACATACAGTACCTAAAAGATCGCCCGACCGACCCGCGTTTTATTGTGAGCTACGAAACGATCAAGTCCAGCAATCCATTTGACGCGGTCGAGCGGAATGCCGCTTTTGTTTACGATAACGCAGTCGCCTTGATCGCATTCATCGCAGCCGGTGATCTGACTCACGCTCGCACTATCGCTGACGCACTGATTTACGCTCAATCGAATGATCGCTTCTTCACCGACGGACGACTTCGAAATGCCTACCAAGGTGGTGACATCAAGCTTCCGCCCGGATGGTTGCCGAACAACAAGCCGAACACTGTGCGAATGCCGGGCTGGTACGATCCCGCCAGAGCAACATGGTTTGAGGACGAAACGCAAGTCAGCACAAATACAGGAAACATGGCATGGGCAATGCTGGCCCTTTTGTATTTCTACGAGACAACTCAGGAGCAGAAGTATCTCCAAGCTGCGGATCTGCTTGGAACCTGGGTGATTGCAAACACTTCCGACACTCGTGGCAACGGCGGATTCACTGGTGGTTACGACGGATGGGAGAACGGGGCGACCAGCGGAGGTTCCGCAACTTGTGCGACAAATATTTTTGTGAACGGCCAGTGCAAGCGACTCTACAAATCCACCGAACACAATCTCGACCTCTATGCGGCATTCTCACGCCTCAACCTGGCTGAAAAGCAGGCCCAGTGGGCTCAGGCTGCGCAGCAAGCAAAGACGTTCGCGCTGAGCATGTGGGACCCTGCAGAAGGGAAATTCTGGACTGGTACAGACGAAGGCGGTGTCACTCCTTCGACGAGTGTTATTCCCTCGGATATCCAAGCGTGGGCGATTCAAGCGTTGGGTTCTGGGGCCACGCTATATCTGCCAGCTCTCAGCTATTTGGAATCGCATAGCAAGACAACGCTCGGATATGGATTTAAGCAAGACGGCGGAAACTCATGTGGAGACAACACGTGGTTTGAAGGAACTAGTCAGATAGCTCTCGCCTACCTGCTTGCTGAGAACCCTTCAAAACGGCAATCAATCTTGCGCAACGGTCAATCCGTGCAGGTGAGTTCGGGTGCGATCCCCGCAACAGATGGCGCCTGCCTGAACACCGGGTTCACTCTCAACGATGGCCAGCCGTGGGAATATTTCCCGCGCGCGCATGTTGGCGCCACGGGTTGGTTTAGTTTAGCCGAAAGTGCCGTAAATCCCTTTCGTGCAGAGTTATATGCGCCATCGGATTTTTCTCTCAGCCTAGCAGCCACCAACCTAATGCTAAGCTCCGGAACGCAAGGGACCGACCTGGTGACCTTCAAAGCAAATGGAAACATCTCAAGCGGTATCCTAGTTTCATGTACCGTGGAAGGAGGCCCGCTACCCGCAACCTGCACAGTCTCCCCCGGCATGGTGGTTCCCGGAACGGATCCGGTGACCTCGACGCTTACGATTACGGCTCCCGTCCTTTCGTCGAATTTGATTCCCTTCCTGGATCGAAATCGCTCAGTCCCCGTATTGGGGCTGTGGCTACCATTATCAGGACTCGCTCTGATTGGGATTGGTTTTCAGTCTCGCAATCGACGTATGCGGGGTCGCACAGTATTGTTTGCTTGTGGCCTGGCGCTTATTTTCATAACGTCAGCGCTCGGGTGCGGCGGCGGGAATGCTGGTGGAGGGGTGCAGCCCACTGCGATCATTTATAAGGTCACTGTGACCGGCACGACTGGATCCTTACAACATTCGTCTAGCGTGATGGTCACCGTACGATAACCAGCTTCAAAGACTAGGGTCCGCAACCATGGACTCAGAATTGTGGCATTGGAGGGAGTGTGTTTTATCGAGTGGCTTTTGTCATCACGGTCCATCTTTTGCTTTGCGCGGTCAACGTGGGGCAATCATTACGAACAGTTACGGTTTGGTTGATTCCATCAGAAAACGCCGCCCCAAACGACATGGCGCCCGGCGAAGAAATAAACGCTCGTGTCAGCGAATTCAACAGGCAGCTCAGCGGCACGAATCTGACGGTACTTAACACGATAGATCCTTTGGCAATGAAGTTGCCCACTTGGAATCCCGAATTCGCCGTGCCTAACGCTTCCGTAGTGCTGAGCCAAAAGCGCACCCTCGCGGCCCTTGGGCGATTTGCAAAAGAAAACAATATCGAAATTCGCGTCCGCTTTATAACCTGGGACGAAGCTTTCCGATTGCTGAATGAGATTGACACCACTCGGAAGTCTGAGAACGCGCCCGATGTCATCCAGATTGGCTCTACGTGGGCGGCGCATTTTGCCAAAGACAGAATGATAATGTCACGGCCAGAATGGGCCAAAGACCGAGGGAACTGGAAGGATGTTCTCGACCGCCCAGCTTCGGTGCTTCCGTACATCACCGATGTCCGCATCTTGTTCTACTGGAAACGACTGCCTTCTGCTGAGCCTGGGTCCATGCCGCTTTTTTTGAACACGTCAAGCTGGCAGTCGATAATAGAGTCCATCAGAGACCATGGCTCCGCGGGCGACACGATTGTGTTCCCTACCGGGTTAACCTTGAATCTCCTTCACGATTACTTTCCCTTGGTTTGGGCTGGCGGTGGCTCCGCCGTGGCCGACGGATGGACAGGCCAACGCATTGATCTCGTGAGCCCTAAGGCGCTGGCCGTACCAGAATACCTGGCACGAAATGCAAGGATTGAACCGAAGTCAGGTGAGCCAAGGCGACTAATCACTTTTCCAGAATCGACGCATGAGGAGACGTCTCGAATCTTCGTCAATGGTGGGTACCGCGTAACTCTGGAGCCAGCCAACTTTATCGATCGTTGGAGGCAGGACTTCCAAAAACGCAAACCACAAGCTGCATTTTGGGAATACGCTGGTGCCGTCGCACCACCTGTTCCATTCAAGGGGGGAAGTGAATTAGTTGTGCTGCAAAGCACGTTGCAGCCGACATTGGCGTTTGCCCTAGCCGATTTCCTCGCCACCGATCCCGGGTATACAGAAATGCTTGCGGATGTGGGGCACTTGCCTTCCTGCCGTCCCGGTTACGGCATCGATCGACTGATCAGTGCGTTGGGAGGAGGAGCAGCGGGACCGAGTGCGCAAGAATTCGTCGGTGCGGTTCAAAAGGCAATTGACCAAGGCAAGACATATCCCGATCTCGACGCCTGGCCTTCGGCCGTGGAAAACAACCAAGTGCTCGAAGCACTTCAGAATGTTTGGCGACGAACTGGCGAAGGTGATGTCGATGGACTTAGGACCGCTGCCAAAAGAACCGAGAGCATCATAAATGTTCGCCTGAACTGGTTCTACAAGCTGAAAGATCTCGTAATTCAGATTTGGGGGTTGCTAACGGTAGTCTTCCTGGGCGCCGCATCAACGATATTTTATTTCTATCTCAGGCGACTTCGAGCCAGGCAAGAGTTAACACTTTTGCTGCACCTTAATCGGGCTTACATTCATGACGCGACCAAATTCATTGGAGACAATTTCCATGGTCTGGCTGATCAGGCGCAACTAGAGGGATGGGACACAACCAGACTATTAACCAGTGTTAGAGCACTGAGTGCTCTCTTCAGAGACAGGCTGTCTCCTCACATCAATCAAATTGCGGAAGGCCAGTTTCAAGACTTGCGCGGAGGTTCGTCGCCGGTCAACTTGAAAGTAATCGTGGAGAAAGCCTTTGACGGGGCACAGTATATCTTTCAGGCATGCCAGAACTCCCCGCCGCCTTTTGTGCGCTTTATTCCCGAGCGGCTAGCGGAATGGTCGATCACCAAGCTCCCTTATGCGGCGGTTGTAGTCATCGAGGAATGGTTCCTTAACTCGCTTTGGTTTGTCGCTGCTCGTGAAATCAAAGATGCGGTTATTACAGTAACCGTCAGAAAAGGTGCTCTGTGCATCTGTTCACCTGGCCCCCTGGGGAAGCACGATCAAAAGAATCTAATTGAAGGTTCTCCGGTGAAAGGTCCTCAATCTGACTTTAAGGGAGGACTTGGCATAATGCGTGACATTCTACGCCTTGCTTATGGCGTGCGCGCTAGAGTCGAGAATTTAACCGACCCCGAGCGAGTCATTTTGCTCTTACCACTGCCCCTGCGAGTAGCCAGGCAATTAGGGGCTTTTCGATGAGAATCTGGCTCATCGAAGATAATGAGTTGCAGGCTGCCCACGCGGCCAAGTGCATATGGTCGGTGGCTAAAATAAAATTGGGTAAAGACTACCCCCGCTCGCTTGAGTTGTACTGGGACGCCACAATCGAATGGAAGCCAACTTTTCGCCTAATGAATGAGGCAAGGTCCGAGGCCCCCGCGAATGCCGTCGACCGCCCGCCGCACATTGTGATCCTAGACCTCTTCAACGCGAGGGGGTTTTTCGCTGAGCAGTTTCTAGGCTCTCTCAGAAATTGGGAGCTCTCGCTATCTGGCCGTCCAGCTTGGGTCATTCTCTGGAGCGTCAATCCAGGGCTTCAGGAAGTGGCCAGATTTCTTGATAAAGAGCCTCGAAGGGATCGTCACCTAATTGCGACGCAAACCAAGCAGCCATCTGTGTTGTCCGAGAAAATCCTGGGGTGCTGGCAATCTTGGGAGGAAGAACAATACCCTTGAAACTGAAGATTCTCTATTTCGAGCTGGGCGCGTCCGAAGAACTTCCCCATGAACTGGTCGCGCTCTGGAGGTCACGACTGGCAGATGTGTTGGCAGACGTCGAATTTGAACAATCGACCGATCTCGCCCGAGCTCATCGGGCCGCGTGGATGGGTGAACCATTTCTTCTGATAGGAACTGCCGAATCCTTGACTCGATACTTTGACGGTATCGACACTCAAACAAACAAAATATTCGCCGATCACGCGTATTACTGGGTGCTGACCGCATCGAGCTCTTATACTCATTGGCGGCTCAGGAACGACCGAGTCGTTGTTCTAAATTGGAATGTTGCCGAGCAGAATGTGGTACGAGAACGACTCGATCTGTTGAAGGCGTTCCCGCGGCTCAGGGGCATGAGCAAGCGAACGCATTTTACGCGGCAGGAGATTCAACGCCTTGCAACCGGCTCCACCGGTCCGGGGCGTTCGGTTCTCATTCTTGGAAGGTCCGGTACAGGAAAGGAAGAGGTCGCTCACTCATTATTTGAGAGTAGCGATCGTGCTAGGACCGAGCACAGCGATAAAGGCGGGATCTACCCGATAAGCGGGGCTTGGCTAAACATGGAACCTGGGATGGCCCTGACGGAGCTGATCGGGCTTGAGCCTGCTCGCGTCGACTCAGAAGTCAAATACGAAGGTCTAGTCAGTCTTTTTTCCAATGGAGCGTTGTTTGTGGACGATTTTGAGTCAGCTCCACGAAGTGTCCAGGAATGTCTTCTGCGTATCATGTCAACACCGCAAGGCAAAGCAGCCTCCTACAGAAAAGTGGGCGGAACCGAGGATCTGGAAACGAACGTTTGGCTGATGTTCGCAACTAACTCAGAGGTTGCAAAGATGTTGCAAGATGACCGGCTTCGCGAAGATTTCATGTATCGCTTTGAAGATCGGGTTTTAGTGCTGAGATCCTTAAAAGAGAGGCCTGCTGACTTCCCGACAATTGCACGGGTAATTTGGGATCAGTTGTGGGAGGCATCAAAGAAGGAAAAACCGCCTTTGACTTCGGATGTGCTGAAGCGACTCTTTGCCCAGGATCTTGAGTGGGAAGGTAACATCCGTACCCTTCGCGCGCTTCTTGCGCTCGTTGTTTCGATGAAGCTCAGTCCCGTTCACAACTCTGACTCCCCCGGCGCTTTGATCGACCAGATCCTTAAGAAAGGGCGCACGTACAAAGAGTGGGTCGGTATCGTAGAAACCGATTTCTTTGCCGCTGGCCAATCGCTTGAGGAACAGATCAGAGAAGCGGATGCGGGGCACGCCAGATGTATGGGACCCTCGGAGAATGGAGATCCCAACGAGTCTGATCTCACGCCTTCTGAGAGTAAAGCCAAGGACGCTTTGACCGCGCCAGGCTGGGAGGCATTTAGACGACTACTCAACCTCAGACAGCAACCAACCAAAAGCACTGCGGTCGTCCGCGTGAGCGTGAGGTTGAGCAGAATCATTTGGTACCTCTCCGTGAATGACTCCATCACTTGGAATATCGCAGGACTGCTCTCGGAAGTCGCTGAAGCTACGGCCAAAAAGGACCTCGAAACTCTTGCGGGAAGCAACGGGCCAGCGCTCATCGCAAAAGTGACTCGGAGCGACCGCGACCGTAGCAAGGCTGAAGCCTATGAGCGAGTAGAGGCGTTCTTTCGGCAATAATCCCATCCTCGAGCAGCGAATCCACCCCTCCCAGCTTTCCGATCGATTCCTCCAGCTACTGAGAAACGACGTACAAAGTAGTCTGGCGCAGTGAGTCCCATTTTTCTCCCAGAAAAATAAACGGAACACTAGCTGTTTTGATTTGCTCCTTCCCAACCCGTTGGAACGGAGCAACTTCGGCAGCGTAAGCAGAGCAGCAATTCTTTGTTCTCTGAGCCCGTGAACGATGGCATGAGGAGTGCTTTTATCGTGAGCGACTCACGCACGCAGCAAGGATCGATAAGCACTCAGAATCCTTGGATTTGACGAGGCAAGGGAGGATCACAATGGTTGGAAAGCGGCATGCTCATTTGGCGGGAGCTGTAAGAATTCAGATCTCGTCGTTTCTCGTGTTTGCCCAGTTGTTCGCTTTGACAGCAGTAGTCCCTTCGATTGGCTGCGGTGGTGGCAATCCTCCACGTCCTTCTTCGGTAACAGTGTCCGTTTCGCCTTCAACTGTGAACGTCTTGCTTGGAAATTCTCAGCAATTCGCTGCAACAGTGACTGGCACCTCGGACGCAAGCGTGGCCTGGACCGTCAACGGAGTCGCGGGCGGCAATTCTATGGTCGGGACGATCACCAGCGCTGGACTCTATAGTGCCCCGAAAGATCTTCCGGCACTTCCAAATGTGAGTGTGGCCGCTACTAGCCAAGCGGACCCAACAAAGGAAGGGAGCGCCACAGTGACAATCACGAGCGATGTCTCGCTAAGCATCAACGCTTCGCCCGCCAGGGGGTTGGTCGAAACAGGCGGTCAGCTTCAGCTCAGTGTCACGGTGAGCGGCAAGGGCATGCCAGCCAAAAACATATCGTGGGCGGTAAACGGCATTCAGAACGGAGACTCAGCTTTCGGCACAATCGGCACAACGACGCTCGACACTGCTATCTATACTGCACCTGAGACGACACCCTCACCAGCAAGCATCACGATTAAAGCTGTGAGCGCCGCCGACCCGAGCAAATCCGCCAGTTTGAATGTCACGATCGCAACTCCGATTCCAAGTGTACTTGTGGCAGGTGGGCAGACGAGCTTAACTCCAGGAAACTGGGTCAACACGGCCGAGGTGTTCGACAAGACAACACAGACCTGGATTCCAACGCAAAACGTTATTCCGAACGCTCCTCGGAGCACGGCCGGAGGATTGTGCGCACCGAATGCTGCGTTGTTGGGCAACGGCAAGGTGTTGCTGGCTGGAGGCGGATGCAGCGACGCTGGAATTACAACCAATGCCGCGAATCTATTTGATCCCGCTAACAACCGCTGGACAACCACCGGTTCGATGGTCTTCGGCAGGGATCAATACGGAATGGTTTCACGGACTGACGGCAGGGCGATGGCTATTGGCGGGTGCGCGGGAGGGTGCGAAGGGCCGAACATTCTGGGACAGTTTTATAACACGGTATCGAAGTCGACCGAGCTTTACGATCCTCAGACGGAAACGTGGACGACGGCTGCACCCCTAAACGCGGTGCATGGCAATTTCGCGCTGAATAACCAGCTACAAGGAGCAGCACAGCTGTTGGATGGACGGGTGCTCGCTTGCGGTGGCAGCGATGCCAACATCACCGTGATAGCCACTTGCGAGATCTACGATCCGACTGCAGATTCCTGGAGCGTGACGGGTGCGCTGCCGCAGGCGTGCGAAGGTCAAACTTGCCCGTTGGTGCTTCTGCCCAATGGCAACGTGTTGACGATTACGAATGACGGCCTGGGATCCATCGTGTTTGACCCGGCACAAGGAAGCTGGAAATCGAGCGGTTCTTTGGTGACCAGGCAGATCGGAGGCACCCTGACGGTGCTCGGCAACGGGCTGGTCTTGCTCACAGGTGGTTCATCCGACGGGACGAATCCCGCCAATGCCGCAGAACTCTATGATCCTGCGACTGGTCTCTGGAGGTTAACTGCTGCGATGAGTGCCAGCCGTTTGGATCACGTAGCAGTACTGCTCTCCGACGGTCGCGTGTTGGCCGCGGGAGGAGAAGGAACTCCGACAACGATTCTATCCACAGCGGAAATCTATGATCCGGCAAACGAAACGTGGGTTGCTACTGCGTCTATGTCCCAACCACGCCTTGCGCCGGTCATTGTTGGCCTGCCAGCTCGTGTTGTGACCAAAGGCGCGACGCGTGTGCTGGTGGCAGGTGGGGGAACGAGTTTCAGTCCCGGGAATTGGACTAACACGGCTGAAGTGTTCGACGCTTCAACCCACACCTGGAGTCCAACGCTGAATGTCATTCCGAACGCTCCTCCTGCTGCGGTCGGAGGATTGTGTGCACCGAATGCTGCGTTGTTGGGCAACGGCAAGGTGTTGCTGGCTGGAGGCGGATGCAGCGACGCTGGAATTACAACCAATGCCGCTAGCTTTTTCGATCCGGCTGCCAACCAGTGGACAACTACCGCCTCGATGGCCTTCGGACGGGATCAATTTGGAATGATTACACTCAGCGACGGGAATGCAATGGCTGTTGCTGGCTGCGCGGGAGGTTGCGAAGGACCAAATGCCCAGGGTCAGTTTTTCGGCACAGTATCGAGGTCAGCTGAGATTTACGATGCTTCCACGGGCAACTGGAGGACGGTGGCGTCTTTAAACACAGTGCATGGCAACTTCGCGCTGAATAACCAATTACAAGGAGCGGTACGGTTGCGAGATGGACGGGTACTGGCTTGCGGTGGCAGCGATGCCAACATCACCGTGATAGCCACTTGCGAGATCTACGATCCGACTGCAGATTCCTGGAGCGTGACGGGTGCGCTGCCGCAGGCGTGCGAAGGTCAAACTTGCCCGTTGGTGCTTCTGCCCAATGGCAACGTGTTGACGATTACGAATGACGGCCTGGGATCCATCGTGTTTGACCCGGCACAAGGAAGCTGGAAATCGAGCGGTTCTTTGGCGACCAGGCAGATCGGAGGCACCCTGACGGTGCTCAGCAACGGGCTGGTTTTGCTCACAGGTGGTTCGTCCGATGGATCTGGAGCGAATCCGATCAGCGCTGCCGAGCTGTATGACCCTGCGACCGACGTCTGGAGATTGACCGCCTCGATGAGCACGACCCGTCGCTGGCACGCGACGCTACTGCTCTCGGACGGTGAGGTGCTAGTTGCAGGCGGTCAAGGGACTGCTTCAGCCATCTTGGCTTCAGCAGAAATCTACGACCCAGCAACCGAAACATGGGTTTTGACTGCGCTTATGTCTCAGCCACGCCTCGCACCTGTCGTCGTTGGTCTGTGATCGCGGATGGCGCTCGGCAGCTCCGATTTGTGCCCTATGGAATCTTGCAGAGCATCAGCGGCCAGCCTGCATTCGCCTGTTAACCAACCAGGCGGCGGGTTCGAATTTTTCTCGGCGAGACAACCTCTTATTGCTCAACAAAGCTGAGTCTCCCAGGAACATTTGGGGGGTGAACCGTGGGCTTCCTGCATAGAACTTTCAGTTCAGGCTTATCGGGACGTGAAATCGATGGACATGTGCTCCAGGAGGAGGCCAAAAGGGGCTGGCGGATTTAGTCCTTCGACGAGGCTCAGGAACTTCACCCCTTGCGGCACAATCGAAGGCGGCGCATCCTCGCTGGTTGCAAGCACAATTGCTTGGTCAAGCTTGCTGTTTTCTTTGCGCGGCAGGTCAGCACCGTCGGTCACCACAAATTGCAGGCCTTGGCAAGCCAACCAGCGGCACCTGACATGCGTCGAAAGAGCTAAAGACGCGAAGAGGCTATAACTTGTCCATCCCTACTAACCTCCGGCGAGAGTGGAAAACGTATCTTTCACGCCGATTTTGGATTCTCGGCGTTCTTCTTCTCGTACTGTGCGCTTTAGCCCTGGTCCAATACCGTTGGATCGATCAAGTTGCCGAAGCACAGCGCCAGCGCGCTAAGGCGAATCTCACTGCCGCTCTTTCTAGTCTTGAGAGCGACTTCGATGTTGAGATAACGCGCGCTTTCGTGGTGTTCCAGGTCCCCTTCGCAAGCGTCACCGATTACTCAGAACGCTACATGGAATGGGTGCACCACGCTCCTTACCCGAACCTGATTCGTGGCGTATACATCGCGGACGCAGAACGAGCGGACTCACTCCCGAAACCCGTCATTCCGGGAGAACCCGCGATTCGTTCTACCGAATGGCAACGAGATCTGGCAAAGCTGCCGTCGGCGTTCGCCGGAGTAGCCGTATCCGCTTCTGCCTCCAGTACTGCGGTGGGCTTACAGATGTTCTCGGGGGGAGGAATGGGAGTTTCGTTCGCCTCGCCTAGTCCTGACGTGACGATCGATGGAAACCCTGCGTTTGTCTTTCCGATCATGCCGTCTATGCCCGGCGTTACGACGCGAGTCGTGACCCGAGTCCCAGACGCCGCTCCGCCTATTCGAGGGGAAGGCATAAGCAGCGTCGGTCGCCCGGTCACCGCGTCGCAGTGGGCCGTACTAGTTCTTGACGCCGACTATATAAGAACAACGTTCTTGCCGAGACTCGTGAAGCTTTACTTCCCAAATCAATCTGCATCGGATTACCAGATTCTCGTCGTGAATAGGAACAGTGCCAGATCGCCGCGAGTCATTTTCCCTTCGGAATCGGCACCTCCGGAAAGCCAGTTTGTTCAGTCCGATGGAAGGATCAATCTTTTCGAACTTCGCCTGGATTGTTTCTCGCTACCCTCCTCCGCAAATGCCATCAGGGTCATAAGGACCCCGCCCGACATTCGCCTGCTATCAGTGGACAGTTTGTCCGAAATCTTGAGTCGAAGAGCGCCGACCTGCAACAACCCTGGCTTGACATTGGGGGAGAGCTCAAACGGGTTGTGGGAGATGTTGGTTCGATATCGAGCAGGGTCGCTCGACCAAGCCATGGCAACTTTCCGTCACCGCAACCTTCTTTTGGGCGGAAGCGTGCTTCTCGTATTGGCTCTGGGAATTTCCATGCTTGTTGTTTTGACTGAACGCGCGCGCGCGCTCGCAGAAATGCAGGCAGAGTTTGTCCTCGGCGTGTCACACGAGTTGCGCACTCCCCTCACAGTTATCCGCTTGGCAGCGGACAACATCAAGAAAGGCATGGTGGAGAGTTCTGAGCAAGCTCACAAGTACGGCGAGATCATACATGCCCACGCATTGGAACTTTCGAACATGATTGAAGAGACGTTGGCGTTTGCACGCATGGAATCCACGACGCTGATCCCGCACCGTACGCCCGTTGCGCCCGAACAAATTGTGAAGGCTGCGCTGGCGGATAACGAATCTGCCCTGCGCGACGCAGGCGTCGAAGTAGAACTGGATCTTGCACCAGACCTCCCGCTACTCAACGTAGACCTCAGACTGGTAAAACGGTGCCTGGAAAACCTGATACAGAATGTCGGCAAATATGCTGCGATGGGCCGTTCGATGACGATTCGGGCGAGTAAGGCAGACAGACCTGACGGAGAAAGAGTAAAAATATCGGTTGAGGACCGAGGCCCTGGCATTTCTCCCGTTGACCTCCCACACGTTTTCAAACCCTTCTATCGGGGCAAACACGGCGAGGCTTCACGGGTACCTGGGGTTGGTTTGGGTCTCACCTTAGTCAAACGCGTTGTGGAAGCTCATCACGGAACAGTGGAAGTGGAGAATTCGCCGCTGAACGGCGCAATATTTTCAATCTGTCTGCCTTCCGACCGGTCTCAGCAAGAAACGCGTAAGGCAGTGTGATCCGTGAACAAGCGAATACTGCTAATCGAAGACGAGGCCACCTTATCGCTCCTCCTCCAAGAGCGCCTGGAGAAGGAAGGCTATTCCGTCGCGACCTGCAAGGATGGCGAACAAGGTCTAGCACATGCATTGCGCGGGGCTTTCGACCTGCTTCTGTTGGACATTAGGCTGCCGGGAAGAAATGGATTCGACGTTTGTCGTGAATTGCGTCGCCACGGCATCAATGTGCCAGTCTTGATGCTCACAGCCCGAGGCGATGTCAAGGATCGGGTGAAGGGGCTAAAGATAGGTGCCGACGATTACCTGGTTAAGCCCTTCGACGCCACAGAGCTATTGGCGAGAATTGAGGCCCTGCTTCGGCGGGCGAAGAACCTGCCTCCGCAATCGATGGATTCCGTATTCTGCTTTGGGAGCGTGATCGTGGACGTTAACAAAGAAGAGGTCCTGCGTGATGGCACGCCCGTTGAACTGACCGCAAAGGAGTTCGGACTGCTGCGATATTTCATTTCAAACCCAAACGAGCGTCTGTCTCGGCAAGCACTTCTGGAGCAGGTGTGGGGCTACAAGCAAGTCTTGAATACGCGCACGGTCGATTTTCACGTTGCACAGCTGCGGCAGAAATTGGAAGCAGACCCAAAAGAACCGCGCCACATCCTCACCGTATTTCGGTCCGGTTACAAGTTTGTCCCTTTCCCCTGATTCCGACCTCTCAATTGTAAGGCGGTTGTAAGTTCGTTTCTTACTGAAGTCTCACAGCAACACGGCAACTCTTAGGGCGATACTAAGGATCGAACTGCAAGCATCGGCTCAACAGCTCTGTCTAGCCGGGATCAATTAGATTCGAAAGGAGACTGAGTCAGCCATGAAAGGTACATTGATTTTCATTCTGGCAGTTTCCCCGTACGCATTCGCCCAAGACAACGCGAACACGATCCACTACCAAACCGCTGCTCCCACCGGGGCAATCGCTTGGGGCAGAATGGAAAATGGGTCCGGCGCTTCCGTGCAGGGCGCGCCCTATTCCGCTTCCATCACCAACAAATCAATCCAAACACTGGCCGACGGCAATCACATCGTTCAAACCAGCATGGGGACAACCGCGCGCGACTCGCAGGGCCGCACACGCCAGGATGCTCCTTTGCCAACCATTGGCAATCTGTCCGCCAATGCGCCCCACCTCGTCTTCATCGAAGACCCGGTGACGCACGCGTCTTATGTGCTGAACGTGACGGACAAGACTGCGCAGAAAATCCCGAGGCCGCCTGCCGCGGGAGATGGCTCCCTCGCGGGCGGCGAGGCCAGGGTATTTTTCGGGCAAATGGGGAGTGTTGCTACAGTGAGCGGCCCGTCGGCGCGACCCGCGACTGCCGTAGCGGATGCCCTGCAAGCCAAAGAACAGGTGAGCACGGAGAACCTCGGGTCTCAAACCATGGAAGGTGTCCTCGTGAATGGAGTCCGCACGACACGAATCGTTCCAGTTGGTCAAATCGGTAACGCTGAACCCATCAAGATTGTGAGCGAGGTTTGGACCTCGCCTGATCTCAAAGCAGTCGTTTATAGTAAGCGGAGCGATCCGATGATGGGTGAGGAAATCTACCAGCTTACCAACATCGTGCGCTCGGAGCCCGATCCTTCGCTGTTCACGATCCCATCGGATTTTACGATGATTGCCCCTGGGGTGGTCGTCTATCGCGCGAACCAAGAGAACTGTGAGACAGCAAGGGCTTGCGTCTCCCACTGAGCCGGCTAATAGCCCCCCGGTGTATAACGCTCAGGTGAGAGTGACACGCCGCACGCAGCTTGATTCCGAACGGATTTGCTGAACAAAGAGAAGACCTGCAAGGAAGCGGGCGTGGACGCTCTTAATACACCATCCTCATGACAACGGCGAGTCGCTCGGTTCCATTCCGCCCCGAACTGTAAGGCACTTGTAAGCTCACTTCTTACCGAACTCTCACAAGACAAGCACAACGCTCCGCATGATAAGTGCGTCTTGTCTCACTGAACCCGAATTCCCAAGGCCCAGCATCGCACAACGATCTCGTATCTGCTCGGCAGGCTGCAACGGCAACGATATTTCCGAGTCGCTGTGTTCATAGGAGGAAAGCAGTGCCAGCCGCAACACGGCCGAGTTGGGTGCAAACGAGATGCTAAATGCTCGCTTGTATTTGTCTCTATTCATCGGAGCAACTTTCCTCGTCGTTGGATGCCCGAAAGGAAATCCCGAGTTTCAGGCAGGTGCTCGCGCCGAGGCAATGCAGGACTATGACACTGCTCTTGTTCATTTTGAACGTGCTCTCCGCGCCAATCCGACGAATGCCGAGTACAAACTACGAGCAACGCAAGGTCGGTTCGAAGCCGGAGACCTCCATATTCAGAAGGGGCGCGTGGCGGCCAAAAAAGGCGACCTGCAAGCTGCATTGGCGGAGTTCGAGAGGGCACAGGCCATTGATCCCGCCAATCCACTTGCAGACCAGGAAGCAAAGCGCACACTCAGTTTGCTGGCAGAGGCGAAAGCTGCTGAAACACCAAAAACATCGGGCCCGGGTCCGACTGACCACCAAGACCTGCCCCCGAGGCCGCCACAGCTCAAACCCCTTTCGCGCGCTCCCATCAATTTGAAGATGGCGAACGACTCGCGAATCGTGTTCGAGACTGTCGCCAAACTCGCAGGCCTGAGCATAATTTTCGATCCCGAATTCCCTGCGCGCAGAGTCTCGGTCGAGCTGCCCGATGTGACACTGGAACAGGCGCTGGACGCTATTTCATTTCAAAGCAAAGCTTTCTGGAAGCCCATGGCGAGTAACATCATCCTGGTAGCCCCCGACCAGCCCCAAAAACGCAGGGACCTGGAAGAGGAAGTTGTACAGACGTTCTATCTTTCGAATACCGTCACCCCTCAAGACCTCACGGAAATCGTCACGGGCCTGCGGCAGCTACTCGACCTGAAGCGTGTCCAGCAGGTCAACGCGCAGAATGCAATCGTGATCCGTGACACTCCCGATAAGATGGACATCGCGGAGAAGATTATTCGTGACCTTGACCAGGCCAAGCCCGAAGTGCTCCTTCAGGTCTCCGTTCTGCAAGCTAGTCTCGATCGCCTGCGTGACCTTGGAATCCTTCCGGGGCAGACTATTAAGGTTGCGTTTACGCCGCGCGCTTCTCTGACGCCCAACAGCAGCAGTTCCTCAAACTGCGGCGCCAGCAACAGCAGCAGTTCTTGTTCCGAAATTGCCCTCAACAGCCTGAAGCACCTCTCAACGGCCGATTACAGCATCACCCTTCCCGGAGCCACTGCCAACGCGGTCCTAACGGATAGCACGACCCGCATCATTCAGGATCCTGAGATCCGCGTCACTGACGGGCAAAAGGCGGTGTTGAAAATCGGTGACCGCGTGCCCGTGGCAACAGGAAGCTTTCAAGCCGGTGTTGGAGCAGGCAGTACTGGCGTCAGCCCCCTTGTGAATACTCAGTTTCAGTATATCGACGTGGGCGTGAACGTCGACGTGACCCCGCGAGTTCATCCGAACAATGAAATCAGCCTCAAGCTTAAAATCGAGGTCTCATCGGTGACTGGTACAACGAGCATAGGCGGAATTAGTCAGCCAATCATCAGCCAGCGCACTGTGGATCACGATATCCGACTCAAAGATGGGGAGGTCAGCATTCTCGGTGGATTGCTTCAGCGTACCGAAATGAATTCGGTCAATGGTTGGCCGGGCTTGGCTCATCTTCCTTTTTTCCATTACTTTTTCTCGGATACTACGAAACAAATTCAGGATAGTGAAGTCCTGATCGTCCTGACTCCGCATGTCGTCCGTCTTCCAAGCTTCACGCCTGAGAATCTCCGCCGGCTCGCCACAGGCACAGATACCAACGTGCACGTCTTTCGCGCAGAAGAGGAGCCCGTTGTGTCAGCCTCTCCCATGTCAGCGGCTGTGACCGCCACGTCGGCCCCCAGCTCGACCCCGCCTTCTCCCACAACTCAACTCCATTTCCATCCGCCAGCCATAACCTTGCAAAAAGGGGAGACAGCGACAATTGCTCTTGCTATCGCCGACGCTCACGACCTGTTTTCGATTCCTCTCCTCCTGCAATACAACCCCGCTGTAATTCAAATTGAGGAAGTTCGCAATGGCGGATTTCTCTCTGGAGGTACTCAAGAAATAGCGATCGTGCAACGCGTGGACCAAGAAAAGGGCCAAGCCATCATTTCAGCCACACGCCAGCCAAACAGCTCGGGTGTGAGCGGCAGCGGAACGATTCTTGGAATTGTTATTCGAGCCGTGGCACCGGGGACTTCCGCAATCCGGATTTTACAAGTGAATGCGAGAGATTCTCAGCAGAAATCAATAACGCTGGCTCCGCAAGAGGCCTCCATTGAGGTGCACTGATGCCCGAATCAGATGTCGTGCCGAGAAGATTCCATTCGCCTGCGCCGCAAGCATCAGGTTTGCCAGTGCGCCTCCCAGGCCGACGCAGTGGAAGTCGGTGCGGAAGTACCGCGATGGTCTGACAGTGGACGCCTTTGGATTGTCGTCAGGGCAGGCAACGGTGGCGAAGATGGTGCCGGCGTCGGTGCTGCGGCGGCAGCTCGCGAGCGCCAAAAACATGCGCACGCCCGGATGTCGGGAGTTGCGTCTGCAGTCCAGAGATGCTGTGCAGCATACTTTCGCCACGCCGCCATGATCCGTTTCTGCTGGGCCGTTCGCATCACGCGCTCGCGGCGCGCGCCGCTTCTTCCAACGCCTTCATGGCCGTGAGATAAGGGCGGGGACCATAGCTCACCCTCGCGACGCCATGCTCTGCTAGGACGCTTACGGGCGGAGTGGCGTCGCTAACCATGATGTTGAGCGGGAGCGGCGACACTTCAGCCAGGCGCGCGATCAGAGTGATATCCATTAGACCGGGCACGAAGAGCCCATCCGCGCCAGCTTCCTCGTATGCGCGTGCTCGCTCGATCGCCTCAACGACCATAGCATCGTCATGCTGTTCGGACGGTCGCTGGAAAAAGATATCGGTGCGAGCATTGATGAAGAAAGGGATATTGGCCGTATCGGCCGTTTGCCGAGCGCGCCGGATGCGATCTCCCTGATCGACTGTCTCGCGGAGTTTCCCATTCGCCGGAAAGCTGTCTTCTAGGTTGCAGCCTACGGCCCCTGCGTCGATCGCTAGACCGATAGTCTCGCCGACGGCTTCCGACTTATCGCCATAGCCGCTTTCCAGATCGATCGTCACTGGTAAGTCCGTCGCGCCGACGATCCTGCGTAGATTGTCGACCGCCAACGAGAGCGAGATCCGCTCGCCGTCGGCGAAGCCGTTTGCATTGGCGACCGACCAACTGCCCGTCGCGATCGCCTTGGCGCCGCCTGCGGCGACGGCCTTGGCGCTGCCCACATCCCAGATGTTGAAAAGGACGAGGGGCTTTCCGGGAATATGCAACGCCCGGAATTGTTCGACCTTGCGCTTCTGATCGGCCATTCTTTTCTCCCCATAGACTGGCGAGCGTGAAGTTCTTGCGGCTGTCATGACGCCGCCTTTTGTCGCACCACCAGCCAATGTGCGCGTAGTTCCTTGTCGAATTCCTCCCGGCGTTCCTCAGGAAAGAAGATTCTGGCATCCTTGAACTCGACGCGGCGCCGAGTGCCCGGGATGTTGTCGGCCAGCCAGCGCGACCATTTCACGTCGAAATACACATCGTCCGTTCCCCAGACGATCAGCGTGGGCACCTTCAGCGTCTTCAGCCGTGCTTCTATGGCGAGCGTGTGCTTGTTGTCGAAGGCTGCGAGGAAGCGTTGCAGGTCGCGCGTGCGCTGCTCGGTCCTGACCAGCGGACGCAGATATTTTTCGATAGTGTCGTCACTCACTCGCTCCGGGTGTTCATATGCTGGTCCCAGGGCTTGCGGCGACCGATAGACGCTTTTGTCCGACAACATGGCGTTAAGGGTTCCAGGTAAACCGCCGGCGGCCGCCATGGCCAGGAAGGGCTTGAAGGCCTCAGGCGGCCAGTTGTCATGGGTGTCGCAGTCGGTGAGCGTGAGACTGCGCACGCGCTCGGGATACAATGCGGCGAAAATCTGTGCAATACCGCCACCGCTGTCGTTGCCCACGAGATCCACCTGATCGATGTTCAAGGCATCGAGAAATTCCTTGAGCATCTTCGCGTTGGCCGTCACGGATACGTCCTGATCCGGTGCAATTTCGGTGTCGCCATGCACAAGCAGGTCCACGGCTATACAGCGCCGAATGTCGGACAAATCCGCCAGCTGATGACGCCACAAATACCCGTTCAGCAGCACGCCATGCACGAACAACGCCACCGGTCCTGTGCCCTGTTCCATGTAGCTGATACGCCCCGACGGAGTCTGCACGCTAAGATGCATCGGCAATGGTTTATTTTCATCCGTGGCGGACACATCCGACCCCTCGTTGGACCTCATCACGCGCGCGTCCGCGGCTACACACCGTAGCATCGCCGCACCCACATAGAACCCGATTCCCAGCGCGCCGGTCAGCAATACTGCAACGAGCCGTGCAACCCGACGCTGCGCTTCATGAACGCTCACGCCTATTTTGTTTCCATCCATAGCTCAGCCCCTTCTCGCCGCTGTCGCGGAAACGTGCGCTTCCTTCAGCTTCTGTGCACACTCATCACAGCACACCTCTACCGTCTTGCCGCCAATCTTGACCTTGATGCGATTCGCATCTAGCTTGCAGTCGCAAGCCGCACAAGTTCTCTCAACCATGACATCGCTCTCCAAAACTCGAAGTCCGGGTGCACCCAGTAGGCCATGCAGGAAGAGAGGGCCGCTGTCAGAATCTTTAGCGATTTGCTCGGAGAGGCGCTAACGATGTAGCGCCGACTGCCTCAATTCCGTGGGCGGCAGTCCCTTTGGAAGAGGCGCGCCTTAGGCTTGCCGATCTATTGTAAATCTCAACCATCGAAGCGGGGTTACAGACTGCCGGATGGCTACGCGGTGGGATCGGCGCCGAATCGGCAGCCGCAGTGCAACCGAGACGCCACCTGCGCTCTCGCTACTGGGGAGGGGATTTGGAACGAGATTGAGTGGAGTTGCGCCCTTCCTGCTCACCGAAGGACGAGGTTCTGAGTGGATCGGCAAACAGGAAGTAATCGGGGTTAGTTGCGGTTAGCCCGTGACTCGGGCGCGAATCATCAAGAAGGCGTCCGTAAAGCAGCAGTGGTCGATTTCGCTTCGACGAGTACACGGTCCTATCAGAAGCCAGGCCCATCCGACGATCAGCTCTTTCAATAGAGAGAGTCATTCCTCGCGCAGAAGTATCGCAGGATCAACCGACAGCGCGCGTTGCGCCGGAATCCACGTAGCGATTAGCCCCAGCAACGCCATCGCGAGAACAGTACCTGTCAATACCAGGGGATCGCGCGGCGTGGCCTGATACACAATGAAAGCCAGCACCTTCGTCGCAAGCAGACCCAGAACCAATCCAACCCCCGAACCAATCGCCAACAGTTTGAACGCACGTCCCAGCGCGGCCTGCAACACTTCCTTGCGTTGCGCGCCGAGAGCCACGCGAATTCCCAACTCCTTGAGCCGCTTGCTCACCGAGTAGGCAGCCATTCCGAAGATGCCCGTGATCGAAAGCATCGCGCCCATCATGCCCAGCACACCCAGCGATACTGTCGCCATGCGCGAGGGGAACAAAGTTCCGCCTAGTTCTGTGCTCCACGGGCGAATCGCCAGAACCATCCCAGGGTCGATGTCCCGCAGCACACTTCTCATGGCCACGGCAAGTTCCTGCGGGTCGCGACTCGAGCGCACCACCAGCCATGTCCAACTAGCCGGCGACTGCAGGAGGGGGAGGAACATCGCGGGCTGTTGGTCTTCGGTAAGGTTCTTATATTTTCCGTCTTCGACCAGACCCACCACTCGCACGCGCGTTCCATCCCTCATCTTGAAATACCGGCCGATAGCGTCCGGTATGGAGCCCAGTATCTTGCTTGCGAACTCCGGGTTCACCACTGCTACGCGCGGGGCGTTTGTGTCGTCATGCCATGAGAAGGCTCTGCCCGCCAATAAAGATGTCCCGGATGCGCGGAAGTAGTCTGGAGATACGTTGTACATATAAGGGTCGGCCGCGGCATTCGATGGGCTCAGATCCGCGGTTGTGTCGGTATAGACGATCCCTTGCCAACTACCGGGAGGTTCTAACGGCGGATAATTCACCGATCCTACGGAATCTACGCCAGGAATCGCTTGTATGGCATCGATCATGCGCCGTTGCATTGCGGGTACTCTTTCGCCGCTGTAGCCTGCTGTCGTCAGATCAGTATCTACCAACATCGCGTTCCGCGGCTCAAAACCGAAGTTGCTGTGCATGGAGCGCATGAGTCCACGCACAGCAACCATCGATGAAGTGACCAGCACGGCACAGATCGCAATTTGGACGACAAGCATTACGTCCCGCACGGTAATTCGGCGCCCGAACGCGCCTGTCGATCCCGCTTTGACGATCTCATACGGATTGGCCCGGAGGATCTGGCGTACCGGAACAATTCCGAATAGAACTCCGCTGACCAACGCCAAGACCAAAGCTACCAAATAAACGTTAGCGTCCGGACTTACCGGCACATGGAGGGGGAATCGCGGAAATGGCTGCCACACGCTCAACCGGCGCAAAAGCACAATGCTTCCCATAAGTCCCGCTACGCCTCCAGCGAGCGAAAGCAGCACGGATTCGGTGAACAGCTGGCGCAAAATGCGATTGCGGCTCGAACCAAGAGCCAGGCGCAAGGCCACTTCGCGAGAACGGTCGGCGGCCCGCGCGGCAAACAGGCTGCCCAGGTTGGCACAGGCCGCCAACAGTATCAAACCCGAAAGAAGCATCAATCCGGTGAGAAAAGCCCGCGTTGCCCCCCCCAAATAGTCGCCATGAAGACCAGGCCGCGCCAGCGTATAAGGCTCATTACCTTCTTCTTTGGGATAGCCTCTTTTCAGATACGAATCCACGGAGTTCAGATCGGCAGTGGCCTGCGCCGGAGTGACTCCCGGCTTCAGATGTCCCACCATCTCAAACATCCAATGGATCTCGCGCGCGTTCAAGATCTTCTCGCCGGATAACTGCTCATGGTTCACGATGGGCACGAAGATATCCGAAGCGAAAAACAAGACGGTCCCCTGGAACCCTGGAGGCGCCACGCCAAGGATGGTGAATGGATGCCTGTTGAGCCGAACAACGCGGCCCACCACGCCGCGATCGTTCTGAAAATGGCTGTGCCAATATGCGTAGGAGAGCACGACATAGGGCGCGCTGTTTGGGCCATGCTCATCGGAATCGTGGAAGAATCGGCCAAGGTACGGTTGAATGCGCAATACGTCGAAGTAGTTTCCGCTGGTTTCGTACTGCCAGACATTGGATGGATCTTTGCCCGTATCCAGCCCTGACTGACGGATAGCAAAAACAGCCACATCGTCGAAGCTGCGATTGCGCTGGCGAAGATCGAGATAATCGGGATAGGAGTGGGACCCGACGTCGCTCCCGTGCTGGACTATGAAAAGGCTCTCTGCCTGAGGCACATTCAGCGAGCGCAGAATTAACGCATTCAATACCCCGAAGACGACTGCGTTTGCGCCGATGGCTATTGCCAGCGTCGCAACAGCCACCGCGGTAAAGCCGGGAGATTTGCGCAGCAGGCGCAGGGCGAAGCGCAGATCCTGTAGAAAATCTTCGATCAATGGCAGTCCTCGCTCGGCTCGATAATCTTGTTTCATCGCCTCCACCCCGCCAAACTTCAGCATGGCTTGCCGGCGGGCCTCAACGGGAGGTAAGCCGGCGCGAAGATTTTCGGCGGCTTGCAGAGCGATATGTTCCTCAATCTCTTCCCGCAATCGTTCTTCTTGTGTCCGCCTTGTCGCAAAGCTGACGAGCCGGGTGAAGAAGCGCCTCAAAGATTTCATGAAAAATCCTCCGCTTTCACTTCGAAGAACCGAGCGATGATCGCTGCCGTTTGTTCCCAATCTTGGGTCTCGACCTGCAACTGCTTGCGTCCTTCGCGCGTGAGCCGATAGAAGCGCGCCCTGCGGTTATTCTCTGAAGCGCCCCACTCGGACGCGATCGCGCCTTCTTGCTCAAGCTTCAGCAGCACGGGATACAGAGTCCCTTGATTCACGGCCAGCAGATCTCCGCTGATCTGCTCGATGCGCCGCGCGATGCCGTAGCCGTGCAGCGGTCCCAGGACATCGAGAGTCTTGAGGACCATCAACGCCAGCGTGCCCTGGAGAACGTCCGTTTTTTGCTTCATAGTATTAACGATGCACCGCCATTTTGGTTTCCAACAGGAAGGATGGCACACTTCCTTTGGGAAAACAACAGGTCAGTGCCGAGCGTGCCCCTGTGTGGATCGATGATGCTGTTCCAACCGAGCGGAGAAGGTGCTTATAGCCGAATCGCCGGATGGAAACTATAGCGGAGCGATACTAAAGAGCATTGGGCGCTATGCCCAATCCCTCTACTAACGGGGTGGGAGGATTCGGACATGGGATCATTGGCAAGGCCGGGAAATCCATCGACAGCCGTTCGCCATCCTGTGCGACTTCTAGGAGGCGGCTCCGTGATTCAAAGCGAACTCGGTTTTCTTTGGAGCCAATCTCGTTGAAGACGACAAACGCCGCGGCCAGCGTCGCGTGTACACACAGATCTACCTCCTAGCGGGGTGTAAACCAGCGCAAATCGAAGCTGTCGCCCTTGGGCACAAAGAACGCGGTTTCCGAGAGATTATTCTCCTGCGCGATGGCCTGCATCACCCATCAGGCAGCCACTCACTTAAAGGGCAAACAGCGGTGGGATTACCATGGAAGACCTTGCTGGCAAATGCGTCGATTTGGTATACGTGGAGATCCTTCATGATCAATCAAATTGATACTTCATTGCGCTGACTTTGTTGACGACGCGGAAGAGGAGGTCGCTGAGTTGTCCCGACCGCACCGCTTCCGGCATCTGCCACCGGCTGAAGTACACCTCCAAAGCGAAGGGTCTGAGCCTCGAAATTGTTATATGGTCGGTATTTCTGTTTGCTCCACCCGACCCTCTTGCCCAACGAACGTGTACCGGCGGTAACCGGAGTGGAAGCCCGATAACCGCAAATGGTAATGCTCGGGTAAGCATGGAACAGCGGTCTTGTAAAATCTCGCTTCTTCGCAGCTAGCTGTTCCTCTTTCGTCGCTGCGGCGTGCCGATCGTCAGCCCGTTCTTTCCCGTTGTGAGCACCTATCCGCCCTTCTAAAATGACGCCATGTTCACGTCGTGATCTTCGCCTGCTCCGTAGAAAGGCGCAACTCCTTCCGATGGCAGGATCAAGCACGGCACCTGTCGTTCCCGCTCGGATCTACAACTAATCAATTCCTGGTGAGTTCCCGAAAGATAGCCTCTGCAGCTCTTACACCTCTGCCCTCCTGATCGTACGCAGGATCGTAAGCCGTGATCGCAGCCGCCGCCAGCACGAAATGTTTGCGTACCAAGCCGACGATCGCAAGCAACTCTGCTGGCCGTAGGCCGCCCGCGACACTGAACTCGTTGACCCGTGCGTCTGCAAGATCGAGTACATCCAGATCGATGTGGAGATACGCCCGCTCTGCGAGTATCCGGGTCTTGGCCAACGCCGGTTCCAGTTCGGCCTCCACACCTCTGTCGCGAATGCGTTGTGAATCGATCAAATGCACGCCGGAAGTGTCGAGCAGTGTGCGCTCCATGGGATCGAACTCTCGCGCACCGACCAGGACTACCTGTTTCTCGGGTACCGGGTGGAAGCCAGACACGGTTGCCGCGAGCCTGCCCCAGCAACGGCCCACCGCTGTGGCCAACCCCATTCCATCTAGAAAGCCACTATCGGTCGTCTCCGGGGTGTTGAAATCGCCGTGCGCATCCAGCCAAATGATCGCAGGCGACGGCGGGCCTAATCCAGCGATCGTACCCACACAACTGATACAGTTGCCAGCCAGCACTAGAGGGAACGCTCCGTTGCTCACAGCATTGCGAATGCTGCCGGCAATCTGCCGCGCAACGGCAAAAGAAGTGCCGATCTCTAGCGGAATGGGCTCCTGCACATCTACTTCTATTACGTCGAAAGGTCTTTCGCGTTTTAGATGCCGCAGAATAATCTCAGGCCCTTGCCCCATCCGGTAGTCTTTATATCCGGAGTCGTACGGCACGTGGATGATTTGCACCCGCTTCACAGTGCTCCGCGACTAGCGTTCTTGAGATCAATGATTAGGATAAGAGTAACTAACGATGAAACGCCTGTTCGATATCGCTGATGAGATCGTCGGGATCCTCCAAACCGACGTAAAAGCGGACCAGTCTGTCACCGTAAACCCGCGCGTTCGGCGCTTCCGCCAAATCCAGTGTGATTACCAGACTGGAGACGCCTCCCCAACTGTAACCCATGCGAAAAAGCTTTAATCGATCCATGCAGTCATGTAGCCGCCTATCGGACTCTATGCTCTTGAGAGCATCTTCTGACCGA